>Ga0209783_1000283_pt1 | contig 10187 bp, 2 predicted proteins | sample WorMetfiPIANOSA1_FD_187395 | JGI IMG/M metagenome (GOLD analysis project Ga0209783, IMG submission 187395) | Marine gutless worms symbiont microbial communities from Max Planck institute for Marine Microbiology, Germany - Olavius filocauda... | ecosystem: Host-associated > Annelida > Digestive... | reverse complement strand
TTAGTCCGTTAGTCCGGAGGTTTAGTCCGTTAGTCCGGAGGTTTAGTCCGTTAGTCCGGAGGTTTAGTCCGGAGGTTAGTCCGTTAGTCCGGAGGTTTAGTCCGTTAGTCCGGAGGTTTTAGACCGGAGGTTTAGTCCGTTAGTCCGGAGGTTTAGTCCGTTAGTCCGGAGGTTTAGTCCGGAGGTTAGTCCGTTAGTCCGGAGGTTTAGTCCGTTAGTCCGGAGGTTTTTGGCAGTGAGCAACCGGGCAGACACAGCCACCACGGTCGCTGCTGTTGACCCCTCGTACTTTAGCCTCATACTGGGGCTATACTATGGAATTGCCGAAACGGAAACACCCTTTTTCCAGACCAATGTGAACTACGTCTCCCGGGGGAACTATTTTTTAGGACTGACTATTACACTCATCGGGCTATACAGTTTCCCCATAGGACTAAATATGTCACTCGCAGGACCAGTTACGTCAGACTAGGACTAACTACGACATCCGTCGACTAACTGCGCCGTCCAACACTTTCACAACAATATCATATAAACATTCAAAACAACAATGCTAAACTAGCGACTAAGCGATTGGCGAAGTAGATTAGGCCTACTCGATTAACTATATGGTTAATGGAGTGATGAGGGACAGTCTATCAATTCAACATTATCGAATACGAAAACTTCTTGAATTCAAGTAATTTCATCAACAGAAATTAAGGTAACCTCTGTGGGAAATTAGGTAAACAATAAGAGAAATATAAAACAGTAATCAACTAGCCTAAACGGAACCAAACGAACATCGATTACTGGGGTATGATTTATTTCCGACTGGAATCACTCCAGGACATAGAGTATTTATTTATTATTGTTGATTATAACATAAGGTCAAGGCCAAACTATGGCTTACGATTAATAACCAAAATATCACATTATATTAAGCTTCTGAAATTTCATATGTAAGTACAATTACTTATAACCAACATCAAACTCAACCGCCTTTCGAGGGATGCCAAAAATCCACACCGTCTCGGGCCACGCTAGCAGCGATCGAGACTACGATCAAGAAAACTATTTACGAACATTCAAAAGATCAACCTGCAAATACGAAACGATATATACAACATGCAATTCAAACATCAAACGACTAATAAACTGTATACACCAAACATTAGGCATACAATTAAACATACACAAGAAAACAGAGTCAGCTACAGTCGATACACAAACAGTTTAAACAAGGTAAGAGTCATTTCAGCAACTGTGACTTCGTTACACGACTCTCCCGGTTGAAAAGTCGTCGACCCGGCGACTCGACACACCCTCAGGACGAGGTGAATCAACGGATCACCTGTGCCAGACGACATCGGTACTTGCCACATCAGCTATGATCAGGACCACTCACCGTCGTCGAGGCATACGCTCGAGCCAGCGTATCTGGTCTCGAGTCAGGCCGTGCTCGTCATAACGGCCCGATGAATACCAGCGGTGATTTTCGGAAAACACCGGACGCCTAACATCGGATCGACGATCACCAAGATGTCGTGACGAAGGTTGCGGAACCATCGGACGATCCGGTCTTCTCTCGTTGTCGGTTCTTGGCTTGTGCGGAATCTTGAATTCTGACAAGACGTCCCTCGACTGTTTCGGTGAAGTGCGACATCGTCTGTCGTCATTCGATCTCTTGATGTTCTCCTTATCCAGTCTCTCGTCATCGTCCTGCCGTCGATGATGGACATTGTCTCTCTTTTGAACATCGGCCGGATCAGCATCTCCCTTACCACTAATATTCTCTGACTTTTGGTTTTGCGGTTGTTCCACTTCCTTTCCAACCTTCCTGACGCGTACCATCGCCGGCCTCAACGACTCGAACGATGTCGGTATACTCGTCGCAAACCTTTCTATAACCTTGTCCGGCGACGACTGCGGCGATGGTGGCACTTGGACGTCAGGTGTGACTCGGACAGGTGTAGGGATTGGGGTCACACAAGCAGCCAGTGGTCTCGTTAACTCCAACAGGAAATCGTCGTCAACGTCGTCAATGCTGAGCAGATCAGCAAACGATGGGTTCGACGGTTCCGATTCAGCGTCGTCCTGCTGGGTGTTACATTCCCCGTCCACGACTGGAACAATTGAATCGTCGTCGGCAACGATGTTGTGTGATCTGTTATTCAGCGAATTATCGACGACAAGCAGTGGTGTTGATGAAATTTGCGTCGGCGACATGGAATCGACAGTTATCACCAAAGCTGATGTCGACAGAGCAGACACGTGCGGCTTCGATGAGATTGATGCGGACTCGACCGTCACTGACGGAGTTGGCGTCGGTAAGACAGAGTCGATCGCAAGCGTCGTTGGCGAAACGGAGTCAATTGCGACTGACACCAACACGTTGTCGACCGTCGTCGCCTGATTGCGAACGGCAGCAGAATCTCGACAGGTTGACTCCACATCCGAAGAGACCTTGTCCAGATGTGACGACTCATCGGAGAAATCGCTGTGCATCTGTTGCTGTGCCGAACGTGAGTCAAGTGGTACCGGAAGTTCCCGATCTAGGAGGTAATTGGTGACCGGAGAGTATGCTTCGCGATCTGTCATTGACGTTGATAAATCACGAGAAGTTGCATCCATCACGAACCCTGGTTCAACGGCACTAAGACCGTGAGTCCAGCGTACCATTGCCCTTCGAGCCAGCGTAGAACGCGCGTCATCTGAGCTGGCGATGGTATCGCCATGAGTCGCGGCTACTTTTTGAGCAGCAGCAAATGTTGAAATGACGATAGGCATCCGCCATTCCTCCGGGATGACGGGGAAATGAGTGCGCAGGTATGATGTCAATGCTGGTAGGTTGACGTTTTCAAAGCGCCTCAACATGCATAGCACAGCATTTCTGATGTAGTCTTCAGTGGGTTGTGCTGTCGACATCCTTTCCTGTTTGCGGGGGGATCGCGGACTTCGGGATCTCGAAGAGCCACGGGAACTCGGAGTGCGTTGATGTACTGATCGAACGTTGAGGACGTCTTCTGAGTCCGTGGTATCAGCATGCCATCGTCGGACATGGCGGGACATATTGTTCGCCTTGACGACTGCTCCGCACTGTCGGCAACGTTGATCGGCTTGCGGCATCTCTGTACCAACATTTGGAGTAATCTTTAAATTACTCGTAATTTTCATTCATTTTTTTTTTTTTTTTTTTTTTTTTTTTTTTTTTTTTTTTTTTTTGTGTTTTAATTAACAGAAGGAAAAAAAAACATAAGGAGGTGGAGACAGAACAGTTAGTGGCGTTCTGACAAACAGATCACTATGAAGATGTCTTCGGACCTTGCCTTACCCGATGACTAACTTGCACTACTGCGAACTTCCTGACATCCATGACGCTGGTGTCTCACCATAACATTTCTTCAATTTGTCAACGTGTACAACAAATGGTTTGGACTTGGCTGTCTTTTGTAGAACACAGTTTGTCGGTTCGATTCGACGCACGACCAAGTACGGACCAATATATGATTTCTGCCACTTCGCTGACCTCGACTGACATCGTCTCGGGTAGTGGTAGAACACCCAGTCACCAACTTTAAATTTCTCTGACTTCACTCTGACATCGTAATACCTCTTCCTTCTTTCTGCGCTGGCACGTAGATGTTTACGAGCGAGCTGAAACGCTTCAGTTGCATTCTGATGCAACTTGACTAAGTAATCATGTGTATTCATGCCCTCACCGCATTCTTCAGTAGGTAACCCCATTACCAAATCGATGGGCATTCTAACTTCATGACCCAGGAATAACTTATTCGGAGTCATGCCAGTAGATTCATGGGGTGTAGCCCGATAAGCCGCTAGTACGAGCGGCAAACGCTCGTCCCAGTCGCGTTGCGACTCACTCACTACTTTGCCCAGCATCGAATTCAGCGTTCTATGAAAACGCTCTACAACTCCATTACATGATGGATGGTATGCAGTAGTTCTCAACTTGTCAATCTCCATCCATTTCATTAGTTCTTGGAATAATTCGGACTCAAATTCCGACCCTCTATCTGTCAGTAACTGCAGTGGAGCTCCAAACTTCGAGAAAACGTGTACCATGAGCGCACGTGCAACAGTAGGAGCTGTGTGATTTCTGAGTGGAATTGCTTCAGCCCACTTCGAGAAATGATCCACCAAGGTTAAGATATACTGGTTAGACTTCGATGAGCGAGGATGTGGTCCTGTAATGTCTACACTGACGCGAATCCAAGGTTCTCCAACCAAAGGCGTACGAAGAGCAGCTTTTCTTGGTGCTGATCCCCTATGATATCTTGCACAGGGTTCACATTCTTTTAAGAACGTATCAAGATCTGATGACCAAGTCGGCCAGTATGCCCTCGATTGAATGGACGCAGCAGTCCGTCTGCGTGCCAGGTGTCCTCCAGTCATTCCCCCGTGAATGACGGACAGGAACTCCTTCCTTAATTTCGCTGGTAGAATTACTTGCCAAACCCCTGATAAACCGTCAGGGGACTCAAACCTCCTCTGAAGTATTCCATTCCAGACTCTCAACCTGGGCCACATGCCCCATAACACTCGTACATCATGAGATTGTAATGCCACTTCATCCCATGGAGGTTTCTCAGGTGATTGGTTCGTCAGTTTCAGAATACAAGATATATCTGGATCACTCTCCTGAGCAACACGTATACCTTCCATGGACCAATATTCAAACAATGAGTCATTTTCAGCTGTAGAATCCGCCGTGGAGTCTGCATGGTTGAAAACTATTTTCTGTTCGTTTTTAGCGGACACAGACATAACTGTGTGATCTCCTCCGTCATTATTTACTTCTTGATTTTTACGACATGCACATGTTATATTTCGACACGGACGTCGAGATATGGCGTCAGCATTCACGTGCTTCACTCCCGGTCTATGCTCGACCTGGAAATCGTATTCTTCCATGATCTCGAGCCATCGAGCTTGTTGACCAATTGGATCTGGAGTATGCCGTAGCCAAGTTAGTGGTGCATGATCAGTCCGAATTTTGAAATGTCGACCCATCAGATACTGCTTAAAGTATCTGAGTGAGTATACAATGGCTAACAATTCCTTCCTGGTAATACAGTAATTTATTTCACGCTTATCGAGTGTCCGACTAGCATAAGCGATCACCCTTTCTGTACCCTCTTGCACTTGAGAAAGTACTGCCCCGATCGTGTGATCGCAAGCATCCGTGTCTAGAATAAAATCATCATTGTCATTCGGCATAGCTAAAATAGGCGGTGATGTCAGAGCGTCTCTGAGCATTTCAAATGCCTTCTGAGTCTTGTCAGTCCATTCAAATGGGTGATCCTTCTTGGTTAATGCATGGAGTGGTGCTGCAATATTCGCGTATCCCTTCACGAAACGCCGATAATATCCAGCCAGACCTAAGAACGACCTCACCTCTTTAACTGAAGTTGGCACTGGCCACTCCGTCACTATTTCGATCTTCTTCGGATCAGTTGCTATGCCTTCACCTGACACCACATGCCCAAGGAATGACACTGATCGCTGCAGCAGAGAACACTTCTCTGGTTTGAGCTTGAGTCCAGCTGACCGCAGTCTCCCCAAAACTCTTACCAATCTCTCCAAGTGTTCATCGACTGTCCGCGAGAAAAGAATAATGTCATCCAGATAAACGAGGCAGACATCAAGATGTAGCCCCGACATAACTACGTCCATCAAACGTTGAAATGTCGCTCCAGCATTGCAAAGGCCAAAAGGCATAGTACAAAACCTGTACATTCCTCGCGGACAAATGAACGTTGTTTTATCTCTGTCTTGAGGTGCTACTTCCACCTGATGATAGGAACTTCTTAAATCAAATGTACTGAACAGAGTAGCTGAACTCATTGCGTCAAGGCAGTCATCAATTCTCGGTAGTGGATAAACATCCTTCCTGGTGACTGTATTCAGCTGACGATAATCAATACAGCATCTGAAAGATCCATCCTTCTTCTTTACCAGAACCACATTTGAAGCCCAGGGACTTGATGCTGGCTCAATTGTTCCCTGTCTCAACATGTTATCTACATGTTCAGATATTACTTCCATGTGAACAGGAGGATAGCGTCTCAACGGCTGTCTAACGGGTCTGACATTACCCGTGTCTATATGATGCGTGACAATGTCTGTCCTTCCGAGATCATTCTCATCTTGACTGAAAACATCCATATGCTTCATTAATATAGCTTCAAGTGCTAAACAAGCACTTTCTGGAATCGAATCATCCACGCCATCAATTAACTTCTGCAAACAACTCACAACTGGGTGAGTGTCACAGTCAACTTGCTTGACCTTAGGTTCATCTGAGTCAGACTGAGTTGCTTCCTTTACAACTTCCACTTGCTGTAGATCAGATATCACTATACCAGGTTGCAGTGAGATAGGTTGCTTTTTGACATTCATAATTCTGACAGGTATGTCTGTCCAAGCATCACGTGGGATCAGAGTACGTGACACGTGAAGTCCATCTATCACATGCGACAACTCAGTACTCCAATCGTCATTATTAAGCTCAGTTGGTAATCTTTGAAACTGTACTTTAGTCGGCACAACTGCTTCTGATCTGGCCGGTATGATAACATTCTCTTGTAATACAACACGCCTGCACCAGTGATGTTTATTAGGTCGAGGATGTAACTGAAATGACTTGTTGGCAATCCATATTTCAGACTTTTCGAAGTCCCACACTGCCTTGTTCTCTACTAGGAAATCAACGCCTAGCATTGGTTCTGATACGTGCTGTGACACCAGTCCCGTAATACGAGTAGCATGCTGTCCAATGTTTACTGGCAGATCAACTTCTCCCAGGATTGGTATCGCAGTACCATTGGCCGCCTTCAATGTCCTTTTTGACTTCCTGATCATTGCATAGTCCACAATAGACTCGGGAAACAGACACACTTCTGACCCTGTATCTAGGAGACAATCATACACTTGCTGTCCAATTGACATTCGAAAATAGGAGTCATAATTGGTGTGTGAAGACTGAATTGTTTCCCTGGCATGGCGTAGGTTAGTACCGTCGTCACTAAAATACTGAACTCCAGCACTTGTCTCAACACGAGGCTGAGGACAAGCTCTAGCAAAATGACCGGCCTGACCACAATTAAAACAATTCCTTGCGACTGCCTGTTGACGAGGGGGTTGAATTGGCCGTATCGGTACAGAACGCAGTTGTTCGAGATGACGAAGCCGTTCCACTTCTTTATTAAGTGCGCCATTCTCAGCTGAAATTTTTTTCGTGTTAGCTGCTGCGGCCTGCTGTGCTAGCTCAAGCTCACGTACCTTCTTCAACAATTCATCCTTCCACGAATCATCATTACTGACTGTAGCAGCACAAGCTCGCCTTTTGTCCTTTTTCCTATTATTATTCTTCAGACTGTTCGGCTGATCTCCATTTCGTTGTTGCTGAGCTTGCTTAAGCTGCTCGTTACCCTGTCGTTGAGACTTCTGTAAGCCCCTTTCGATCTCAGCCACTCTGTTTTCTAGAGAACCGGACCTCGATGCTGACGACTCCGTGATCTGTCTATTCAGGCGCTGACGTCTCTGCCTAACTGCACTTCTGAATACTTCAAGCCGCTGAGCAGACTTTAGAGCCGAATCCAATGTTTGAGGCTCCTTCTCTCTGACCTTCAATTCTAATTCTGGATCTTCGAGTGCACAAATGAAATGTTCTTTAGCTAGGCGTTCAGACATTACTGACCTGTCACCTGGATATGCCAACATCATTAGACGTCTGACGTCTTGTGCCAATTCTCTAAGAGATTCATTGGGCTTACGTCTTCGACACTGCAACTCTGCCTGATATTTCTCTTCCATATCCAGGCTTCCAAATCGTGAACGTAATCTCACTATTAAATGCTTGAACGACATTTCTTCAGTACCCCATAGCATACGAGCTGCAACTCCTGTCAATGACCAACGTAGGTAGTGAAGTTTCTCCAAATCATCCCAGCGATTGAACTGAGCACAATTGTCGAATTGTACCAGGAATGTCTCGAAACAAGTGGTACCATCGAACTTCTCTGGCTTCATATGACCTGCTGATTTACGACTGACATAATGACTCCTCAATTTGTCTGGCAATGGAGAATGATGTCTATATTCACGATCCTTTCTCCTGTATCGTCTGTCGTTATTCAAATCAGCATCATCGTCATACCAGTCTAATTCATGTCTCTGAGAAATCAACTGCTCATCTGCCGAACTGTAATTCTCCTTATTTGAACCGCGTTTCTTCCTGTCTGTTTGTGGCACAACTCGAGTTTTGGTATGCCTCAATTCATCTTCACTGCGACGATTCTGTGGTCGTCTTAATACTGAAATATTTTCTTCATCTGACTCTAAATCACTAGAATGAGTGACAAACGTATCACGTCTCGAACGCTGTACTTGACTGCGCTGACAACTTGTCAAGCGGTGTCCATTATTTTCAGTAATTCCTGATGACGGACCAGACCTAACATCTCTTCGGACAACAGCTGACAATCGATTCACGTGTTTATCAGACTGCATAATCTTCATTGGTCTATCAGCTGGCTTCATTCGAACCTGCTGACGATTATCTGTTGAGGACTCTTCAGCTACAGCATGCCCCTTCTTTGCTGGCATCGACATTGAAGAAAGATTCTTCATTGAACTATGGGCCTGTCTTGACCGTGAAGTACTAGACTTCAGCGCTCTGCTGTCACCGTTACGCGTCTGTTCCTGCACTCGTTTCTCACTTCCATCTAATTCACTTCGCTCGCGTGAACTTCCTGTTACTTCAATCTGCAACCTTCTTCCTCCAGCCTGGCAGCCGACACTGCTCTGCTGAGGCTGATTGCTACCTGCATGTAACATTTTTGGCTGTGTCTGCTTGACAGCCACAACCGAATCACAATACTGCCAATCTGACACATCTGATTCACAGCTATCTTCAACTTCAGATACTGCACTTCGCCAGTCATTACGAGCATCCTTCATACTTGCCCCGTCATGACTGGTTCCATCATCTCTCGAACGAGCATCCTTCAGACGTGCCCCACGTTGGGCGCCAAATGTCGCGTCCCCGTCATCCGTCCAGATGTCACACCGACCGGTCGCTCCCCGATGACCGTCCGGTTTTGTATCGTCCGCACTGTTTCGATCATTGCACCGATTAGCACCATGATCCTCATCAGCTCTCCACTCACTGCTTCTAGTGCGACTGCTTACTGGACCTGACGCCTCTGATTCAAGCACCTTCAATGCTTGGTCACGATCATCAGAGCGACGGACATGTAATTTCTTCGGGGTCGTCTGCGAGTCGGAGGGGTATCCGCTCCAGCCTCCTTCACTGACTTCATCTTCACTGTGACTGCTTGGATGACCAGTGGTCTGTTTGTCAGCTCGTTCATTCGACATAGTTGAATGGGCGTTGTTGTAATTTATTTATTAGTATCTTTAATTATTTTTACCCATAGAGGGATAGATGTTGTCATATAATGAATATTGTATAGTGTTATGTTATTGCAGGTGAATAAAGATATTCACGTAATGTTCAATAGCGTTATATTATTTATAGGCGAATAAAGATGTCTACATAGTGATTTATAATGTACGATTATTGTTATTTCGAAAGAGATGTAAATATTAATAGAAGACTTTATTTAAACTCCAACAATTGAATAATACAATCATTTACAACTCGACTGGCTCTCAGTCACTACAACTCAGCTGGCTCAAAGTTAAGAAAAACTACCTATCATTTGGGTTACTAAACCATAAGCAACGTTATATACCGTTTGACAGTTAAGAATAGGACAGGTTAACTAACGTTCATACAGACAGAACGTTTAGATACAGCATTAACTACTAAGGGTTAAACCAATTATAAGCCACCCCTATGCAACAGGTTCAGACAAAGCCCCAATGCTTAGCGTACTAGTGTTCACATCGGGTCAGTGACCTTATAATCCCTTGGTTGTCTTCCCAGAATGCCCTTGTATCACGACTTGTCCTTCTTCTTGCACCGTTCGCCAGAGACACTTATTTTTCTCCTCGAGTCTGCTCGTCGCCTCTTCTATTCTCTACTCTTCTCAGCGTCTTCTCAGAGACACGTCTTCACGTTTTGAGTTCTCTCCCTCCCCTCTATTACACGCCGTAGCGTACCGCCTTTTATAGTATTGGAGGTAGTCCGTTAGTCCGGAGGTTTAGTCCGTTAGTCC
>Ga0209783_1000282_pt1 | contig 10192 bp, 3 predicted proteins | sample WorMetfiPIANOSA1_FD_187395 | JGI IMG/M metagenome (GOLD analysis project Ga0209783, IMG submission 187395) | Marine gutless worms symbiont microbial communities from Max Planck institute for Marine Microbiology, Germany - Olavius filocauda... | ecosystem: Host-associated > Annelida > Digestive... | reverse complement strand
GTGTATTATTATTATTCTTTGGCCCATAACCTACTTTTATTATTATTATTATTATTATTATATCGGAAACGACGCAGGATACGCAGATAGTTACCATTACTACTAACAGGAAATTATCTATGACCTATTGAGTGGTATATCTGACCTTGAGTGGCCTTGTAAAATGATAATTTAATTGGACAACTTATGCATAACCACATTTCTAAATAATACAGAGCGTCGCGCGGTTTCTCTGCGACCGCTGAGCATTTTGTATGCGTAACGATACTCGATCCACGGACTCGATCAAGCTGGATGTCTAGGTTGCCTAGGTTGAGTGCACTTCAATTAATTATATAGTGCTTTCATGCCGTACCGTATAATCAATGCCGGTTAGCTTCAGTTACCTAGATGTCACTTGAGACCTGCTTTTAATCATACGTGTGTTGCATAAAACGAGATGCAAAAGAAGATACAGAATGAAGAGCACTCATTAGAGTGCATACCTTTGCCGAAATTAACCCTGTTTAATGTCTAAAACGCGTATCTCTTAATGCTCGAAAAGTGAAAAAAACTTGGCCCTAAATCCATGTCCTGATCCGGTTCGGTTTCAAAATCTAGTCCTAATCGATTCGTCATTGCCTCATGTCTCACTCTCATCCATCCACCAAGTTTCATGAAAATCTGGCCATAACTTTTTGAATAATCTTGTTGACAGACAGACAAATAGCGCGTTTGAGGTTCGTATACGTTACCGCGCTTTAATAACTGATGATTTGAATTGACAAACAAACAGATAAACAAAAGCGAAAACATTTCCTCCTTCTTCGGCGGAGATAATTACTGTTCGACACGCTTCTACTGAAAGCGATAGCTTACCGGTCTTTTGCCATATTAGTGTGTCTCATATACATTCTCATCCGCACTTAAAAGTAAGAAATTATAATAATTTGAAGAATCCATTAAGCGCCGTAGACGCAGTCTGGAGGCAGTTCACTGCACATAAGCAGGACTATACGATCCAGCCGTCGAGTCGTCGTTAAAGTCGATGTAAATATATTCTTGGAAAACGTTAGAGGCTGCATTACGTACGCGTTGAACTGTCTGTCCGTCACTGAGGTCCCTGCTTGTACTCAAGAATTAAAAGCCGTAGGATCTATATAAAGTTCAAAGCTGATGTACAAGTTTTACATGGCAAGCATAACTTGCACTCTTACCGTGCCATTTTGAGTTCAGCAGGCCTCATAAAATTCATGCATAAAATGAGCCATAAATGATCAAAGATGGTCACACGAGCTTTAAACTTGGTGATAACGTTGAGTGTCGTATATACGCCCAGAACGTACAGACTTAAGATGTCAAAGGTCAGGGTCACGAGGTCAACATATATGTGTGCTGCTTGAACTTATAGCACTCGAGAACACATTGTAAATGACAGTTCAAATTTGTCGGACAGGTTTCCAATGGCGTGCGTAACTCGCGATTCCATTTAGACGTAAAGAGATCAGAACTTAAAAGCCACGAAGCCTCACAAATTTCATACCCAAAATATGCTATATGCTAACCAACAGATGGGCATAAACTTGATATTGCACGGAGAGTTGCATATCGTGTCAGCCACCGGCTGCACGTCTTGTTTTAGTACCTATGCGGTACATTCTTTTCGCGCTGAGTGATGGCACGTGGCCTCGATAGATCCTGCAGTTTTACCTTCACGTCAAACCTGTCTTTACAGACATTAAATAAATAAGGCGTTCTGTGTGCTATCGAAGCAGCGGAATGCCTATTGCGTCGATGCTGTCTGTCGGTCAACTGTCGGTCTTCTCCGTCCAGCCGATATCTCTAAACGAAGCCATTTACGAATACTATATAATTGTACTCATGTATAAAAATCTGTCTGTTGCTTAGTATCGCCCCGTTGGCCAATCATGTCTGTTGTGTTATTTGAGACGTCTGGCACTTTGTCAGGTGGTGTACACGTCCAGTTCAAACCGTCTGCGATTGAGTCTTATAGCTGCCGGTAACGCAGATGATGACAATGGACCATACTTCGCTCTCAAGTATGATGGTAAGTTCTGTTTGTCTTTGTTTAGTTATTAAGCTAATATTCCTGCCATTTGGCGAATAAAGTTGTATAATATAAAGCCGCGTTTACACCAGATACATGTAGCCGGATACAAGTATCCCGGACGAGCAACTTGTATCCCGATATAAGTGGATACAAATGGATACAACTTGTATCCGGGCTACATGTATCAGGTGTAAACGCGGCATAAGTGTACTTTGTTGCTGTTACTGTTTCTAATACTTCTTATCATCGATTTGCAGCCGTTAACTAATACCCTATCATTATTATTTTACAAAAACGTATTCACGCAGACTAGAGAGCAGAGCACTGAGAGAGTACAAACTTACGCTAAGGCTGACAAGGCATGCTGATGTCAGAGGTTATTCCATATTGACATTTCCCGTAGTGGCTTTCCCCAAATAGAGGGATTTTTTTATGTCTGTTTATTCCACTACATAAATTGGGGACACGTGCTCAATGTTAAAGAAACTAAACACAAATTCGTAGACCCGGATCCGGAACAGATTATCTCCAGAATCTAATCTACTGTTTCTTGCCCCAAGGCCTACCCTCCAAAACTTTCATGTCCGTAGCTTTCTAAGTTATCCTGCCAGCAGACAAACCAACCGACGAATAAATAAACCAGTGCAAAGAACATAACGTCGTTGGTGGCGGTTTAGATTAATGAAAACACAGCTTATTTACTGCTACTGCTGCTGGTGGTGAGCAGTGTTTGGCTGCGCGTACCCGACGTTGCCAAGCAACATGCACATCGCGGCGACGTCGACCGATGCGATCCGCATCAAATGCAACGCGACGAACGAATCATGGACGCTCAAGTGTGTCGCCGACACGTGGGTCGGTCTCATCGGCAACTGTACAGTCAGTGAGTAACAGTCGGCTTGTCATCTGTCATGGACTGGGAATCAGTGACATTTCACTTAACGAAAACTAGAAAGACACCTTTTAATGTCGTGCTGTTCCCCGCCCGTCCGCTCGACGTCATGCCATGTAACGCTGGACTTTCTCTGATGCACTGAAACAAAAATTAGAACATGGATTTTTGTGTAATAATAACGAAATAAAAACTACAATATAGGTCATAGAAACTGATTATGATAATTTACAGTAAATTACACATTGCCTTTATAGACTGCCTATTAAACTTTCTTTTCTCGTTTTGACCTTGGATGACCTTGAGGAGACATAAGCTTAGGTGCGAAGAAAATTTACAAGGAATTTTTAAAAAGAAATGGTCCGTGAGTTCTGTCATGATATTAATCTGAACTTAGTACAACTGATTTGACAGTTGGAATGGCGCAAGTCAAAATTCTTATTGTGGTTCTCAGTAACTGAACGGAGTTACATTTTATTGATTTATTACTAGTAAATGGCTCAATATATTATAGCATTAACTATATCATTTTGTGCGAAATTGTGTGCTTTTTAAGCTATTACTAAACATTAGTAGTTATTGCGTTTTGTTTTATTCCGTTTCGTTACCTGTATACATTACATCTCTTACGTTCTACGAGTTTGTAATGCTGAACATAATTATGTTGCTATTGGACTGGTGACGTGGACTTAATGCCATTGAGTGCTGAGAGACTGGCGGCCAAACTGACTGGTAATGCAAACAGCGCTCGCCACTGCAATAACTCCAGGCTAATTTACCACCGACATCCAGGCAGGCGGCATCAACAGATATCACTCCGACTCGTCGTCCGGCTTAACGTGACAATCCAGCGTATTGACGGGATCAAGGCGTTATGTGTTAGCCGTCGCCGCTATGGTCGGCTGACGGGGGACGAGGCTCCGATACGAACGATGCCTGGTATAGTAGGGGCATCACGGAGGAGACCAGGTGGCGCCGCGATTAATCCGTCTTAGATGTGACGTGTGACGGACCGGCCTTTCAATAGCGCCGCCCGGACGTCCTGCACAGACATACAGACCTTAGAGACGTCAATGAAATAGTGATGAGTGACGACCGTTGTGGCATAAGCAACCAAAACTACTTCATTTAACGATCTCATTTGCGTTATCACACGACGTATAAGCTTAGGCGACTCCTTGTCGTACAGCGAAAACAGTTACACTTCGTTAATGAAATGGATTGGAATCAATCAAAATTGCAGTGACGCAAATAGGCCTATACTTCACTATAGTTCATCATCATCATCACCATCATCTTCAGTCTTCTGTAGGCCAACGGCCTATTGACTGATCACTGATAGTCTTCAAACTTCAGACATAAAACGTTTCTGCACACAATGTCTGTCGAAAAGTCCCTTGAAGGCGTTCACTGAGCTGGCATTGACCACATCTTCCGGCAAAGAGTTCCAGACATTAACAATTCGGATAATAGTGACGATCTTATTTCTCTATCAATAAATTTTAGGGTTCCTATCTACTTGATTATCAAACGACGTTCAGTGACTGCTCGCCGTTGGTATAGTCAGCGTGGACTGTGTATGTAAGTAAGTAAGTAAGTAAGTAAGTAAGTAAGTAAAACGTCGATTTTTATAGCGCATCAACAAAAATATCTAATGCACTAAATATACACTACACAGGGTCTAATTATAAAACAGAAATGTTTTGAGCTGGCAACGAAAACTGTCAGTGGACAACGATGGATCACGCAGACTGTCTGTGAGAGAGTTCCAGGTCATCGGACCAGCTACAGAGAATGCGCGGCGGCCGTACGTGGACCTGTTGTAGCGTGAAACGACGACTAGATGACGTCTGGCGGACCGTAGTTGACTACGAGCGGCGACAGACGATACAAGAGTAGAATTACCTAGGTGCGGCTAGGGAGGCAGTTAATGCAAGTTATCACCGTGCTACAGAAAAATACATAAATGTTCAAATTGTGATTTCATGAGAAAACGTGAGCCATCTGAGCACTTCAGACATGAGAGGCACTAAAATAGGTCTACAGTTGCCTTTACTCTAAGCTATCGTGATCATCATTACGGCTAAGCGCGCGTCATAGATGTAAAACGTTGGGACACAATTTTAAAAACCGTTAAAGAACGTAAAAAACGTGGAAAAATAAAAAATACGCTTAAAACGTGATAAGAAAACGTTGACGTCAACGCACTGAAGACCCATTACATGCAAGTTTTAACTCAGTGCACTATTGTTCACAACTTTCAACTGCCTGCTCGGACATCTTCGGCTATAGATAGTGGTTTTATTATGCGGATGTTGTACATAACTCAGGATGCGCATCGTGACTAACTTCTTGTACATATTTATTTTACTCGGTTTTCTTTTCTTTCTTGCTGTGCTGACTATTACTTAGCAGCGTTTTGTCTGCTATTATAATACAGTTTTAATGAATGAATGAATGAATGTTACGTAAATGTAGCCTAATTTCTTAACAATAAGTGAATGCTGCCAGTTTGCGTGTTTTCTCTCTGCACTGTACGTATTGTGATTGAAAAGCAGAAAAGCAATGTATAGCACACGATGCATGATATCATTCAAAATATTGTTTCTCATTACACGTTTTGCTAACGTTTTTATAACGTTGAAAAAATAAAAAAAGTTGGACATGGTCTTTACATCTTCGCCATGCAATTGTCCATGCAGTTACCCTTGCTAATCAGCAGTGTCCACCAATGTTACAAGACATTGACGCATTTCTTCGGTCGCTCAAACTTTAAATAAAAACTTGCTTTAACTATAAGTGTTGTTAGAAATTACAGCTCGTGCAGGAGACATACGTGAGACGAACCGCTTACAGCCGTTAAGAGACGCCGCAGAGCGCAATCAGAAATCTCTCAATTCTCCGGTGATTGTAATGGCTCTTCGATCTCATCTCGAGGCACCCTCGAGATTCGTCGCCCATTCCTTCGACGCCAGACTCATGATTAATAAAACACAGCGTTATGGCCTAGCTGGTCCGGCTTCGCAACCTGTAAGATCGAGGAGTGATTTGGCATGCTCGAAACCCCGCGAGCTTTCACGTAAACGTTCGATTTCTTGCGGTGCCGAATGTGACACATGGTACATCGACGTGTGGGGCCTACGCACCTGCCTCTCTGACACTCACCGCCGCATAGTGAGTAGGCCAATGAGAGTCGGGAATTATACGTGGTCATTTCTAGCCACAAAGTACCGTTTGTTTTAAAACTAATGTTTAATTTCATTTTTTCCTTATCTGTTAACCCGTCCTGTGTATGTTTGAATGTTTGTTGTAATCCATTCCTTTTTGGCTGCCAAATCCAATAAAGGTTATATTATTATTATTATTATTATTATTACTGAGAACTTATACAGTTGAGAGGTCAATTTCGCCCATGTCAAAGCCATTGTTATTTGTTACATAGAAGTACATGTCAAACTTCCATTCTGGTACTGATTGCGTTTAAGGACGCAATTTCGTAAAACGATTCTGAATTTCTTCTACTTTTTGTGCTTTCAAAATCTGAAATGAAGCGTCGAATGACAGGACAAATAGAAAAGACGACACGAGTGAATGCAGAAAATATTAAGTATTCGTAAGGCATTGATTTTATGTCATTGCAGGCCTATTATTGTACACATGCTAATACTGTTTGCTGCTAACGTGAAAAAATGAGTTAGTGTACACGGAGGTTTCAATAGCCATCGTTACGGACAATTTTCTCAAGTCTGTGAGCGGAAATGGCATGACACCATGCGTTAAACGCCCTGAAACAACAGCCACGTCCCGTTAAGTGGTACTAAATCTGCCATCAACGTAATCGTCGATCACGGCTGACGGCAAATTGTTCGAACGACAGCAGCCATTACGCATCAGTATTTTAACGGCATTAGTGGCGTTTCCGGTATACGACCAATGACTGCGTTGATGGCTACTTTACCACGCTGATGTACACGTTGAACCCTAAAAACCCGACGGGTCGGGTACGGTTTTTTTCATACCCACACAGCTACAGTAGCCTACTCATGCTGTTGCACACGTGTCACGTTTACTGAGATGATTGTGTTTCGACATTTTTTTGTAGTGGAAATGCTACAGATCACGAACACTGCAGAAGAAGCCTACTTGCCATACGGTATAAGCATCATACTTACAGTATCGTAGCCAATGCTTAATTTTTACACACGATGTTGTGATATGAATCTTTTTTCGACTTCTAAGCACATCAATGATCAGTGTCGAAGCTACTTGAGGCTCGTTGTTACAACGCAAAATGTTCACGAGTCTGCGCTTTTGATCACCCTGTACAAATGCATAACGGCCATCTGCCTGAATGCAGGTGATAAGCAGACGTCCATGTAACACTGGAAAACATAAAACCTCCTGCGGACATAATCTTCTCCAAACAAAACATCTCCCGCATAAAACACTGCAGTTAGAAGCGCGCCATAATCACACAGGTGACATTTAAACAGCGAAAAATGTATTTTCTTATTTTTTGTCGATAACTTTGTTTGAAAAACTAGACAATTCTAAACAATTCTGCAGGCACGATAAGAAAAGAAATAAACTTTTGTAGCAACTCTGCGCAATAATGCGAGTAACAAAAGGTCATGTTCAATATCTTGTAGGCCTAATTACTTACTTATGTGGCACCGTGGCAGATTCGGTCTGATCCAGTAGTGTAAATGGCCCAAACAACGAAATCGGTTTATGTACGGATAATAATAGTGTTGACGAATCTGCTCTGGTAACACGTCGTGTACACCTTACAATGTATTTTGCGATGAATTCACAGATCTTTCCTCTCTGCGTTTTTTTTCTTGTCTTTCATTGCGATGCTATTGCTCTCATGTTTCATCCACCTCATCCACTACTTTGCGGAAGAAAATTCAGACTTAAATAAATACGACTTACCTGTTATTGTATAGTTGATTACATAATGTAGCCTCTATAAACAACAGTTTACATTCTTGTGAGAATATTGCTGACTGTGAGTGTCGATGTAGAGTATCTAGGCGAATCTCTATCCGGCTGTAGTTACAACCTTTAATCTCATTGACTAACCCGAATAGTCAAAGACGATCTGTGCTTAGGCACGTTTGATTACTATTGAGTTGTTGTAGCGTCTAAATGATCTACCAAGTGATATGTATGATGTCATAAAATAATATATTCAATACAACAAACAGTACAAGATGTTAGTACAATAAAGGCTGGTGCTATATTCTATACTAATCGATCTGTTGAATGCAATGCAAGCTTGCAAAGTTGTCGAGCTGTTTCTGCTAGCAACAATAGGCTTGTCTCACTCTCACTGCTTGGTGGAACGCTATTCTTCGGTCGATTGAAGTGTCTGTTTCTCAGTGATGTGGAGGAACTCGTTCACGATCGGCGGGAACTCTGTCGTCTACCAGTCGGCACCCGTAGTCGATCTATCTCGTAGACTTTTCCCTGTCGTTAACGCAGTTTTGCTCCCCGTCGGACGTCCGTTCGTAGAACACCCGCTGGTTTCTCCTTGAAGCCGGTTTCTAACGAATCGCTTAACCCAGACGATCATCCAATTCGGATCTGTTTTCCGCAACTGTTTCCAGTGTCTTCCTCGAAGACTACCTCACGTTAGAGTGACTTTTTCACACAATTAATTCAATTACAACTGGAACCAGTTTTGACTTTCTAGCGAACTCCTGTATATTGGTTGACGCGTCGTGACGTCACACATCAAACAGGTCGTTGATTGGCTGACATCGCCGTCATTCAGTTAGCTAACACTTCATCAGTATTCTATAATGTCGACAGATCTTTAGTTCAGTTGATGTTGCAATCATCATTGCAATATATGCGTGCCTGCATGCATGCCGCAAGGCCAACTAATAGTGCCAACCAGTTAAGGCGCTATTCTATTACAATATAATGTTCTATCTAGCCAGCCACTATATGTTAGTAGGCTAATGAAATAAATACGTTTATTCGCCAATGAAGGCAAGGCAGCATAACAACACAGACATACACATACGAGCATACAAATGTAAAAGATAGACAGAGGACAGAATTATACAGAGAGGAAGATAAACGTTTAACAGATTAGAGTACTCTTTAGTTTACTAAAAACACTGTTAAAACCAACACAACATCCTGTGCCAACATCATAGGAATAAAACATTTTCTTCACAATAGATGACCTGAGAGCTTTAAGTTATGTGTCACGTTCACAGTCTTGTGTCTTTTTATGTTATTTGTCCTAACATGTTGGGTTTAGCATAAACTTCAGGCGTTTTTTTTCTAGCATTTGCATTAAGTGCACACTGCCTCCCATTAAACTATTGGAAGGACTTTCATTCATTGACAGTATGAGATGTCATCTGTTTGCTATTGCTAATAGTGAATGTGCTTTTATGCTAATATTGCGTGATTTTCAGTGCAACGTTAACATATACTTGTCCAAGTTGAAATATCACATGAGGGCAAAGGCAAACCCATACCATACCCGCCTTTCACCTCGTAACCATTCACCAGACGGCGCCACTATGGCTATCATCTGATTACAACTTACTACTCATTTATCGACCCCGAAAGATGAAAGGCTGAGTTGACCTAGTTTGCTGACCTACAGCGGACGGTTTACCCTTATAAATGTTACCCATCAGCTGCAGGTCAAGTGCAGGCCAGGGAAAGGCCGCCGGTCAGAGACCACACGTTCTACACCAACCAACCAGAATCCTGACTTTAACTGAGATTAAAGCGCAAAGTGCCATTATAACTAAGGGCAAAGCCCAGAGTGACAACGTTACAACTGAGGTAAAGCCTAAAGCCAAATGCCAGTTATTACAACTGAGGGCAGCAGGCGTGTTGCACTCTTTCATTGGAAATCAAGCTACATTTGTTTTGACTTAAATACTGAAATAAAACCTTAATGCTGTTTCTGCAGTAGTTTCACCGTAGTGATCATGTAAGCAATGCAGTTTTCTTTATATTTTCTGATAATAATGTCAATGTAGTCACATGAAACCAATAAACAGTATATAACTGTAGTGTCAGAACGAACATAACATCGGGTTGCAGTAAGTTAGGGTTGCAGTAAGTGAACATTAACGTCTGATAACCATTTTAATGTTGGTCTGACTGCACTCTAGCATACTGTACCTAACGCCCAGTTTCCACTACCCGAGTTAACGGCCCGAGTTGACGGGTGACCGGTTTCCATTACCCATCAACACAGGCCGTGTTGACGG
>Ga0209783_1000281_pt1 | contig 10194 bp, 10 predicted proteins | sample WorMetfiPIANOSA1_FD_187395 | JGI IMG/M metagenome (GOLD analysis project Ga0209783, IMG submission 187395) | Marine gutless worms symbiont microbial communities from Max Planck institute for Marine Microbiology, Germany - Olavius filocauda... | ecosystem: Host-associated > Annelida > Digestive... | reverse complement strand
ATTGCTGTCGGACCACCCATTACGAATATCCGAATATCGGTTAAATCTCGCGAGATCTCGCGAGACAGATCGTAGACAATGCCAAGAGAATCGATCGCCGGTTTTTAGCTACGAGCGCTCCCCTATTTAAATGTCATAAATTACAGTGAGTGCTCAATGACTCTGATATGCTGGAACTCTACCAATGTTACATGCCAAAGACGAGTGTCATTCTGCAGATTTAGAACGTTCTGCAGGCGACCTGCCATAAATCGTTATCCAAATTCATCATCTTATTGAGATTCATATGCCTAACTCTCTAAATTTTATTAAAATATCTGCAGCTATTTCTGAAAAATGTCCATTATCATTATTCACAAATCTTACTCACAACATTTCGTCTTTGATGCACCAGGAAATGTAGACATGACGTAGTAAAAAATAAAACAATAAATGTTACTGTAACATTATCTGCACAAATAACTTTCATCGAGCACACTCGAATGGTTACTGTTACCACAAGCCTAAGTGTCCAAATTCAACAACAGTCAGGTATAGCTTAAATGTTTGCCTCACTTCAAATGCAAGTAATTCATCAGTAAGCACTCTATTCATATTAATTTCTATCACTAATGCAACTGTCATGTCAAACTTTAATTAGCAATTCACAGTCTTACCTTCACGTGTTTTGTTCGCTGCAACAGACGCTGATAAAGGTTTCTCGTCTTGCCAAACTCTTCCTGTTCCAACTCAAAGTCGATATAAGCCTTCCACAACACTTCCGGCATTTCCAGTCGTGGCTGACCGATGGCCAACTCCAGAATTGCTCGAGCACGCTCTGTGTCGCCAAGAATTGCCTCCATTTCAGCAAACTGAAACAACGTAAAAAGTGCTGTCTGTAAAAAGTCAAAGTATAAAAACAGCAAACAACAACACACGAGGTGAAGTTGACGCCTTTTATGAAGTAACTGCCTGGACTACTTCACAAACCGGAGTTTGACGGCACTTGGAGCATGAGCAAGCACGCACAATCCACTGACGTATGGATAAGTTAATAGATACATCAAAGAAACTGGGCATGCACATATCCAAATCTAGTCTTCTCTGCTTGTACAGAAGATATACTAATTTATAACTCTTAAACAAGATCTTGCCAGATTGATTAAACACAAAATTAGGGTAGTGTCTACTGTCTAGGTCAGCAGTGTTGGATACAATGGATAGCTGACACACAGTTTCCTATAGGGGCTAACAGTGACCAACCCTCTACATAGTTTAGTTCATGAGATAATCACCCTCATCTCAGTGATGCAAACATGACAGACCGAGGCTGATCAACACATCCTACAACAGCCATTCCACAGTTTAGCCAAAACAAATACTAGTGTACTAAGATTACAGATTTCATGTTCAATGTGCTATATAAATTAATTCATTCAATAAGCATACCCGGTACACAAAATTCCACCAAAAAAATAAAAATCATAAATCAGTAAACATAGTACCTTCATCCACGTAGTGCAGTTCTCTGGTGAGAATTCCAGGAACTTCTCGTAGAGTTTGCGGCATCTGTCGAACTCTCGCAGCTGCAGCTCGAGTTCAATGTAACCGCGAAACAGTTTGTCTTTGGGACATTTGCCAATTGCTATGCCCTACAAAACCACAACAAAATTTAATCCAATTTAATCCTATCAAATACAAATAATAAAACTAACAATAAAAGTTATCCGATAAGATGACCTTAATCAGTAGATCATACAATATTTACTCAAATAGGTTTAATTTCTTAATGTATATTAAATAGAAACAGCAATCCTGCTCAGCTGTCTAAATCAAATAATCAACAGTTGACATTACAAAGTCTCTGAACAGCAATCACACATGTGTTGAACTTACTGATGCAATAATTTGATGATATTGATGCCATAAAGCATTAGTTTAGGTGTCAAAATGCATATAAACATAATTCTAAACGACACATGAGCAACACATAACAAAACACAACACTGTCCTATCAAACCAAGCTGTCCGCCAACTGAAGACGCCAATATAAGTCATTACTATTCTGCACAATGCACTAACCAGAATCTTTCTGGCAACTGGCAGATTCTTCTGTCGGACTTCAAAATGAGCAAACAGCAGCCAGACTTTGGCGAATGTGAACCGTTTGTGTGGTACGACTTCAAGACAGGCTTGATAAACTTGGCGAGTACGATCAATGTCCTGAGCTTCCAGCTCCTCATAAATGGCATAGTTTATCCACAGATAGATGTAACGCCTCCAGTGCCGTTTTTCCTAAAGCAGAAACAGATGAGTGCAGGGTAATTACTAATCATTTAACAGAAAATGAAGTGTAACATTGACGTCATTCAATGATACATGCAGTTAAAGGCAGATATAGCATAGCATTCAATAAAGAGAGGACGTGTTGCAATCTTTTCCTCCCCACCATCTAATAACTTTTCAATGATTAAAAATAACCACTCATATACAAGTCACAGATTCTGAATTTGCAAAAACAAATTGTGTGAGCTCCATGTTGGTTGCAGAAACTGTCGGTTTCAGTTTGAATAGCACTGATCTATTTCTTCACACGATGTTGTAACAGGCAACTGAACCAGTCTTAAGTTGGTTTAACAGTCATCCTGCCAGGTAAGCTGCATTAGCCAGTTCCCCTCGACTCTCCCTCTCCTTATATTCACCACGTCCTCTGACAGGAGAAGGGATGGTGGTGAAGAAAGACGAATGGAGGGACTTTCGCGCCTGTGCGACTTTTTAAGTTAATTTGGCATTTTGAAATGTCTGTTTATTATTATTATTATTATTATTATTAAGAGTTTTGTGGCCAGATGCCTTACTATTTCCAACCAAGATTAAAGATAACCAGTGGACAGCATCCTTTCTTCAACTACCCGCATACTCCTGAGGGAAGGGACGTCACTCCCTTTTACGTCTGCTCTCACACGTCAGCACCCATAATCTTCAGTCAATAGCCATGACACAACGGAGTGGTTTCTGCATTGAACAACAACCAACCAAGCAACCAGTGAAAAAGTCACAATTTGTCACAAACACGGCCACATACACTAAAATGTTACAAATATTTTGGCAGGAACACGACACCTGTGACGGAGGAACATTTGCAATGGCTCGCTCATATATTTCTCGAATGTCATCTGCTCTGCCATCACTTTCTACCAGCCGCAAGTAGTCAAACCATGAATCATAGTTGAATGGATTCTGTTTCACCTCCTATAAACATCACACAATATAATACCAACACGTTATCACTTAGCCAAATTGCCATCACTACATACCATTAACTTAGCCAAAGACGAGACACATACAGAAACATTTTATGGAAGTGCGGACCAGTAAATATGATCAAAAATTAACTGGATCATTACAGTATGCACATAAGTACATAACACTGCACAAAAATTCAGTAGTGACAACCAGTCAACAGTTACCTCCTCATATTTAAACTTTCTCTTGGAAACAATCACATCTTCAATAGCTGTACGGTCTCCGAACTTCTTCTCGTGAATTGTATACTGCTTGTAAACTTCCTGACACTTGTCCTTTGGCAGGTGATCCAATGCATACTTGTAGATAACTCTTGCTCTCTCATGCTATAGTCAAAAACCAATAACAGTAGTACAACGAACCAGCTTGCACAGAGAAATAAACGGTTTTAACCTCATTAAGACATTATCTTTGAATTTCATTAAGCTTCTATATTAATTAGAAATGTTCTTAACACAAAAAAATGGCTGGCTGTCATGTACACAATGTATACACTGTCTTTATGTTCTTCATATCTTCCTTTTTTCTTATCATGACCTTGAATAAGTGAGTGAGTAGAGTTTAACATCCCACTCGACACATATGTCACTTCACAGACAGGTCTTTCCAGGCAGTGCAATAATCAACATTCCATATACAAACATTGTGTATACCATAAACACGTTTACAATCATGCAATCAGGCAGAAAATAGTTCCATAAACAAGACTGTGCACCAGCTAATGGCAGCTATCATTTACTTGCATGTGCTAGCAAAAAATTAGCCGAAATCTGAACACGTTTGTTGATTATAGTCTGTACTTCCTGTATGTGTCGAAAAGTTGCCAAAAGTGGAAACCTCTAATGACTATCAATCTAAATTTTGTTCCAAGTTCGTAGTCACGTGACACAAAAACTAGGACAGATAAAGAAAATCTGGTCCGTACAAAATTTAGATATTGTTCCAGAGTTTCAGAATCAGTGGTCATTGCCAGCTCACATTAAAAATGCCGGAGGAAATAGATTTTGAAAATTGAAGAATTTCTAACTTTAAAGGTCTCATGACCTTGACCTTGGATCGGGTCATACGGCATACCGTCGTGCATCACTCATCGACCTCTACCTACATATCAAATTTCATCAAAATCAGAAAAACTTTTTTGGACGGACGGACGGACGTACGCACGGACAGACATTTGAGCCCCATATAGATATTATTAAGTCGACTCTTCGGAGTCGACCTAAAAAGGCAGTCAGAAAAAAAAGTACAAAATTGAAAGGCTAACAATGATGTGTAATAAAATGACCCTGACCTCGCGTTGTCCCTCTTCAAACTTTGAAAATGCAATCAACAGTCCTTCGTCGATGTTCTCGTCACCGAAATACTCGACGGCACGTTCATAGATCTGTCTTGCACTGCTTATGAACTGGTTCTTCACCTCAAACCGTGCATACTTCAACCAGTTTTTCACTTCAGGATGCACAATGACAAGTGCAACGTTGTCAAGGAAATTAACATACTTTCAAAACGCTATGCTAACTTTCAAATATTGGTACAGTACATACAAACATTAAGTGGCATTACAGTCAGAAAATATCAATTAAGAAGAGTAGACAGAGATGGTTTGTATACGGGTTTGCAAAGATAATCTGATTGGATCAAACACTGTGATACAATGGACGTAGATGGAATTAGACATACAGGATGCTCCGATGCCTGAGAAAGACATGTGGGACGATATCAGAGAGAATATGAAAAGTTTTGGTTTGTACCAAGAGGATGCACTGGACTCGAATTAATGGAGAAGTAAACTAGTCAATGAGCAACTGGCTAAAACAGGTTCATCTGGAAAGTGGCCATTGAAATGCTGTGTCTGTGTGCGGTAATCTCACTGCTCTGACAAGTAGGTCAGGGCTACACTGGTTTGTAATGTCAAATATCCATGCTATTTTGAAGAGCTCGGGTCCCATGCAAAGCAACTTTATAACATACTAAAAACCACTGAAAGTTACATAAACAATCTTCTTATACATTTTTAAATGCACAACAGATATCAAACATCTGATCACTCTGCTATTTACTAAACAACAACCTGCTCACACAAAGGATATATTTTTCATAAATAACGCGAGCCCGATCAAGCTCTTTATAGCGCAGTTCAAAGTTAATGAAGGAATGCCAAGCCTGTTCTTCTGGCTCCCATTCCATCCATCTTTCAAACACCTGCCTGGCACCTGTGCGTACAAGGCACACACTAATATCACAACTCACCTGAACTGCTGAAGAATATCATTAGTCACAAAGGTAATATTAGCATCAAATCGTACAATGCACAACGTCAACATAAAATAAACCACGGTCCTAAAATATAATCCTCACTGACATATTTGCAGTAACTTGTGCCATGTTACCAACTGCATAAACATGGAGATATTAATTTCAAAACTGAAATTTAAGCCAACTTTATGGTGCTAAAAACATGCTCTAACACCTTTGTTATTACAAGATTTTCTGAAAGTAACCTCCATGAGTTACTGATACACTGATATACATATAAGATAGCTATTCTTTGCCAACATGGCGGTTGTGTTGTTTTTAATTCTGAGTATGAATTTGTTCTAGTTACAGAATAATTTTGAATGTGAACTATTGATATTACTACGCTTTTGAATTACATTCGCCAGCGAAGCTGCTGTATAACTTTGGCTCATGCCTCTGTGCGAGGGTAGGGCTACAGGCCCGGGTCAGGTTGAACCCTGCCCAGAGAGACGTAACGATAACACCGTCCGTGGCCGCCAGGGCGACCTTATGTTGTGCGCTGCATGCACTGAGTTTAGATTTCCGTCTGCAGGGGCCTCGTCTAGTCGCCAACCAGCGTCTGGACCTGTTTCTGCTTCTGCTACAACTGCAGACACACCGGTAATGACAAGGTCTTCAACACCTTCTAAAGTAGATGAGGATGTCAACATCGATAACTCTGTCAAGATAGTGATATGTGAGCTGTTGTTCTTTGCACTGAATAGTTATGACAAACATCCTGTGGACACGATTAAGACAGTTATTTGTGAATTCTTTCGGGAAGACGAAATTATGTCAGCCAAACAACTACTCATCCAGTCGCTTCCACTGGACGTAAAAGGGTCATTCACAGACAAGTATGTGAAAAGCCGGATTGGTGTGAACAAACTGAAGAATTCAGTTGACGACATTCTCAATTTGTTGGATGTGATTGATAGCAATGGATTACGTAATAACCTTCCTGTTTACTGTGCAGCTAACATGGCTCGTATCCCTACAGTTCCAGATGAAATGTCTGATCTAACAAGTATACGCTATGAGTTGACTGTACTGCGTAAACAGGTGGAATTCCTCTCGAACAATCTTAAACCTGCAGTTGTACCTGTATGGAAGTTTGATGTGAATGCTGTTGAAGGTGAATCAGCAGTGATGAACTTGAATAACGACAGTGAATTTCCTCCATTACCTGGTCAGACTGATGATCAAGAACAAATGCAAATATCACATAAACAATCCGCAAAGGCGAAGGTTCAGTTTCCGCGTCATCCAGTTGCAGATGTGTCTGGTGACCACACTCAGGATAATGATGGCTGGCAGCAGCCTAAGAAAAAAGTGCGACAGAAGAATAAGAAGTTGGTAATTGGTCAGTCTGAGAGACAGGTGCCATTTTCTGGAGTTGCCAAAAAGTCGGTCGTGTGTGTGACTAGACTTCAGCCGGGAACTTCGACTGACACTGTATCAAACCATCTCAAAAACAATGGAATAAATGTGTTGTCTTGCTTTGATGTTTCTCCTGGTAACCGATCTCCTGGTGATCAATCTGTTGAGTTAAAATTTTGTAGCATGCGAGTGTGTGTTTACACTGTGGAACTAAATAAGTTGTATGATAGCAATATATGGCCAGTGGGTGTTGTGGTTCGTCCTTGGAAATTTAAATCAACAAGCTAATGCTGGCTGATTGTTTTATATTGGATATTGTATAATTTGTCTCATTTAATTTTGAAACACCCCATTTGCTGTTATGGCTCTACTCAAAATCTTATCGTTTAACTGTCATGGTTATAATGCAGGTACGTTGCAATATCTAAGAGAGAAATGTCTCGATTTCGATATTTTGTTATTACAAGAGACTTGGTTATCAAATAACACAAGTTATAAATTAGATGATGTCTCTTCAGACTTTATCATATTACACAGTTCAGCTATGGAAAGTAAAATTGATGCTGACTATTTGTCTGGTAGGCCGTTTGGTGGTACAGCATTATTATACAATAAACATCTCCCTTGTCCTGTTTCTACACTTACTACAAATACCCCTAGATGTACTGCTATAAAGATAATGATAGAAGGTCATCGTGATCTGGTTGTTGTCAGTGTTTATATGCCTTTCCTGAGTGGTTCAATGGATCAGAGACTAGAGTATGAAAGTACGATAGGATGCTTACAAGGTATTGTTGATAAAAATATTGGTTGTGACTTTGTGTTTGGAGGTGACTTAAATGTGAGTAAGTTACAGGTAAATGTATGTGCGGCATCAGTTGATAATTTTTGTTGTTCTAATAATATGCTATGGCTTGACTCAGTTAACAATGATATCAGCTACACATATCATTCCGATACCAATGGTCATTTCAGTTTCATTGATCATATGTTAGTATCACCCTCTCTTGTACATAGCCAGCAGTCTGTAGTTATTCATGTTGATGATTACAATGCTTCTGACCATTATGCTATTTCAACTGCAGTGAACATTGACTTTAACGGCAGTACAAAGAACAGTCATGTTAAGAACGAAAGGATGAAATATTTGTGGAACAGAGGTGATGTAAATGAATATGCCAGTGTGCTGTCCAAGGAATTATCAAAAATTGTTCTTCCTACATCTGCTCTAAGGTGTGATGGTTCATGTGAGTATTATTGCACTCATATGATTGACCAATACTATCAAGATATTGTGCAGTGTCTGTTAATGGCGTCTAATAGTTGTATTCCTGTAAAAAATTTACGACGTGAAAAACACTGGTGGAATGAAGAATTAGATGAACTTAAACAACAAGCTATTGATGCCACTCAGTTGTGGCGAAGTGTCGGATGCCCGCGCAGTGGTGCTATTAACCTCAACCGACTCCAGTGCAAGTATAAATATAAACATGCTATAAAACAGGCTATTATGAATGCGGATCAGGAATTTAACGAGGAGCTGTTTAACTACTTTGCTGCAAAAGAAGATGATGCATTTTGGCGTTCGTGGCGAAAAAGATACTGTTCATCTAGCTTAAAAGCTACTAATACCTTGAATGGTAAACATGGTGACAAGAACATATGTACTGAATTTACTGCAGAATTTTGCTCTGTTTTTCAAACTAATACACCCAATTCTGACCTTTGCTTTAAAGCAGAACTGCAGGACCATTTGCAGTTAAACAATGAAGATGCTCATGTACCGCTTGTTGATGTTGAAATGCTGAGTCGATGTCTGAGCAAAATGAAGATAAATAAAAGCCCAGGCTTTGATAATATATCTGCTGAACATTTGATTTATTCAGGGAGTGATTTACAAGTTCACTTGTGTTTGTTTTTTAATTTGCTTTTATTGCATAGATATGTTCCATGTGAATTTGCATATGGCATAATTATTCCCCTGTTAAAGGATAAACATGGTGATCAGACCAAGCTAGACATGTATCGAGGTATTACGCTGTCTCCAACTATAGCCAAATTGTTTGAATATGTTTTATTGGAATTTTATGAAGGTCAGTTATCGTCTGATGACCTTCAATTTGGTTTTAAAAAACACTCTGGTTGTTCGCATGCATTATTTACTTTTAAACAGACGACCAAGTATTTCATTAGCAAAGGTAGTAAAGTGTATTGTGCTTTTCTTGATGCCTCAAAGGCTTTTGATAAAGTATTACATAATGGTTTATTTCTGAAACTTCTAAAGAAAAATGTCTCTCCTGGATTTGTCCGCTTACTCCAAAATTGGTATAGTAAACTTCATGCCTCTGTGCTCTGGAATGGGGTCATTGGCCCAGTTTTTACAGTCCACTGTGGAGTCCGACAAGGCGGAATTTTATCTCCTTTACTGTTTGCAATTTACATTGATGATTTGTTACAAGAGTTACGTATTTCTGGATATGGTGTACACATCGGTAGTTTATTTGTTGGTGCTGTAGCTTATGCCGATGATATTTGCATTTTGTCTTGTTCTTGCTATGGTTTACAAAAGTTGTTAGATATTTGTTCTGAGTATGGTATAAAATGGGATATACGTTTCAATCCAGTCAAAAGTCAATTGATGACTTTTGGTGGTAATAATCCAGTCAACACTGTTGTGAGTTTAGGTGATAAGGTTGTTCAGTGGGTCTCAAAGGTAAAATATTTAGGTATGTATCTGATTGGTGGAAATGGCAAAGAGATGAAGATTGATTTTAATGTGGCAAAAAGAAAATATTATGGTTGTTTTAATACTATTAAAAGCAGTGTTGGTAGTCAAGCAAATGAAATAATGGTTTTACACCTTGTAAAGACCTACTGTCTGCCGAGACTGTTGTATGGCTGTGAAATGTGGCCATTGGCCTCAGTAAACATGCATGAACTGGATGTTGTATGGAACAATGGTTTCAGACATATTTTTAATTGTTTTTGGCGTGAGAGTGTCAAACCACTTCAGTACTACTGTAATAGTCTTCCACTATCGTATATGGTGGAAGAAAGACAGTTACTTTTCTGCAGAAAATTATTTTATAGCAATAATAGAATACTACGTGCCTTGATTGCTTTACCTGTTGTTCAGTATGAGTTTTTAGGTTTAGCTACTAAATACGGTATTAATGCACTGAACTATTCGATTGTGTCTGTTAAATCTGCAATATGGTCCAAATTTGCCAGTAGTGTTGTGTTCTAGGATTT
>Ga0209783_1000280_pt1 | contig 10252 bp, 7 predicted proteins | sample WorMetfiPIANOSA1_FD_187395 | JGI IMG/M metagenome (GOLD analysis project Ga0209783, IMG submission 187395) | Marine gutless worms symbiont microbial communities from Max Planck institute for Marine Microbiology, Germany - Olavius filocauda... | ecosystem: Host-associated > Annelida > Digestive... | reverse complement strand
TCAACTCAACCGGAGATTACGGACGCAGGTGTCTGACACCTCTATGTCCGCATCATTAACAACAAAACTATATTATAAAAACATTATAACTTTTTCAATTCTTCTGATCGGTTTCCGGTACCAGTCGATACTTATACATAATTATATTTCATGACTCTATGTTTACAATGCGCAGCGTAAAATGGCTGTAAAATCAAATTTAACTGCTTGGTGCAGGCAGTGAAACTAAATGTGATTTTTTTACAATAAAACGCTGTTTAACCTTTTTACTTTGGTGCGTGCTGAACTTATGAAGGTATGGTTGACAATAATCCGTTTTTAAAGTTTTGAAAATCGACCGACTAAGCTGCGTGCTAGATTAGCGCTTGTAAATGCGAGGTTTGGTTGCAGCCTTGTATTCGACGTAGGTCTGTAATACAAGGCTGCAATGCGGCTAAGAAAAACCCTGCCACATCATCAACAGTTAATTGAGAAATTATAAAAGGTACAAAAAATGGCCACTAAACTGATCATTGCAGTGAAACTGTTTAATTATGAGGAAAGGTTACGATGTCTCAAACTTCCGACACTAAAATATAGACGAATTAGAGGATATATGATTGAGGTTTACAAAATATTCTCAGGGAAATATGATGCAACTGTAACGAATTCGCTTACGAAGAAACACATGGATAACAATTAGGAAGTGAGAGGCCACAGATTTGGCATACATCAGTTTCCAATAAAATATGATATGCGTAAATTTAATTTCACAAATCGAGTTATTTCTGTATGGAATACTCTTCCAGATTCTGTTGTTTCAGCAGACAGTATAGATACATTTAAAGCTCGTTTGGATAGATTTTGGTCAAATCAAGAAGTAAAATACAATTGGAAATCTGACATTATAACCGGAAGTCGTAGTCAAGTTGGTGTTATTATAGAATGATTATTTACTGTTATTTTATGCTTGTGATATTCAAGTGCTGGATATTGAGGTCTTCGGACCTGCATTCATTACTACTACTACTACTACTACTACTACTACTACTACTACTACTACTATGAGACTAATTACCGGCCCTGGCCAATGCCATAGACTAAAGTCTGGCCTGCCCCGGCCCGGCCAGGTGCCAGGTAGGGGCGGCACCTTTGAAGTAGCGACCGTGGCCGTAGTTAATTGCCTGCTTTTACTGTTCACGTTTTGTTGTTAGACGAGTATCAGTGTTATTGAAGTGAAAAAGATAAGTTGTAAAATTTTACTATATAATCAACTAGTGATAGGCGTTGCATGCATGATTGTTTATGAATTGTGAATGAAGTGTGCAATTCTAATACATGTAATTTTACAAAAGTAGTTAAATCAGGCAAAGAATATCACATTAAGTAAACATCAAGCATAATAATTACACTTAATAAATCAGCTTAAAATGAAGTACATGTATTAGAATTGCACCGACTGAGGCCTGCCGTAAGTCGGATTCTCAAACTGGTCGTCAAGACGTAACGCTCCATGACGTCGGTTAATCAAAACATAAAAAGTAATTATGTGAACATTGTGTGTGCAGGAATATTAAGTGTTAATACACACACATGTGGCACATGGAGCGCTCTCGACAACGACGTGTTAAAAGTAGTGAACAGGTGAATGTTTGCCTTTTATTGATTCGGATATTAATGTAACAGAGTAGTGTTTGATGCTGTAACAATCCAATTTATTTCATGCCATCAAATTTTGTTGGCAGTTGCAGAGATTTAGCTCTGCAAATTCTCTAGATTGCGATGTTGTGATGCATCACTTTAGCTGCTACAGTGAGCACTTTGGTTAGTGAATTGAATTGATACTATGGGGGAGACTGCTGGTTTGCTTTTATTGCAAACTAACGTCACACATTTATATTTTCAGTGTTGTGTGTATATAGTTGCGGTTTGGGTTTCATCTAGTTCATTTTGTTACTTATGGCTATGTAACAGTATTTTTTAGCAAATTAATTGTATGAAATGATAAGTCAAATGAAACAGTTTCATTCTTGGACAATGTTAGGAGAAGCAAAATGTGGAGGAGGCCAAACAGTGGATCTGTGCAGGATGTGACCCACCTTGGCTGTCGGGACAGTACATTGATGATGAGATTGGTAAGTTGTTGTCCTAAATTTTAGTCATCTGCTGCATTTCGTCGTTTTTGTGGTACATGTGTTCCAATTATGGTGTAGTGCTGTCGGACCCACGCGAATGAATGATTGTTGATAAAGGCCGCATTTGTCATGTGGCTCTCCATGTAGTCATGTCTCCATGCAGTGAAGTCTGTCTGTCCACAGAATATCTCCAACATTGGAGGACTGTTACAGCCGAAGTGTTGCATGCAGCTAGTCTTCTAGGCCTAGAATGAACCTATTAATTTCTGGGGTCTTGGTCCTGGGAAAGGGGTGTGCAGCAACCAAATATTTTAAAACTCGTAGCTAGAGGCAAACTCTTTGCTCACCCAGTTGAGTGGGCTTCCGGATGAATTTTTGGGTATATTTTTAACAGTACAAGTTGGCGGATTTATCTAAAATTTTGTATGCTGGTATCTTTTTGGCCAAAGTAAAAAAGCTTTTGAGGTCCCAGCCTCTGTAAATAGGTCATGGCAAGTTGTAAAGTTCTGAACCGGCATTAACTTGTATGCCAATAGGCATTATTTTTAGATAGTGTTGACTTGGTGTTTACAACAGTGTGAGAAATTTTTATTTGTCATGTGTTAGCAATGTATCCCCAACAATCCCTGCTCGGTTACAGATTGCAAATCAACAAGCTGAAAGGTTGTGATTGCAACATTGCATGCATGCCGGTAAAAAGAGCAAAGAAACAATTTATTTGTTCTTCTTTTGGCGCCGATTCCGTGGCATTTAAGTGGTTAAGTTGTAAATTTGTGTTTTTTAGTTCAAATGGTCATAACGTTTGATATTATTCAAATATGCTGCTGAAATTTTTATCATATCTGTCTCAATCCTTCAAAATATAATGGTGAATATTTCACAAAAATTCATTACACCGTTTTGGAGTTATTCAATTTTTCTTAGGGGGGTGTTTTTTTCTGCCGCACCCTGTACACGGTGGGGCATAATTAGTGGACCCCCTGTAACTTTTTGCCGTAACTCTGGTAATTACTGTCCAAACTAAATAATTCTTTCAGCACTGTGGACAGAAATTATCTGCGTCCAACCACAGACTTAAGTTTGCTACCACAGCTTATTCTGCTGCTGCACTACCTTGCAAAAACAAATGGGAGTGTACCGCCCAGAGATTATATAGACCGTAGGGGAGATACGAATCTCAGGCTGCCGTTAGGCTAGCAGCCGGGAAACTGGGTCAACAGCCGCCGCGCGGCATTCTGGGTAGTTTGCGGTAGTAGCAACGCCAGCGTTCGTAGTAACGCTCAGCTATGTCCTACCCTGCGTTTATCATCTTATCCCACCTCCACGATATACCTCTGTTACCACCACGCTGAGACTTACCACTCCATTTACAGGACCCGTTTTACACACCAAAATACTGTTCATTTATATATGTTGGTCTAAATCATTACCAATCAACACAGCGACTCTTAGCTATTCGACTTCACACATACCTGACACGAATTGTGCATATTGTTCGTTTTTATTTGTTTTAGTTGTCTGTAATTACCACCGCTGTACTTAACTGCTATCCGGCTGCCGGGCCACATGGACGTTAATAATAAACTGACCGATTCATTGATTGATCGATATGAAAGCCTGTCGTTGGATCACCAGATACAAATTACTAGCTATTATATAACTATTATAATTATATTTATATTATATTGTTAATAACTATTATATTATTAAGCGCCTCATTTTACTTTAGTAAAAGAGGCGCTTATTGAGATAGGCTGTGTCGTGACGTCGTTGGTCGTTGGTTGGTTGGTTGTCACGCGCGTGCACTGGCCAAACGGTGCATCCTAGGCCTATAGTTACTGTAGAACAATAATAGGAAACCCTACCCCAGGAATTCAATGGTACAAATTTTGACCCCCTGGGGTGACCCCTAACCGGGGAATGGGCCCCCGTGAGGCGCTTTTTGTCAAATTAATTGACCTCTTGTTAACTTATTATCTAAGAAAGCTGTTTTTACCAATCGAACCATTAACACGTCGAACAATCTACGTAACGATGTAATTGATGTTGATAATATTAATCTGTTTAAATCAATCAATCAATCAATCAGAAAAATATTTAACGTGTCCAGAATAACAAATGTTATTGCGAGGTCCACGGAGACGTAGTCATCAGAGTAGGACATCTTTTCAGGGAATGATTTCTGAAATAGATACGTCTTCAGTCGTTGACGAAACAGAGTCAACGAAGGTGACGACTGAATCTCAGATGGCAGAGTGTTCCACAGAGTTGATGCGGCGACCGGAAACGACCGACGGCCGATGGATTCCAGCCGGTATGCAGGAATGTCTAGCTGGTGTGACGTTGATGAACGTAGGCTGCGAGTGCGACGACCAGGCAGGTCAGCAACACGAACCAGCTGATCCAGATATGGCGGAGCCAGACCATGTTAGATAAGTTCTGGAAGCACCAGGAAGTTGCCTACACTGCTTAATTGACCAGAACTGGAGACTGATCAGAATATTTACATGAAAGTGATTAACGTACTCCTACTCAATGCGAGCATAGAGCCACACTAGAGTCCACATGATCAGCATTGATCTAACGACAGGCTTTCATATCGATGATAAACGCAGGAATTCGATTCACAAATGTTCTGAAAGAATAATCTTGAATCATTAGACTCGACATAATAACACTTGAAGTTCAGCGACAAATACAGGGTGTGTCAAAAGTTTTTGACCAACTTTGACGCGATGCGGCTTTATCAACCTTTGTTGTAGCCTGTAGAGGCTCACAGAATAAATAAAATCATCACATCAAAGAGTAATTTTCTGAGAATCAAGCAGTGCTAAATTTATTTGCCTCTGTGAAATATTCTATAAGAAAGCGTAAACAAGTTTGTGACGTCATTATATTGCGTCATTTAATAACAAACATGGCGCCGTTAACGACAGAAGAAAGGTGTTTGATAAAATGTTTGAGACTGGAAAAAGGTTTGATTGCTTTTCAAATGATGCGTGAATTTCCTTCGAGTAAGTGGGAAAAACTATGTTGAACTACCTTATTACAAAAATTGACAAACTGGTGATTCGGGCCAAAGGAGGGCATGATAGTGAACAACATTTGAACTGAGTGTAGCCTACTGCATTGTGACCATGTCTGAAAAACATTCTTCAGGTGACTGCAAAACCTAGGCTACTTTAGGCTATTATTACGTCATTTTACGTATGCATATTTGTTTGCTTATATCTCACAAAACAATTGAGTGGCATGAATAAGCTTAAAATTTTGGAATTCTCAGATATGTTTTGCTTCACGTACAGGTTTTTCGTATGTCTGTGCTCCAAAAATTAAGAAAGCCATATATCGTGCCAAAGTTGGTCAAAAACGTTTGATACACCCTGTAGAACATTAGGGTAGGACATAGCTAACATCAAAAATTATGCGGATAGCTCGTTTTTTATTGATTCCAGCTGCTGAGCCTGTTTGCAGTTAAACGGGTGATACCAGACCAGCGCAGCGTATTCGATAAGTGGGCGGACTACAGCAGTGTAACAAGAACTTAGCCGTCGCAAACAGATGGCGCGTAAGCTGCGCAGTGCGCACACAATACATCAAAGGTATCTGTAATAACCCTGTGACCTTGAAATCTGGCTTAGTGTTCACTCAAGGTCATTAAAATTGGTGCCATTCGAATACTTAGATGCGGTTTCCTATTCGCCTCCTACAGTAACTATGGCCGTAGATCTGTATTTGTGACATATTTAGCGTCAAAGAATAGTGTGACATTAATCACAGGATTAGGCTGCGTTCAAGGTAATTGAAAATAGCAGCATTTAATAGATCGCATTGCTAACAGACAGACAGACAGACAGATAGATCGCATACGAGTTCCTAACTATTAGCGTTCCATAGTAAGTATGGAGCTATCTCGTATCGTTTGCAAGATATGGCGACTTACTGGTCTAAAATTGCGAAATTTTCAGACCCCACTTGTATTTAGCGACCATGCAGGGGGTGACCCCGTCTAAATTTCGCGATGTTTGACACTCATAAAACTAAAATAATTAGGATATACGTGTGGTGAAGAAAGATAGAAACTGACAATTTAAGCCGTTTTTATAGAATAGCGGAACGTGACGAACAGACAGACGGACGGACAGCATTGCATCAGTATCGCGCGTCGAGTATGCTGACGCACGATAGAAATGGAGAAGCTGGTTTTGTGGAACCTCCGCTCTCGTGACTAGCACTAGCAGTGTTAGAATTACAAACAAGTTAATGAGAGGGCCGCCATGGCGAGGGATAGCGAGCGTAGAAATTATTTTAGGGGGTCCCCTCTGGGAGGGCCCAAATTTTTGCAAATTTTGTATAACACCTTGCAACGACGGAATTCATAGGTTATTTTAAAGAAAATTTAAAGATACACACGGGTTCCCCTCCCTTCCTTCCCTACCTTACCCTCCCCTCTTCTTCCCCTGCCTTCCCTCCCTCTCCCCTTCCCCTCCCTTCCTATATCCAACCTTCCCTTAGAAGTAGGGCCCCGGCTTTAATCCAGCTAGGGGGTCTAGCCAGATTTTTTGCTCCATAGCGTGCCTAGCCATATTTTAAAGTCCATGGCCATGGATTTTAAAAAATGGCCAGACCCCCTAGCTGGATTATAGTTATATCAAAGTGTTCCATAGTAACTATAGGCCTAGGATGCACCGTTTGGCCACAGTGCACGCGCGTGACAACCAACGACCAACGACGTCACGACACAGCCTATCTCAATACGCGCCTCTTTTACTAAAGTAAAGTGAGGCGCTTAATAAAACAACTGTTTATACATGCCAGTGAATATAGGCGAAGCGTATTTGGGGGCCTCCCAGATCCCCGAATAAGGTGCGTGCCCAGCCGAATTTTTTAACGTTGCGCCGCTCCTGCTTTTATGGCTCTGGTTTCACTGAGTAGCAGGCCTATTGGGTTGCCGCAGACCCCCCCCCGGCGCCTGTTTTTTCACCTATTAGGGGCCGACAATTGCAATGGGGGACCGGGCCTCCCGGGCCCCCCGTAATTCCAACACTGGTAACAAGCTTCCAGAAATAGAGCGACTTACTATTTAAAGTTGCTATAGCTTTTCAGATTTTCACATAGCCTACAAGCAGCGTTTTTTGGATATATATTCGTTTTTAACGTATAGAAACTGTCTGCTGTACAGCACAAGCCCACTCATAGCCTTTGAATGAATGATATTGCACTGTGTGCATATTTTATCGTGTTATCGCAGTGCTAACGCTGATCGTTACTACGAACGCTGGCGTTGCTATTACCCCAAACTACCCAGAATGCCGCGCGGCGGCATGTGACCTAGTTTCTCGAGTTCTGTCTGATTGAGTGTCGCATCTCCCCTACGGTCTACATAATCTCTGGTACCGCCGAAAGAAGAACAAAGAAATTATTTCCTTGTTTTCCTTTCCGGGTTATCACACGGCATGACCACAGACTACAAAAACAACAACAAAAACAATGACGTCACACAGACCTTACGCAGTAAGTAAGTAAATAACATGCAGATAATTTCTGTCCACAGCTCTGAAAGAATCATTAAGTTCGGACAGTAATTACCAGAGTTACAGCAAAAAGTTCCAGGGGGTCCGCTAATTGTGCCCCACTGTGAAGATAGATTAATTGCCTCATGTTACGTTAATGCCCGTCTGTATTTGTTTTTTTAGGTCGTGGGGTTTTTCTGACTGAGAGTAGACAAAACAAACGCTTCATTGTGGAGTATGCTGGAGAACTGTTGCCAGCAGCCGAAGGTAGTAAAAGAGAACAAGCAATGGAAGATGACAGTGTATACAGATACTTCTTTCATCACGACAATAAAGAGTACTGGTTAGTAAGATGAGTTTCAATGAAGTGGCAATACTAACTGATAAACGATTTACTTACGTTATTGTACAGTGACAGGTTATAGGTAACTTGGATCATTATTTCACTTTTTATGACAGTAACCACACAGTTGATTGCTACATTATTTTATTAAAATGATAATAATTTTCTCCCACAATGCTGTTGTTGGGCATTTGTATGTTAAGCAAAGAAACTAATTGCAACGACAGTATACGGGGTGGCCCACAAAATTGGCACCATTTGAACGCCATAATAGTGCTAGGTTTTTGGCCACCCTGTACATTTGTAAGGTGCACACAAAATTGGTGTATGCTAGTGATATGCCATGAGCAGTGTGCAGCAATAGATTCAAGCCCAATTGGGCATGTGATCTATTGCTGATACTAATTTCACATGCGACTTTTGAAAAAAGTGTTGCAGGACTTTCTGATAAGTAGTGAGGCATAGACAGTGTTGTATTCAATGTGTTGGATACGATGTTGCATGTGCTGCCCAATTTAGTGAAATGATTTAATATTGCATGGGAAATTTCAAATTAGTAATAAAAATACATGACTTGGTGCTGTATTACGGTAGAAAGAAACTTAGTGGAAGTTATTAGTGCAACCTGGATGGTGTCAACCCATTAGACAGGAACTCGTGGAGAACGAGTGTGAGGCATTGCCAGGTGTTGCCTACCCCAGAGTCCGGGACAACCGCAGCACCTTAAATACCAAAACTGGATATGAATATGTCAGTTCTGTCATCAACATTCCAAAGAAAATAAGTTCTTATAGGTCTGAAAGTAATTTAAATGCAACTGATATGTGACAATTGTTTGCACTGTCATTAGCATCGATGCAACAAGTGCGTCTGGTGGAGCTGTTCTCGGTCGGCTTGTGAATCATAGCAGAAGACCTACAGCCAAGATGAGAGTGTTGTCTGTTGATGGAATTCCACATTTGTGCCTGTTCGCAATTTCTGACATGATTGCTGGCCAGCAAGTTTTGTATGACTACGGTGTGAAGAATTTACCATTTCATGACAAGGTAAGATTATGTTGTGTGCCGAGTCAAAAATGATTTAGTTGTAAGCATTTGCAAAAAGTGGATTTTTATTAGTAGCAGTAGTAGTAGCAGTCAATTTGTAGAGCGCATTACGTTAACGCCTCCAATGCGCTACGTGTCCCTATACGATGCAAACAGGTGAGTCTCAGTGCTGTCCGGAAGCTGTCAAGGTGGTGTGTTCTGGATCCCGGAGATGTTGAGGCAGAGGCAGTCGAACCAGTTAACGGCTTAGTCAGTTGGGATCGTTATGGCCAAGGAAAAACGTATTGATGCGTAAGTAAGTAAATTTCTGTCCAAGCAAGCTAACTTTACAGTCGAAACTCTCACCTATGATAGTGTCTAGTAAGCTTTGGAAAACATGAAGGTCCTGTAGCATCACCTGACCTCCTCTTTAACCGTTTGAGCCCCACAGGGCTGTAGACTGCAAAAAACACATGTGACCCAACTGTGGGATAACCAGCCATTGTAACACCACCTCAGAAGTTGCTGAGCTTACAGTTCAAGACTATATGCGTGCATCAAACAGTATGGACCAGTCTTGGTGGAGTCGCTATCAACGGTTGAGAAGCAACTACTGCAGCGCTTGACAGTTGTTAACTCAATCTGATTGCGTTCACTAAATTTCTTGTTTTAATTATTTTTTTCATTTGTCAGTTGTCCATGAATGACAAACAACTAAGGATATCCATGTGTGTATGAGTGGATGACATTGATTACTGTTGGCAAACTTGTTTTCAGAAGTTTTATTTTTAGTATTATTTTTAGTATTATATCTTACTTGGTGTACTGCAGTGCAGAAACATAACTGTTTCACTGCTTATAATTTATGTTCTTGCTTCTTACTTTCCAATCTGACAACATGCGACATGAGTTGCCGCACTGTACAGAGCCACTGTTGAACGGTACTCACATTGCATGTGTGTGCGTCCATTCCAGTCGCGGCAGGTCCTCTGTATTTCCTTTCAATTTGTGTGTTGAATCAGCGTTGGTCGGTCCTCACAATGCATGTGTGTGCATCCATTCCAGTCGCGGCAGGTCCTCTGTTCCTTTCAATTTGTGTGTTGAATCGGCGTTGGTCGGTCCTCACAATGCATGTGTGTGCATCCATTCCAGTCGCGGCAGGTCCTCTGTTCCTTTCAATTTGTGTGTTGAATCGGCGTTGGTCGGTCCTCACATTGCATGTGTGTGCGTCCATTCCAGTCGCGGCAGGTCCTCTGT
>Ga0209783_1000279_pt1 | contig 10254 bp, 6 predicted proteins | sample WorMetfiPIANOSA1_FD_187395 | JGI IMG/M metagenome (GOLD analysis project Ga0209783, IMG submission 187395) | Marine gutless worms symbiont microbial communities from Max Planck institute for Marine Microbiology, Germany - Olavius filocauda... | ecosystem: Host-associated > Annelida > Digestive... | reverse complement strand
CGGTGATTTTAGTGTAATATAGGCCTACCTGTTTTAGAGGCTACAGTTCTGTCCAGATGGAAGTCTAACAAAATTAGGATCAAGCCTAAAAACCGGCCGGGGTACAAGCACGGTCAGTGAGTTGACCCTTATATCGTTACGTGTGATAATTGTGAACACGAATATACCGGGTACCCAATTCCACTTGAAATTCGTGCTCCAAAGTTGTAAATTTGCAACTGTATGTGGACAAATTTCGACAACAACGACGTCACATACATAGAATATAGAACTTATTATTGCACAAAATCGGATATGCATCCGGCACCCGGTGTGCGTTGACAACGATGATGTGACGTAATTACATGATGTAGCGAAATCAAAAACATTACACAGATGAGTTGGTCCTATTAACAACCCTGCTGTTTCAAAATAAACGACTAAGGTCGTTTTATATTTATACATACGAGGGTTGTTACATAAATAAGTTACAAACGATATCATTTTGTTAATTTTAAGATTAGGTTAATTTTTTGATTTAAACTAAAGATTAGGTTAAGCTGTCCGCACATGTAAAATAGAATAAAACAAGTCTGTCAGCATAACACAAACTCGCCATATGGGTGGGGGAGGGTGCACTCCTCTGGGGGGCTACTGCCCTGTGACTTATATTTTAGAAAGCTGTCATCAAACTGATGTTAAGGTTAGATATTAGATATTCTTTGCGAGATGTAAACACGTTTTTTTCGTGAGCAGCAAATAAAGTTAATATTTCTAAAGATATAGTGGCTCGTGTCTCATTTTATACACAGTTCATACACAGTTCATATACAGTTTTTAATTGTGTGGTACGTATGGATGTCAAAAAGCTGATTGAAGCCTTGCGTAATAAAGATGTGGTTGACGCATTCGTGTCGGCACTGCAGCCTGCCATTTTGGGAACTATGTCGGAGCTAAAATCGTCTATTGATGAACTTCGTAAAGAAATTACAGCTAAAGATTCTATTATCAGCGCCTTGACTACCGAAGTATATTCTCTTAAAGAAGAAAATGTTAACCTGTCAACCTCACTGGTCAACTGTCGTGACCGTTTGGATTTACTTGAGACATATACCCGTGTCGACAACCTTATCATAAAGGGTATTCCTGAAAGGTATGCTGAGGCTGCTGCAACTAATGCATCCCTTGACAGTATGGCTAATAGTTCCCAGCAGCAGCAGCAGTTACCAAATGAGAATTCTGACAGCACCATGAGCTTGGTGATTGACTTCTGTAGCAATACACTTGGCATTAATATTCAACTGTCAGATATCTCCATCGCTCATCGCATGTCCAAAGGGAAGTATGACAAAATTCGACCAGTCATTGTTCGCTTTTCTAACAGATTTACTCGAGATTCAGTGTACCGTGCAAGGAGAAAACTGTTTGGCAGAGGCAGTACTGGTAATGATGTCTACATTAATGAACACCTAACGAAGCAAAATGATGAGTTGTTCCTAAGATGTCGCCAGCTCAAAAAACAACGAAAGATTTACAGTACCTGGACATGGCATGGCATCAGCTATGTCAAGCGCTCAGAGACATCAAGAGCTATAAAGATACTCAGTCAGACAGATGTTGACCGACTGCAAGTTAACTGATTACTAGCCTTTACCTGATAGTAGGCTACTCTTCAAATTTGCCACATTTAAATCAATGTGCTGCTCATGACTCGTGTTGTATTGTGTTTGCGTTCCAGTTGCTAACTTCTGTTGGTGATCAGTTCCATTTTTCAGTGTGCGTATTTTAGTTTGTTGTGTTTTGTTTTTTCTCTCTCTCTCTTTTCTTTTTTTCTAGTTTTTCTACCTAATGAAACCAGATATCTCATGCACAGTTTGTTATAAACCAGTCAAATCAAATCAACGTGGTATTTTTTGTGATAGTTGTTGCCGATGGACACATGCAAAATGTATACTGTTAACCGATGCTGAATATCAACAACTAGGTTGTTTAGATGAATCTTGGTTTTGTACTTTTTGTTTGCAAATTATTTTTCCATTTAACCACATTTCTAATGATCATGAATTTTTGATGGCAGTTGGTAATGGTATAGATTATCAGTCTTTAAATTTTAATCCTTTTTTGTATGATGATAGTCGGTTTCTGCTAAATAGTGAAGACTTGGATCCGGATGTAAATTACTATAATAATTTACCATTTGTTGATACTCATTATAAATTACCTTCAGAGTTATCGTGCCAGGTAAATGGAAAAACACATTTGAACTTTTCAGTTCTACATGCCAACTGCCGTGGTTTTGCACATAATTTTGATAAACTACTCTCCGTCATCACATCATTACCTATAGATGTATCGGTTGTTGCCATAACGGAAACATGGACAGACCAAAACAATGAAAATGACTACAAAATATTTGGTTTCGACTCCGAAATAAAATCTAGACGACATAAGCAATGTGGTGGAGTTGGCTTGTTTATCAATAGTTCTCTTAAATATAAATTGCGTGATGATCTCTGTATTGATGTGCCTGATGTTATAGAAACTATTTTTATTGAGGTTGTCTCTGATAATATGATTGTTGGTTGTGTGTATCGTCCACCCGGTGCTGATGTTGCCATATTTACAGCCTATTTTGATATTATACTTTCCAAAATTAATAAAGAAAGGAAAAAATGTTATATTGCAGGAGATTACAATATTGATTTATTAAAACATGACTCGCATGTACCTACCTCTGATTATATAAATTGTATTTTCTCTCATCATTTTTATCCGACTGTAAATAAACCAACTAGGATTACGGCAACATCAGCCACACTTATTGATAACATTATAACTAATGTTTGTCAATCCCAGTTCACACCCTCTATTCTGTATGCGGATATATCTGACCATCTACCAATCATTATACAAACTGATTCAAGATTTAAGAAAAAGAATTTTGATAAATTTCAGTATAGACGGCGTTTTACAGAAACTGCCAAGAATAAATTTATGAATTATATACAGTGTGTTAACTGGGATTATGTTATAGCAGATTCTGCAGATAGTGGATATACTAAGTTTCATGAAGTATTCTGTGACCTGTATGAAACCAGTTTCCCCCTGGCGAAAGTCAACATAACACGTAAAAATATGCCAAGGAAGCCATGGATGACCGCTGGGTTAGTGCGTTCCTGTATACAGAAAGAAAAATTATACAAACGTCAAATTAGAAATCCTACTGACAATAATATTTTTGCATATAAAAATTTCAGGAATCGATTGAATAAGTTGATTCGCATCGCAGAAAAAAGTTACTATGCTGAAAAATTTGATGCATATAAATCTAATAGCCGGCAAACTTGGCAGACAATTAAACAAATTTTAAATAAAAATAATACAGTTCCTATCACAGATTTTTTCCGATGCGGCACTGAAGAAATTACGGATAAATATGCTATTGTTGAAAAGTTTAATGAATACTTTGTCAACATTGGTCCTACCTTAGCTAACAAAATTCCTATTGAACCAGACACCTGTACGAAATACTTAAGTGGATCTTTTAAAAACTCTTTCTATCTTGACCCCACTACTCCTGACGAGATTATAGGAGTTGTGAAGGCAATGCAACCTAAAACGAGTGCTGGATATGATAATATTTCAATGGAAACCATCAAGTTAGTAATTACTTATATTGCTGAACCTCTCAGTAACATAATCAACAACTCCTTCTCTATTGGATCAGTACCAGACCAACTAAAAATTGCTAAGGTCTGTCCTGTTTTCAAAAATGGGGAAAGGTCCCAATTTAGTAATTATCGTCCCATCTCTGTCTTACCGACCTTTTCAAAAATTTTTGAGAAACTTGTCTGTAACAGGCTTACCAGTTATTTGTCTAACTGTGCAATTTTGTGCTGTAACCAATATGGATTTCGCAGTAATCATGACACTAGCATGGCAGTCATAGACATGGTTGATAAAATTAGTTCTGCCATGGATTCCAGTCAGTTTTCGATTGGAGTTTTTGTCGACCTATCAAAAGCATTTGATACTTTGAATCACAAATTACTACTTACTAAATTAAATCATTATGGCATTCGTGGTATAGCTTTGGACTGGTTCAAATCTTATCTAACAAATCGTTACCAGTATGTTGAATATAATGGAGTTAAATCTATTTCACGTAGAATAGTCTGTGGAGTTCCACAAGGTTCTGTTTTAGGCCCTGTATTATTTTTACTGTATATTAATGATATAATCAATGCTTCTAAAAATTTGGAATTAATTCTATTTGCAGACGATACCAATTTGTTTATGTCTGATTCTAACTTAGATAGATTAATTGCTACTGTAAATAGTGATCTAATTTGCCTTGCAAAATGGTTTGCTATCAATAGATTGTCACTAAATATTAATAAGACAAACTTCATATTGTTTTGTAACATGAGGAAACGTTATGATAAGAGTAAGGTTGTAGTATTGTTTAATAGTACTCCAGTCACACAAGTACGGTTTGCAAAATTCCTTGGTGTGTATATTGATGATCACCTTACCTGGGATAAACATATACAGCAAGTTGCAGCTAAGGTATCACGGAATGTTGGCATCCTACAGAAATTAAGATATAATATTCCACAGTTCTGTTTAATGCTGTTATATAACTGTTTTGTTTTGCCTTACCTGTATTATTGTTGTGTTGTATGGGGTTGTACCAGCATGAATAAGTTAAACCCTATAATCCTACTCCAGAAAAAGTGTGTCAGAATAATTGCAAATACCGATTCCAGGGCACATACTACGTTCTTATTCAAAAAATTTAGCCTATTGAAAGTAAATGAAATATGTGACCTCCAAATAGCTTTGTTTATGTTTAAATTTACTAAAGACCGTTTGCCACGGACATTCAGTAGTTATTTTATCCGTGCTACCTCTAGCCATCATTATTCTACCCGCAGTTCTCTATCTGGATATCTCATACCGTCGGTCAAAACAACTGTAAGACAAAGAAATATTAGATATCGAGGTCCAGTTATATGGAATAAACTCCCGACAGAAATTCAAAAATTGTCCTCCTTATTTTTATTTAAAACTCGACTTGAAAAATATTTGATTGATCGATATTAATTTTTATGTATACCACAGCTAAATACTAAATATTATATTATTGTTTAGTTATTTGTAATTCTCCACTGCATGTTTAGCTGATATTTTCTGTTGTGTCTCTCTCTGTCTGTATGTCTGTCTATCTCGCCTGTGTGTTTATTATTGCGTAACTAATTTGTCTGTAAATTTAGTTTCTGGAGTGACTGAGTTATAACAGAGAGCCTGTCTCTCTACTATCAGTCCCTCCTTTTAGCATCAACTGTAATTTTTATTGACAATCTATTTCATACTCTATTCATGATGCTAATAAAAACGCCAGTTGAGTTGAGTTGAGCTGTAATTGACTTGTGATGCTGCGACTTACCATTTTAGAGATATTTGCAGTTAAGTGGTCAAAAATTAGGCCAAAAGTTTGGGATTTTGGGGTTCCCCTGGGGTTACTGCCCCGCAAAAGCAGAGAAGATCTGTCCATGACCCATATCTACCATCATGCAAAATTTTGTGCCGATCGGTCGCACTGCCGCAGAGATACTTTTAAAAGTTCAGTAAACTTAGTACCCTGCCGTACTAACATATGGCAGGTAGTAAATGATGGGGTCGGTATAATTTCCAGAACACTTGGTCTGCCAAATCAACTGCCATCTCACCTACAACTGAAAAACTTGTTTAGTGCTGTTCCGGGAATTGTTCATTTCATTCTGCGAATTCAGTGTACTATTTAATTGAAATAACTGACAGAACTATTTTCTGCTATTTATAGTGACTAATCACCGTCAACTTCATCAATGAACTGGCCAATCACAATGCATTCTGCTGTTCCATTCTGTTCGGGAAATTATGCCGACCCTGAATGCCGCAGTAAATATTAAAAGTAACTTGTTTGCAGATGTATAAAAGCAAGGACATATTTAGCCGTGGATTGCTCTGGGTTTGTCTTTTTTGTTGATCACACAGCAGCTATCCACCACTGTTTTTTACACTTACCAAGGTGTGCTGACACCCCTTCTTGTATATCGCATATCTTCAAGTGTACGTATGACCTGTGAACTGTGAAGTGTGTTTTTGGACTTTTTCACAGATAGTTCCATTGCTTGCAGTTAACATAGGCATTGTATTCTGATGTCTTTTTATGTAAAGTTGTTTTGAATTTAATTGTCTGATTATCATTGACATTGATGTAATTTTCATTTATGTTCGTGCAGGAGAGATTGTAGAGCTCAATTAATGTTCCATGCATTCGTCATCTGTCGCTAACTGTAACCCAACTTCCGAAGTTTATTGGAAGTGCAAATTATGCTCTTTTACTGCAGAAATAAGGGGACAATTGTTGAATCATTACAGATGGTATCACAGTTTTCGCTCATCCTTTGTGGCGTGGCCTTGCTTGTATACTGATTGCATATGTTCATTGAAGTCAGTCTGCTCTTTGAGAACCCATCTCAGTCGATGTCATGACAGCAAGCCTGGACTTGATATTAGCAGCTGTTTTATCCGTTGTCCAATTTGCAGTAGCTGCCGAATAGCTGACACGAAGCAACTTATTGCACACCTGTGCCACCACTGTGTTACACATGAAACAGTTGCCTGTCCATTGAAAGAGTGCAGCTATATGAGTTGCATCAAGTCAACTTTTCGATCTCATGTGTCACGATATCATCCATACCCAATTCCTGTGTCACTGTTGAAAAGCAGTTGTACTACTTTTGAAGCTTGTGATACACTTCCAGATTCTTCTGTCTCTGACAGTCAAGTGCATACAAACATCTCTGGGCAAGAGTTTTCAGATTCATATGCAAATGATGATGACTTCACTGTACATGCCAGTGACGTAGGAGATCCATTGCAAAACCTGGCAATGATGTTCTTGTATTTACAAATGTACAAGAATGTGCCAGCTAATGCAGTGCAGTCATTTATTGATGGTGTAAACAATGTTCACCTAATGTCTAAGCCACACATGTATGAAACTGTGAAAGGCATATTAGCATCCAGTGGAATTACAGATGACAATACAGTTCATAAAATTGTTGATGCTGTTGTGAAGGAACACCCTTTTTATGTGCACACCAGCAGAAATGAGCAACCTGTAGGGTGTTTGTCATCCCGTAAACTGCGTGAATCATATTTCAGAAAATCCCCAAGTTTTGTAGAACCGGTTGAAATAGTATTAGGCAATAGAAGTGGACGACTGCATACATTTATGTATGTCCCTGTGTTGGAAGTTTTGAAGTCAATGTTGCAGAACACTGACATTTTACAGGCTTTTTTGAGTGGCGTTGACAATGCTGATACTGGCTGTTATTCATCTTTTGTGGATGGAAGTGCTTGTAAGGAACACTCGCTATTTTCAGTAGAGACTGAAACACCTATTATGGTTGGTTTGTACTACGATGACTGGGAGAGTAACAATCCCCTTGGAACAACCCGGAAAAAGTACAAAGTGTGTGCTTTCTATTGGGTGCTCGCTAACGTTCACAGAACCTGTCGGTCAGCACTGCACACAATACAACTAGCCATATTAGCAAAGTCTGAGGATGTTAAACTTTTTGGCTTTTCAGCAATTTTGGAACCATTGCTGAAGGATGTTGCTGCACTAGAAGAGTGTGGAGTGTATGTTGATAGTCTAGGAAGGCATCTCAGAGGTTCTGTGGCATATGTAGTGGCAGATAACCTTGCAGCAAACTCTGTTGGAGGATTTGTAGAATCTTTTGGGCCTAATGTAAAACACTATTGTCGATTTTGCTTAACTGGAGGATCTGATGCTCTTGAAGGATCTGTTCTGCCATTCAGTTTTCAAGAGAGGACCAGAGAAAATTATGCAGAACACGTGCGACAAGTGTTAGATAATCCTGGTACAGCAGTGAGTTATGGAGTCAAGAAAGCTTCCCCTTTGCACAAGTATACACAATATTTTCACGTAGTTGATGGCTTACCCCCAGATGCTTGTCATGACCTTCTGGAAGGATTGGTCCCTACAGAGATTGCTCTGTGTTTGACCACCTTTGTTGATAAGAAATACTTTAATCTGACATATTTAAATAAGCGTATTCAGCACTTCCCTTACAAAATGGCAGACAAAGTAAACTGCCCACAGCAAATACCACAGAACTTCGGAAGCAAATTGACTATTGGTGGAAATATGGCAGAAAATCTGACATTGATACACTTGTTGCCTTTTATGATTGGAGATAAAATTCCACTTGGAGATCTGGCTTGGAATGTATTGATGGAACTGAAGGATATAGTGGATCTTGTATTCAGTCCTCAGTTCACTGACGAGACAATTGATTTTCTGCAGTTCAAAATTGTGAGTCATAGGCAGCAGCTGAAACATGCTTTTCCTCATTTTAGGCCACCACCAAAACTACATTTCTTAGATCACTATCCAGCACTTATTTGTAAATTCGGACCTTTGGTTGATGTGTGTACACTCCGTTTTGAGGCAAAGCACAGTGAATTGAAGCATGTTGCTAAACGTGCCCACAATATGAAGAATATCTTGAAAACTCTTGCAACAAGGCATCAGTTTGTCCAAGCGTACCATCTCTCTGATTCTTCATTTTTTAAGCCTAAAATTCAGATTGCTTCAGACGGCAGTGCTCCAGTTTACAGTCTACCTTCCAATGTGCAAAGTGAACTCTTTCGCATTGCTGGCCACCATGTTGCTGCAGTGCCATCTGCTAAAAGCGTGACATTGAAAGGCCTTGTTTATAAATGTGGATTGTTTGTTTCTTATGGATCAACAAGTGGATTGCCAGACTTTGCAGTGATTGAAGATATATTTATTGTCAACAGTGATGTTTACTTTCTTTTGCGCACTGGACTATGCAATTTTCATGAACACTATCGAGCATATGAATTTGATGTGGGTGACACATTTCATCTCGCTCATTGCTACTCATTGAGTGACTATTATCCTCTTCCTGCCTATGACTTTTACAGGGTAGGTGTGGGCAGGAGAAAGTTTATCATGCCAAAGCATTTTATACTGTTATGAACGAGAGGTCACTACATGATAGTGAAATAAAAATGAGAAAATACTAATAATTTCAATAATAATAAATAAGCAGTTTCTTACAACTAATGCTACGTAACATTCATTGGCAGTTAAAGGCATATATTAAAACAATTGTTGATTTGTTGGTGCAGTTAATTTTTGTTATGTCTGAGAACTTCAAATTACGAGTCGTCCTATCCACACAAGTGGTGAAGAAGATTATTTTTGAAGAAAAACCATCATCTCTGAATGAACTATACACACAGTTAAAATGCAAGATTGATCAGATGCCCAACAACTTTGTCTTACTGTATGAAGATCCAGATTTCAATAACAGCTTGGTGTCACTGGATGACATCAATGACTTGGTGAACTGTGCAAGTGTAACTGTTTTGGAGATTGAAGAGTGCATTGAACAGTCCTCGTCATCTGCATTTGATGTCCATCCACAGAGTAGTTCGTCTCTTCGTACCGTAACATCATGGCCGGACCCATTTCCTATTCCTGATTTTGATATCAATGTTCAATTACAACTTCAGCAAGCACAGGAGGGTTTCCAAGTACCGTGGGTAGTTAAAAGAGACATTCTCCAAAAGCTGGCCATTACAATGTATGGATACAAAGCCTATCCCTCTGATATGGAGTTTGAAACTGCGGCTAGGGCACTGGTGGCTAAGCACCCATGTCTGTTTGAGAGAGGAACTTTGAATGGTTGGAATGGATGGAAAAATTCTCTGAAGTTCAAAATGGGAAATTTTCGCACAAATTTGAGTAAACTTGGTTGCACTGAAGTTAAAGTGAATGCTGGGAAGAAATCGAAGCATTCAGCCATTCCGCTGCCTGCTTCGGCTGCAAATATTAAGAAGCCTAAGCGCCATGAAATAAACTTTCTGCCAAATTTGGAAGCGGGTACTAATGTTGAAGAGTTAGAGCAGGTGCGAAAATCTGTTTGTGATGAGTATCATAGACAGCCAATAAATGCTTCAAAGATAGCTGCTGAGATGGCAAGCACATATGCTACACGGAGAGAAGAAATAGTCTGTCAGAAGCCACCAATATCAGCTGTTTTAGACAGATGGCCTGGACTGTTTTTACCGTCTCAGGTGCGTTATTACTACAAATGTCCTCATTGTTGCATGCTGTTTGTTATATACACAACTGTAGTGTAATGTAATGTAATGTAGCTGTTCTTA
>Ga0209783_1000278_pt1 | contig 10325 bp, 10 predicted proteins | sample WorMetfiPIANOSA1_FD_187395 | JGI IMG/M metagenome (GOLD analysis project Ga0209783, IMG submission 187395) | Marine gutless worms symbiont microbial communities from Max Planck institute for Marine Microbiology, Germany - Olavius filocauda... | ecosystem: Host-associated > Annelida > Digestive... | reverse complement strand
ATTCGATTTTTTTCAGTTTTGGGGGCCGTAAAACCACACCCCTGAACCGATCAAGGTCGAGTTTGGCAGGGTCCGCTCCTCCATGCCAAATTTGACCTTGATCGGTGCAACGAGTCGCCCCTGCGGGGCGAAAAAACCCAAAATCGGCCCGTGAAACGAGTAAACGAAATACCGGCAGAGCTGCCTGCGGCAGATCCTGCCGGTAACAAACAAAAAAGTGAAAAACATCACATTTCGTCCTCTCACGCCGACGTGCGTCGCGTGATTTCCACCAAATTTTGCACGGTGATAGAGGTGGTCCGTGCCATCATTTTAGGTTTCTAACATTTTTGGGTCCCGTCCATAGTTTTTTTTGCCGCTAGGGGGCGTCAAAAATTTGGCTAAAAACGCCCCCATCGCGGTAAAATGTTTATAATTTTGTCATTTATCGAAATAAAGCAGCCGAAATTGGCAGTGTTATGTAGGCTGAGTACGCGCATAAACCCTATAAATTTTGTAAAAATCATGCATGGGACCCGCCCCTTAGGTGCAATTATATTGGTAAAATTCCATTTTTTCAGTTTTGGGGGCCGTAAACCCCCACCCCTGAGCCGATCAAGGTGATATTTGGCAGGGAGGAGCGCTACCGTCCGCTCCTCCCTGCCAAATTTCACATTGATCGGTGCAGCGTGTCGCCCCTGCGGGGCGAAAAACCCCAAAACCACCACGTGAGTAAAAACAATACCGGCAGAACTGCCTGCGGCAGATCCTGCCGGTAATAATAATAATAATAATAATAAGGACATTTGCAACGCGCTAAATTCGCCTAAGCCGCAAATATGTGCCAGGTTGAAGGTAATACGCACTTCTCGTAGTCTGACAAATATTCTATTGTATTCGATTCTACTTTGCGAACGTGGCATGAAATACGGCACATTGTCAGCTCTTCGCTCTCCTATAGTCCACTTGTACTGAGTGTCGCCTCACACGCATCTTTTTCAGTCACGATTGCAGCGTGTCCGTAGAGTAGACTGCTACCTTTCAGTTTTTGAGCGCACGTTAAACATTTGCACACCATATCGTTATTGGTTATTGCTAATAATAGAAACGTGTGACAGAATATAAGTGGTGCCACTGCAGTATATGTTATGAAGAACGAATGAGCGTATTCTCAAACGTGTTCGAATCAGTCAGAGCACTCCTGTTTTTCTCTGTTTGAACAAAACAGAACAAGCGATTTGCTCCACTGTGTTCTTTTTGGGATCAAAATGGCCTCGGTCAGGCCATGTCTGGTCAGTGGTCAGTGGTCACCTGTTACGTTCCGTCTCACACACACTGTAGGTTGCTTGGTCTTCACTTCAGTCGTCTGTGGTTGCATCGCCATCCGTTACGTGACATGACATGACCCAGATCGGGAGAAAATCACTGTGTTGCTGAAACCGAGAAAAAGAACACGAGTATTATTATTATTATTCTCTTTTGGGCTATTATGCTGCTATATGATTGTTTTTACTTTTCTTGGGCTTATTTCAGTGCTGGTTTACTGCCATGCCTTTGAGTCCTGTAAGCACCTGTGTTTACGCTAGTTTTGCTAAGTTTAACTGTTCTAGATTTTTTGTACTACTTTGTATTTGATGTCTTCAAATAAATTGGATTGGATTGGATTGGAGTAGTTCGGACAGAGTGACACGAACGCGAATTAGGAACACGCTCACTGTGACGTAGGCCTAGGCCTCTATTACCAGCTGCAGCAGCTGACAGTGATGGTATGTTGATGCAGGCAATGAAGCAGCGTCACGAGGCATTCGAGGGTGATCTCGCCACTCATCAGGAACGAGTTGAGCAGATCGCTGCCATTGCTCACGAACTCAAGTCAGTTGCATCTCTGACCAAATGATTCACTTTATTCCTTTTCAGTAGAGTAGGAATTATATAGTTGCTATCTTCAACGACAAGTGATGGTATTTCATCAGCATTTCACCATTGTTCGATTGCTTTCGCACATTTGTGCAATGTGATATGAAGTTCGTACATTGGTTTGGTCGGAGGTTTGTTACATTTTGTACAGCAAGGATACGAGATTGGGCGATGTGCCACCGGCTTAGGCTGTACCAATACAGTTAATACATTTTAAGGTCAGCGTATCAATACAAATCATCGTGTCGGTCCATTGCTGCTATTGGCCATATAGTTAGTTTTAATCTGTCTGTGAAAAGCGTACAGTGTACAATGCTATAACTGTTGTGGTCCAAGCTTGGCATTTGCAAGCTTCTCACGCATTGATGTACAGTTATTCATGACCGTCGACGAAAATCCTGTCTCGTGCTTTGTCTAGCAAGTTGCAGACTTGGTCAGGGAATTTTTCTATTGTTTTGTTTCAGTTTACAGCTAATTTTTCAAAGTCAAAGCCAAAGTGCTAACTTTGTCTTCTACAGCGGTTTGGTTCCTTCTGTTAGACCAATGGTACTGCAGTGCATCGGTCAGCTTTGAGTTTACGTTTATGCAATTCGTGTCGTATCGTACAGCGGTCAAGATTAAATCGAAAATATCCGGGTTAAGAATACATGCATTGCATATGTAAGCGTAAAAACTCATCTGTTGCCGCACCTCATTCTTGGAAATCGGGAATGGGTTGCCGAGCGACCTGAAACTGGAATCAGTCGATCGCTTCCTCAAAACGGAATCTAAAGTTTTTTCTCTTGAGAGCAGCGTATTATTATCAACACTGACTGTGCCCTTGATCTTGTCACAGGGGCGCGCTATAAGTGTATGCTTACCTGTTACTGTTGCTGTAAATTTGTCGATTGTACAGTGCTCTTGGATACCACGACGTGAAGTCGGTGAATATCCGCTGTCAGAGAATATGCGACCAGTGGGATCTGTTCGGCACTCTCAGTCAACAACGACGCAACGCTCTTCTTGTACGTTAACCTGTCAACTTGTTCTTCATTTAACCAACTAATAATGACGTCGCACTTTTATCGAAGCTGTTCACTAGCAGACTGCAAGAATACCATCATGGTCACACTTAGGCCTGAGCTGTTGACAAATGTTGCAGAAATGAATAATTACAGGCATATTTTCAAAGTTCTAACGGAACAAGCCTTGTTCTAATCTTACACGGATTGTCTTGCATTTTCACAGCATCCTTGCCAAATTCATTTTTATATAGCCTACAGCCTTATTCTCTGTTTAAATGAATTTAGTTTCTCATAACTTGTGGTCTCGTCATTTGGTTCCGAATGCTTTTTTGTATATTTTAAATTTTAATCGGTAATCTAGACGTTGTAAAGTGTAACTGAACGTTGGACTGCTTGACGTTATTTTGACAGGAAGCAGAACAAATTCTGGAGAAGATCGATCACTTGCAGCAGGAATTTGCCAGAAGAGCAGCAGTAAGCAATAACAACATACTATATATCACGCACGGTGACTGTTGACCTTAACGTATCCGAATGTACGACAGACGACAGTTATTTAGGCATTATTATATACTCTAATTTGATCTGACAATTTTGGTACTACTGTTAGCACTTAGCAGTATTAATACTGTTATTACTATCGAGTAATATTATTAGCAATGACACCTAAATGGATCTGACGTTCATAATTCATGATTTAATGTCTAAATATGACTCACAGTTTTGTTAACTTTTTTCATAGAAATGTTTGTTTTAAAGTGATTTTTAAATCTTTTTCAGCCATTCAGCAACTGGATGGATGGAGCAAAGGAAGATTTAGTTGATATGTTTATCGTCCATACCGTTGAAGAAATACAGGTATGCCTACTTCACATGTACATCACATATTGTAAGCAGTTACAGCACTGAGCACTCACAAACCGAATTCTCGTTACGACAATTGACGTTAAACGCCTGTGAAAACCGTAATCTAAATACATGTAGATTTGTTTGTACGAAGCATTGTCATTGGCTGTAATTTTTTGAATATATATGTAGACTGGGTAATTGCTTGGAGTTTATTGGCACTTTCCGTGCATTATTATGTAGTACCACTTGCATTTAACGCCCCCCCCCGTTTGGGGTGTTCCCATTGGAATTCCGGGAAAAAGTGAAGACAGTTTGACGATAGGTTGAGTCGTTTCGACACAATATCAGCGTGTGGCGGACAAACGGATAGACGGACAGACGGACAGACAGACGTCCAGCCTATATCAATAACGTGCGCAGTATGACTGACGCACGTTAAAAACCGTTCATCAGAACAGAATCCGTTAAGGCAGTCCGGTTGGAGTCCAGTGGGCAGTCCAGTGGGTGGGAAAGGAATTATGGTGGGAAGATTTGTAGAACAGGTATGTTTTGAGTCTGGAGTGGAAGAGAGTGTGAGTCATGGACGGTGAGAGTGGTGATGAAGGAGCCGTGAACATGGTGTAATAATATCAAAATCATAATACAAAAAAACACTTACTAAACACATAGGCCTACTCATCGACGTAATGATAATCTCCTCGACTTGCTAGAGATTTCCTTGTAAGGGTTTTTCAGCCAAATGCATGTCTGTGACACTCACAAGGTTGGAGTGTGGAACTCCACTACCACTTGTGACTGAACAATGATGCGTGCATGTGAATGTGATGATAACGTTGGTTACAGCGTCTGGTTGACGCTCACGAGCAGTTCAAGATGACGATCGGCGAAGCGGAAAAGGAGTTCAACGCCGTCATGGCTCTCATCCAGGAGGTCCAGAGAATCTGCCAGCAATACGGCATCTCGATTACCTTGGAGAACCCGTACTCGTACATTACTGGACAGGTCGGTTAATCTTTTATCGTTTAGCTGCGAGAACAGATCGAGCAAATAAGTGCCAGGTGAACCGGCAGCCATACTGCCTGACTGTCAGTACCATCGCAATCGATTGCCTGGAAAGACTCGTTTCCGAAATGACCTATTGTCCTGACTGGAAGTGTGTAGACCTACCATAAAAACTGAAATGATCAACGCAGTTTCAAAGTACAATGACAGCATTTAATTACCTGCATTGCAATTTGTATGGTTATATTTACTTGCTTAGACTGGTGATAAATTAGTCGTAAAATGGAGCAATTGGTTCATATGACGAAAAACGTGTTTAATATCCCATGTCAGATTGTGCTGAACATGAAGTGGGCATGTCGAACAGATTTTGCTTATACACCCATATGAAGTTGTTAAAAGCCTGTCGCCTATGGGAAGTTATATTGAACAATCAGAATAACGACAAACATATACGCAAACTGCAAACACACATACACACGCAAACACACACACTCATCTGTTCAATTGCAAATCACATCGCGAATTAATAACAGTAGGTGAGTATAACGCATTAACGCAACGCAACGTAACGTAACGTTAACCTAGTCGGCCGAACAGCACAAGTATTCGCATCCTCTTACAATCGAAAACTGAGGCAAATCAAACGTTGATTGTGTTTTAAAGTAAATCCAATGTCATCCATTTGGATGATATAATAAGGTCTGCGTCGATGAAAAATAACGGGCAGCTCAAAACGATCTGATAAAAGTCCAAGTCAGCCAACATTTTTCGCTGGATCTACAGTTAGTGACCCAGATCAGTTAGAGCAAAAAGTGATGAAAAAACAGGTCGTACCGATCCGATCCGTTTCAGAATGAGACCATTGTGGAAGAGCGTGGACTGTTAGCTAATTGTGCGGCATGCTGCAGGATCTGTCGACCAAGTGGCACGAAATGAAGCAGCTTGTGCCGGACCGTGACATGGTGCTGCGTAACGAACTGATGAGACAGCAGAACAACGAGCGTCTGCGTCGCGCGTTCGCTCAGAAGGCGAACGTCGTCGGTCAGTGGATCGAGCGTCATCTCGACGCCGTCGCCACAGCCAGCATGCAGAAGGGCAAGTTGGAGGACAACCTTTCGCGGCTGTACGCTCTCGACAAGGAGGTGGCTGCGTTTAGAGCCAGCATCGACGAACTGGAACGCTACAACCAGGACATCCACGAGGCGATGATATTCGACAACCGACACACGCCCTACACAATGGAGGTCGACTGTTCAGTACACTGCTGCATTTATTACCGTCTGTTTTGTAATGTTCTTGAATCTTGAGTTGAATCATTTCCACTTTTAGCCGAGCGAGACATAAAACAAATGTATTGTCCTTAAGGCCGTGACGATATGTCCCTATGCACTCATGCAGTAAACCACTAAAACCAGCTCCAGTCTATGAATTATTATATTATTTTTATAATGTAACTAGAAGCAGACGGAGTTAGTGCTGGACGGTGCCAACAATGCAAATACAATGAAATAGTTAAAAACCTGCATTTTGGTTCACATGATTTACTTGTGTAATAGCTATAGTGTTAACTGGAAATTGCGTTGCAACAGCAGTTTATAGATGTTACATAAGCTGTATTCCCATGGCCGTTTAAATTCCACGTAGTGTGTTTCATTTTCTTCGACATTTGTGTATTCTACTATCAGATGTTCAGCAAAGTAATCTGGATATCGGTGTTGATGTGCAGACACTTCGCGTTGGCTGGGAGCAGTTGCTCACATTGGTGGCCAGAAACATCAACGAAGTCGAAAACCAGGCACGTATTTTATACACTACACTGGTTAGCAGTGGAGCGGTAACTTCGCCGTGTTGCTTATAGCTGTCATTAATATTTATCATAATCATAATCATATCAGACATTATTTTGTAGTGCGCAGCATACAGAGGAACAGAGACCTGCTAGGCATCACAACTTCGCATGCTTCGGCAGATTTAAGTTTTGGTTAAATTTTCATTTAACGGACCGGATATCTAATCGATAATGATGCAGCTAGTTTTAATCGTCTAACAACTCAGCATCATTCATTTCGTCAGCTTCATACTAAGCATTCTTTAAAAAAATTCTTTTTGCACATGTATCTTTATCTTCATTCTTATCACCCTCGTCATCCATCACTTTCTTACTTTTTCACCCCAGGCTTAAAACTTGTGCCTTTTCCACAAGTCTTTTCTACTGTACATTGCTTTCACAGACTTCGGGACTGTTTATCGGACTTCTTTTGCTCAGCAGTTTACAGTTTGTTTTTAGTTCTTTGTCGTCAAATTTCTGTTTGCACCATGCAGTAGACTAAACTGGATACCTGTCAGTTTTTGAGCTTAAGTTGTGCATTTATTAGTGTATCGTATTGTATCGTATCATATCGTATAAGACACCTCAACTTTCAAGAAACGTTTAAAGACATTCTTATTTAACAGTGCATTTTAAATGAACGATGTATTTCGCCGTAGGACATTTTTGTATTTGGCATATCACAAATTTATTTTGTAATGTAATGTAATAAAGTTACTGAGGATGCTCATTGCGTGTGTCTAACGTCACGTTCAGATGTTGACGCGTGACTCGAAGGGCATCAGCAACCAGCAGCTGGAAGAGTTCCGCATGTCGTTCTTGCACTTTGACAAGTCGCGTACGAGAAGACTGGACCCGAAGGAATTCAAGTCATGCCTCATCTCACTCGGTTACAACATCAAAGACGACAGACAGGTGCGACGGTTTGCTCGCTCCGCAGACTAAAGCTCGATTATAAGATTATAGCTTATATTATATTACATTATAGATTATATTACAAGATTATAGCTCGCGTAGTAGTACTGGGCACGCACCTGTATGTTGACCACCCACTATGACCCCTTGCGTCGTGCGAAATCCGGGAGCTGTAGTTAGAATATAAAAATAGACCTGATCCGTTTCCTGATATAGGATGTCGTAAGAGGCGACTAAATCGGGGTTAGTTTGGTTTTGTTAGGTTTAGTTTGGGGTGGGTTTACTTTCTTGTGTTTATCTTGGGTGTTGTAGGTTTGCTTTGTCACTACCATAGCCAATTTAGTGATTGGCTGGAAAGTCTCGTCCCCGAAATGACCTATCATGTGTCGAGTGGGACGTTAAACTCTACACACTCACTCACCATGGCCTCCCTTCGTTGTACCAAATCAAGAGCTAATGTTCCAATCCCATACTGCTGTATAATGATCTGTTGTTGCTGGCCAAACTATAGGTAAAGTAATCGGCGATTGACTGATTGTGCAGTGCATTGTTCGTTCGATGAATGAAGTTCTATGTCATCGGGTTGAAACTGCTGTGCAGGGTGAAACTGACTTCCAACGCATTATGTCGGCCGTCGACCCGAACAATTTCGGCTCAGTTACGTTCGAATCGTTCCTCGACTTTATGACTCGTGAGGCAACTGACACGGCGGACACAGCGGAGCAGGTCATGGCTTCGTTCCGCGTCCTGGCTGGAGACAAGGTCAGTTCAAAGTTCACGGAGACGTAATCTGCACACAGACATATTCTCGCCTGAAAACTATTATTAACACTATTGACACTAACTTTTTATTTTTTTTGATTTAATTTTATTTTAATCAAATTCTTAATTCTACATATATAGTTTTATCGGCCACAGAAAATAACAGTTGCAAACTTATCTGCCTATTTTTATAGACTATGTACTTTTCCCTGTTATTTTATTTCGTACTTCATGTTAAGATCTCACATTAATGATAACAGTATTAGCTTTATCGTGAAGATATGACGGACTTTATCATGTTCATATCAATGTTAAATGGTTAACAATGAGCTTATTATTTCTTTCACCTGGTAGTAAAGATCCCGCCGAGGGTTAAAAGCTCAAAAAAGTTAAAATCAAAAGCTGGAATGGCTAGGCATCTGAATCGTCCTGGGACTCCTGGGCAACAAAAAAAGAGTCTCGAAGCAGAACGGAGTTGAAGCGTTATGTGGTGACTGCAATACGTTGGAAGAGATAGGATGCTTCCCGTGAATCCCGCGAGACTGCGGTCGGCTGAAAATGATGCGAATGGGAAAGGTCTGCGTACTTGAGTCTTGAATGACTTCCGGGTCGCTGCCATCTCAGCCGCAGCGCCGGCTTTGCGAGCCGTAGAGCTGACATACGAAGCAGCATGTGTTTGTGCGACAGTGACGTCCCAAGTGAGAGGTTTTCCGGACTGCCACGGTACTAAGGTTAGCCCATCCGGTCGCTTGCCATCAGACCTCAACAAACCCACGGGTTCTTTAGTGGCTGGAATGCCAGCGGACACTAAGGCCCTCGTCACAACATCATTCGGTGTCTGATGTCTGGCTATGCGACCGGGGGCAAGCTTGCATGTCAAACCGTGAAGTCCGCGCGCGTCCACCTGAGAACCGCAATGGAAACATGGGCGTCGATTTCTATTCAACATTGGGGGGACCATTCATAGGCGTACGGTGCCATAGTGCAGTGGTGCAACTGCACCAGGTAAACTAAGTTCTGCACCAGGTCCTGAATGACCAAGTGGTGCGCACTGGTGCAGACTTTCATTCCATTTCCAGCATACCGCCTACGCCCCTTACAACACACGTTAGACACTGGTATGATATACGTATGTTCCATACGAGCAGTAAACCTACACACAGGTAACGGCCGAAATTTCCGCTCACCGCTCACGCCTCTTTCTGTAACCCAACCCCCGATCACCGCTCCGCTCCCGCTCCGCTCCCGCTCTGCTCCACCGTATTTTTCACGCCCCGCTCCCGCTCCTGCTCATTCGATTTTCGGGCCCGCTCCGCTCCGCTCTGCACAGGGGCGTGTCTAGGGCTGGCCCCATCCTGGCCCTTAAAGAACATCGTGGCCTCAGTGCCCCAGGAAAATATACGTAAAAACTAAAATGGACTATTTTTGCATCATTTGCGACTAACGTAGCCTACCCCAGAATGTCACAAATGAAGGATAGAAACAAAAAATTCTGCTGGCTCCGCTCACACCATTGTTTTATATCCCCACTCTCAAAATTGTGGCGCCGCCTATATTATGACGATTAGTTGAGTACACTATAATTACCACTAACTATTGCCCCCTAAAATTTTGCACTCCTGATCCGCTTAGTGTGGCAACGTGCCTGGTCAGGCGACTCAGGACCCTTTGGTTTCTTAGTGGCACCCCCTAGTGACCGCCTAACTATGAAGGTCTACAGTAACACACTCCCCTGGCTCCGCAGTGATGTTAGTCCTTGTCTTGATCCTTGACACTAAAGTCCTGGTCCTTGGTGAATAGTCCTTGACCGTCTTTGTGATTAGTATTATTTGCATTGCAAATGTATGTCACTACGCATTGATGTCACATACTAACAAATTTACTACTGAATAAAACTGATGCCCACTTTGTGTAACGGGGTCATTTTATGACACAATGTATATTTGCTGGCAATCGTTTTAAGCAGACTTTAATTACAACACTGGCATATGTATAGGCCTACGATACATGCTAAATTTAGACTGCCGTCTCGGAGTCTAGGAATTCTTTTGCTTTGTACGGCGTAT
>Ga0209783_1000277_pt1 | contig 10362 bp, 10 predicted proteins | sample WorMetfiPIANOSA1_FD_187395 | JGI IMG/M metagenome (GOLD analysis project Ga0209783, IMG submission 187395) | Marine gutless worms symbiont microbial communities from Max Planck institute for Marine Microbiology, Germany - Olavius filocauda... | ecosystem: Host-associated > Annelida > Digestive... | reverse complement strand
CTACATCGGCTTCTACAATGCGATGCGGCTACATTCGACGCTGGGATATCTCAGCCCGATTAATTATGAAAAAGAACAATTAAACAATGCTGCTTAAAACCGTGTCCGTTTTTACTGGACCACTACACTATCCTGAAATTTCGGCTGTTCACCCTCCCCCAGCCCCTCCCGTCAAGGGCATATCTTCCAGAGATCAGAGGTCAGAAGTCGGATGTCGGAAAGAGCGTAACCTCCGGAAGCAGACGCCAGGGATCTGAGGCCAAATACCCGATGTCCGACGTCCGTTTTCCGATTTCTCGGTCTTCCCGACCTCTGTCCTCAGACTTCCGATTTCTTGGTTTTCCCCTTGAACCCTTGGACCCTCGCCTACCCATTATTGACAAGCTAACTAACCTGGCCCCTCTTTGGCACCTGATTCACTGGATGAGATTGGACTAAATCAGTTTGTACATTTCTTCTTTACAACCTTTAGCGCCTTGATCAGTTCCTTCTCGACCCCTTTTAGTTTCTTAATCTCTCTTTCCACGGCTTTGCGCGTATTTGTTAATTGTGCTTTTTTGGCCATGGACCAAAGAACATCTTCTTCATTTTCTGACAATTTTGAATCACGGGCAGCCTTTCTGGCGTATTCATGTAACGTAATGAACACATCATTATCAAGCTTGGCGTCTACCACATTATTGATGTTTTCAGCTATATTATGAAATTTCAAAGCCAGCGCATCGACATCGTGTACCGCGTCAATACAGTCATCCGCCTGCGCAGTTAAACAAAAAACGCTTCCGGTCAGAGACCATATCGCCATGGTGAAAAAAAAATAGCGTACCCAGGAGAAACAGTTTGCTTTGAGAACACCTGCAATCGCATTTCATCATGTAAACCTCCCTTGAGTAATTTGGTATAAAGGTTGGATAGGCGCGGCAATCGTGTTTCCCAATAGACCTGGAGTACACTACCAATGTGGGATATATATGTCAATTTGCCTTCAAAAATTGAAATGCGGGAAAATCTACCATCGTGCTTTCCGGCTTAAGCTGTTCGTTCCCCGCTGTGTCACGCTCTTTTGAGATAGGGCGGAAGCAGGCTGCTGATTTGAGGCTTTAGGTGATCTTCGGTTTGAACTGGTCTTTGCCTATGGATTTGTCTATAAAGAGGCCTTTGGAGCCCCGGTACTCCTGGGCCCAGGACTGCAGGGCCCGCCACCAGCGTTTGCCGGAGATCACTTCGTGAACGGAGTAGTCCCTATAGCTCTCCTCGTTTTCCATCTGTAGAAATCCGTAGTCTGCATAGGTCGGGCCGAGCAGCAGGCAGGCGGCGATATCGTGACGCAGGGTGCCTTGCTAGGTATCGTGCATGTACATCTTGGCCCGTGATAAAAACCGGGGGCTGTAGCGCAGGGAGCGCGCGATGCGGACGAGTTCATATTCAGTGTACGCGTGCAGATCGACTTTCACCGGCAGAGTTTTGGAGAGTACCGGCTTGAAGGCCGCCACGTAGAACACATCAAAATCCTGGGGCGCCTCTTCTTGTCTATCTTGCAGGTAGCGGGCAGCGGAACCAAACAGCACGACAGCCTTCGGATGGTGACGGCCCAGATCCGCCTTGATCAGTTCCAGTATTTCCGGTATATCGGTGGTCACGTCTGACTTTCCTTGCTTGATCCGATTCCAGCATTCAACCTTTTCGACAGGCGGAAGTCAAGTGGGGTTGGGAAGACCCTGAGGTCGGAAGTCGGAGGCCGGAGGTCGGGAAAGCCCGGGGTCGGGAGTCGGGAGTCAGGAGGACCCTGGGGTCGGGAGTCGGGAGTCGGGAGCCGGGAAGAGCCTGAGGTCCAGCTGTCGCTTAACAGCTATGGCTGACAAGCAGGGGTCAGGAAGACCTGGAGGACAGAGGTCGGGAGTCGGGAGTCGGGAAGAGCCTGAGGTCCACAGTCGGCAATAGCTTTAAAGCAAAAGACGGGAGATTTTTGCATATGTAAATAATTTAATTGTAGATTCAATCATATAGAACAAGGCGGGTAACCGCCATAGGCTATCCGCAATTTGTCCACCCGAAGAATTCCACAGAATAATTCATTGTCCCAAACCAGATTTATCCTTGACAGTTTAACGTTAAACTATATATTACACTATGTAGTTTAACGTTAAACCAATTGGGTCGGCAATATTACTGAACAGAAAATGCTCAAGGAGAATAGCAATGAAAAGAAGACGTTTTTTAAAAATATTGGGTTCAACCGGCATCATTGCAGCGGCCGGTGGCGGGATCAGCGGCTATTTGCTATCCGAACCTGGCGTGGATTACCCTGATGGCCCCTGGCATAGAGCCGGATCGCTCTACCAGGAACCCAGGATGCGGGCGCTTTCTTATGCAATTCTCGCCCCCAATCCTCACAACCGCCAGCCCTGGCTGGTACGACTCGAAGGCGAGAGCGGCATTACACTTTATTGTCAACTGAACCGGCGTCTGCCCGAGACCGATCCCTATGATCGCCAGACTCTGATCGGGTTGGGGTGTTTCGGAGAGCTCTTACGGATGGCCGCCGCGGAAGATGGGTATGGCGCCCGTATCAACTGGTTTCCAGCCGGCGTTCCGGAAGGTGAAAGGTTGACCGATGCACCGGTTGCCCACATTAACCTCAAAATGGGGGCGGCACCCGATCCGCTTTTCCGACAGGTGCTAAAGCGGCGTTCCACCAAAGAACCCTTTGATACCTCGCGACCGTTGGACACAGCGACCCTGGCAGCTTTAAGTGACAGCGCCCCGGATGTCTTGACCACCAACGATACCCGCGTTGTTGCCCGGTTGCGAGACTTGACGATGGCCGCGTTCATGGTCGAGATCGAGACTGCCCGAACGTATCAAGAAAGTATCGATCTCATGCGGATCGGCAACAAAGAGGTGGCCGCCAGCCCGGACGGTATCGATCTTGGCGGTGTCTTTTTCAGCATCATGAAAAATCTGGGTCTCACCACGCGTGAAAAACTTGCCGATCCGCAATCAATGGCCTATAAACAGGGCATTCCGCCTTTCCGAGACATCATGTATTCGTCCATGGCCTTTTCCTGGATCACAACCGCCGGCAACACGCGCTTGGATCAAGTGGAAGCCGGAATCAAGTATTTGCGCTCGAATCTCAAGGCCGCCGAACTGGGCTTGGCGATGCATCCGATCAGCCAGGCTTTGCAGGAATATCCTGAAATGACGGATTTGTACCGGGAACTGCATGCGTTCTTGGCCGTAAAATCCCCGGGGCGTATTCAAATGCTCTCCCGCCTGGGATATGGCCCCCAGATTGCCTACAGTCCCCGCTGGCCCTTAAAAACAAGGATACTGAGTTGATGGATGAAAACACTTCTTCGGATCTGGTCTTCTTCAAGGTCTTCAATGAAATCGGTATCATCAATCAGCTTGGCAGCACGGCCTTTGAAAAAACGCTGCCGGATGGGTTGAAAATATCCCAGTTCAGTGTGTTGAACCATTTTGTCAGGGTGGGCGACGGGTCAACGCCCCTGCAACTGGCCAACGCCTTCCAGGTGACCAAGGGCGCCATGACGAATACGCTCAAGCGATTGCTGGCCCGCGAACTGATAACGGTCAGCCCCGACCCTGATGATGGGCGGCAAAAGCGGGTTTTCATCACCCCAAAAGGGCGGTCCACCCGGGACCAATGCATTCAGGGGGCAGCGCCGCTTTTTGACGCTCTGAAGAAACAATTAAACGAGAGTGATTTTCGCTCGGCCATTCCCTTTCTCAAGAAACTGCGCGAAATCCTGGATGACCAGCGCAACCCTTATGGCAAAAACTTTCCGGGCGAACGACCCCGTCCCGATATGGATCAGGCGCGGGCCACCGGCAAGGCCGGCGATCTGGGACCAGAGACCTGACGCCGGGCGAGCAGTGATCGGTGTACGTGTGAGCTGTTAGCCTTTAGCTATCAGGTATTAGATGAAACGGATAAAAACGCTTATGGCTAATTGCCAAAAGCAAATAGCTCGATTCCGTACTCATGATAGCTTCCGGGTTGGTTGGACCGGTAATCTGGGGATTCAAAACCAGGGAGTCAGGGGTCAGGGGCTGCGCCCCGCGTAGAGCAAAGGGCTAAAGACGAAAACCTTGAAAACCATTAGTTTGCCGCAGATACGTCTTCGCTTTTCAGCTTCCCACTTTGCTCAAAGAGCTACGCAGGATCAGTCTTCGTTAAAACTACGCCTAACACGCAAGTCGCCACACAGGCGTACACAGACATCATCCGGGTAGCTTGCCAGGCATAGCCTTCTGGCGACGACTGGACCTGCCCGGCTGAACCTGCCATGTCCTCAGGTGGTGCCAGAACCTTAAGAGATCGGAAATCTGAGGTCCGATGTCGGAAAAAGCGTAGTTCCCAATGATCAGATGTCTGATATCCGACCTCCGACTTCTGTCTTCAGGTCTTTTTCGCGAAGCGATGGCTACCCAAGCCCAGGCAGGTCGTCTGGGCTTTGTCTGCGTGTGCCTGCCGGGTCGTAGCTTGATGCGAAGCCTGGTCGAACGAGCTAAGCGAGTGGACGGTTATTTGATTTACGGTTTGCGGGCCACGGCTACCAGGCGGTGGTTCATGCAGCCCATGTCCACGTCCGGGGGTAAGGCCGAGGTGTCGGTATAAACCGTGACTTTTTCAAAACCGGACTTGATGACCAGGGCGGCCAGGGTCTGCTCGCCGTACAGCTGGATGCCGTAGGTTTTATCGCGGATCAGTCCGTCCTTTTTGCTCAGCACCATCTCACGGGCATGAACGCGGCCCGCGTTTACCTCCCGCTGGCGGCAAACCACGATGTCATCATCGATTTCATGCCAGGCCAGGGGCGTAATTTTCGTCTGTGCGGCTTCCCCGTCACTGACGTCCAGCAACAGCCAGCCTCCCGGTTTGAGCAGGCGCTTGCTTTCTGCCAGGATGCTCAGATCGGCGTCCGGCTTGGGCAGGTAGCCCAGCGAGTTGCCCAGGATGAGCACATGGTCGAAGGCGGCCGCCGGCAGCCGGGTGTCGCGCGCATCCCCCTGTACGAATTGAACGGCGCAGTTCTTATCGGTGGCATCCCGGGTGCCGATGTCGAGCAGGGGCTGCGAGTAATCCAGCACCGTACAGTCACAGAAGCCGCGCCGGCTCAGCTCCAGCGAGTGCCGCCCGTGACCGCCGCAAAGATCGAGGATCCGGTCACCTGGCTTAAGGGGGATCAAGGAAGTGAATATGCTGATTTCCTCCCGGGTAACCGCCTCGTCGTTGATGCTGCGGGCATCGGTTATCAGGTAGATCTCATCGAAAAGAGATTTCCACCAGTCCGGGTCCACTTGGATGGTCATGTCTCCTCCAGTTCGGCACCGAAGCCGAACAGGCCGTCGGCTGCGAAAATGGCCGGCCCGCCGTGCCACGGCTGCATCCGGGCAATCTCCAGTTCTTCATCTTCAATGTCGACGTAAGCGTCCAGTTCCCCGGCCAGCCACATCTTTTCCAGCTGGATGCTGTCCGCCCACATGGCCCGGCAGTATGTCTCCAGGTCGGCCAGCTGTGGGTCGGTGACGAGGCGCGGGCGCAGGGCGATCTTGATCGGTCCCAGCAGGTAGGTGAATTTTTCCTCGAGTGCCAGGGCGTTCTGTTCGTCCTGTACAGACAAAAGATCAGCATAGTCGAGCTGTGCGATGGTGTCGTTGATGCGCGTGACCGCCTCTTTCACGGTGATGGGCGATTTCAAGAGCGCCAGCGGCTGCACACCCCCGCCGCTGCCTACGTTGGTGGGCACGTCGCCGAAACGGCACAGGAAGCCGAAGACCTCGTCGGGGCCGATCAGGCAGCGGAAATCTGTCTGGCGGTTGCGCAGCACGATCTGCTCCCGCTCCTGGTCGAGTTCCGGCATGGCTTCACCCCACAGTCCCAGCGCGACCTTCTCCTGGACGATATACCCGCCCGTGTTGAGGGCATGTTCGATGGCCTTGTCCGCACTGTGACCGGCCTGGCTGATCTTCACGCCGATGCCGGAGTAGCCGCGGATGGGTTTGAGCACCAGGTCGGTCCAGTTTTCCCGGGTCCAGGCGACCAGGTCGGCAATATCCTCACCGGCCGGACCGGTGGTGCGGTGCTCGAAAAACCGCCGGGTCCAGGGGGTACGACGGACGGTTTCCGGATGAAAGCGGGCCGCATCCGGTCCGGTGATCACTTCAAACATGCTTTTCACATTGATCGGTTCGGTCCCCCGGGGATTGAGCACCCGGTTTTCACGGATGGCCTGGTAGAGCGGGGTCAGGTCATGCTTTCTATGCAGTTTGAGAAAGACGTCGTTATTGAAATCCATGAACATCAGGGAGACCGGCCGCCCCTGGTGGCAAACCCGTCCGTTGTGCAGCTCGAACTCATGGGGTGCGGCCAGGATGCCGGTAATGCCCGCAACGCTGTCCAGGCGCTGGGCCAGATTTATGTTTTCAGTTACATCGGCCAGGGTCTCTTCCTCGGCCACCACGGCCAGCAGACCGGGATTGTTACCCTCCCGCTGGCGGTGGACAGCCAGCAGCATTTCGGCAAAACCGACCACCGGATAGAACATGGGGTGGTCAAAATCCAGATCCACGCCAGTGGGCTGGAGCGCATTGATCCGTTGCCACACCACCTTGGAGATTTCCTGGGTCACGCGCTGATAGTCCCAACCGCCGGGGCTCCCGAGATTCCATTCCGAATGATAGCCGCTAAAATGGGTCACGTCTCTCCTCCTTGCTGCAGTACCCTGTTCTGAAGAATTTGGTCCAGGTGCTGGAAACCGATCTCGCCCTGCGCCAGGACGCAGCGGGCAAAAGCGCCCGGATCGGCGGATTGTTCACGATAGGTCGCATACAAACGGTTAAAGCGGCGCCTGCCGATAGTGTAGGCCAGTTGGTAGCCGGGCTTCAAGCAATATCGCCGCACCATGGCCGTGGCCTGGCTGCGGCGCATGCCCGCTGCACACAATAAATCCGCGGCCTCGGCAAGGGTGCGCCGGCGCGTGTGGATGTCGAAATCAACCTGGCCGCGCAGGGCCCGCCAGAAGCGGCGCTTGGCCATCAGCAGGTGATCGGCCGGACCGGCAAAAAAGCCGGTGTCGAACAGAAGCTCTTCCGCGAAGCTGGCCCAGCCCTCGTAGAACAGCGGAAACTCGATGTGGCGCCTGACCGGACGGGCATGCTTCCAACGGCTGGTATCCAGCAGGTGATGGCCGGGAAAGGTTTCATGGGCAGTCAGCAACCGGTAATCGGCGGGCACAAAAGCGCCGGCGCCGGTGTCCAGAATATAAAAGGTGCCGCCCCGGGGCGGGTGCTCCGGCGGCATGCTGAAAGCGGCGTTGCTGCGCACCGGCCGCATATAATCCGGGATCGCTTCGACCGTGACCGGGCACTGCCGTACCAGCTCGGAAGAGACCAGGCCCCGCGCGGTGCAGTGCTCGCCCAGTTCTGCGATGATAGACCGGTAGATGTCTCCGGCGCCACCGGTGTCCGCGGCCGGACGGGGCAACGTGTCGACAACCGCCGGCCACTGTTCGCCCGGTGCGATGGCTGCGGCTGCCTGCGCGGCCAATGCGCGGGTTTCGGCCAGTTCGCGCTCCAGTTCGCGGGCAATATCATCCAGGGAGAGTTGACATCCCATGTGGTGATAGGCCACGCGTTCATACAGCGCCACCGGCGGCAGAAACGAATCCGTTCCCGCCATGGCGTCAAGATGGGTGCCCAGTCGCTGGTAGGCTTTTTCGACCGGTGCGCGGCTTTTTTGATCCAGGGGCAGGGAAGCGATCCACGCCTGCTGCTTGCCGAGCATGTCGGTCCCCAGATCCCTGAACAGCCGGGGAATGCCCTGTAGATTTCGCCGGGCCTGATCGAGAAAGGCGGGCAGCGCGGCCAGGCGCTCGGCCAGCGGCTGCGGCCCGGCGGCCATTGCCTCGGCCAGACCAATACCAACGATGGTGAGATAAAAGGTCGGTTGGGTAGCAGGCACCCGGGCCTGGGCGAGTTGCTCCCCGAGGGTCCGCAGGACGCGCTGCAGCATGTCGGCATCGATAGCTGCGGCCGTTGATGAAGGGGACGTTAGATGGTGATCGAGTTGGTTGTCCCAACGCTGCAAAAGCGTGATGGTATCATCGAGACCTGCGGGGGAGAAGTCATCCCAGCGGGACCAGGTAAACGTCCTAGCCCTGGCCTGGGGAAAAAAGTGAAATTCGTCGCTGCCCATGCAGACGGGAAACCGCACCGCCAGGGTCTCAAAGGCATCGTCCGCAAGGCGGGCCAGATCCGGAGGCATCGAGCTGTCATCGTTGTGGTCGTGCATGTCTGTTGCTCACTTAAGGAGGGGGCCGAGAACGTATTTCAGTCGTAGCAACAATACCAGGTAGTGTCTATTGGTTTTACAGTTAAGCTGGGCGTGGGATGTGCCCGGCTTGGCCTGAAGATCAAACTTGATATTTAGCCACAGATACGTCTTCGCTAAAGCTACGCCGCACATGCACACACAGACGAACACAGACAAGATCAACTATCAGGCTGGCTAAAGCCAGTAAGAGCCAACAACTATATTCAGACAGGATCTACAGGATTGCGCCTATGCGGCTTGAGAACCGTTCAACAAGATATAAAAAACTATTTTCAGTTCCCGGACGGAACTGAAAATAGTGTCATCCGCTTCGCGGAGGCAATCTCACTGCAACTATTTATCGCGGTTATTAGTCTTTAACTCAGTGCAGCTATCAGCCGCTGCTGAATTTTCTTGCCGAAGGCACGGACCCGTGAGCGCGACCACCCGGGACGCGCTCACAGGCTTTAATCCGGTAAATACTGTCAAAAAGCCCTTCACAGGTCTTTCTCGCGAAGCGATGGCCTCCCAAGCCCGGGCAAGTTCCGTCGTCGCCTGAAGGCTATGCCGGACAGGCTGCCCGGGCTTAGTCTGTGTGGGTCGAGTGAGCAACGCGAACGGGTGGCTCAAACATTAGAAGTCTGAGCTCAGAGGTCGGAAGTCGGAAAGTGCGGGGTTTCTCAATAAGGCTAACAGCTAATCGCTAAAAGCCAACAGCTCTATTTCACGCTTTTGACAGCTTCTAATAGTCTAATGGGCAATCCGGGCAATACTGCTTCCGGTCACAGGGCTCACAATGCCCGCCGACCCAAACTTGGTCGAACTGATTCATAATATGCTTCACCATGTCCGGATCATCCGTAAGAATACCGGATTCAAAATTGCGGCGGTTCACGCTCTTGGCCCCCATGCCCGCACCGGTGAGATTGGCACTGCCCATATACGCTCTTTTTCCATCAGCAATGACGCTTTTGAAGTGGACCCGCGGACAGAGCATCCGCTCCAGGCCTTCGATCAAGGCGGGGAATCTATCAAAGTCCTTCCTGAACCGGGGCCCGGGTTCCCTGGCATGCAGCAAGCGAATGGATACCCCTCTTTCTATCATATCGGAAAGCACATTCAGAAAAGGCGCCATCTTATTGCCTCTTTTGACATACAGGTCTTTGATGTCGGCGGTGGCTATCCATACATACCGGTCGGCTTCCACAACCATCTCCTGGATGACACGGTCGTAGATTACTTTGTCGGATATGAATTCAGTGGGCATGATTTCTATCTGTAGCATTTGAAAGACAGGAAGAACAAGCTGGAAGGTAGAAGGAAAGACCTAAGGAGTCTGGAGTCAGGAGTCGGAAAACCAAAAAGGCTGGGCCCCGGCTTCCGACGGAGTCCGTGGACTGCGGACGAAAACTTGCCTTACAACCAAGAAATGGTTATCTATATTTGTACTGGTGAATGTTGCCGGTACCCTTCCCGGGAGGTATCGAAATGAGATTACTGCTGCTGGTTGTGTTACTTCTATCCCTTTGGTCGGCGCCGCTGTATGCCAATTCCGTCGGTAAGGTGGTAGGGCTGCAGGTTCCGGCCTGGGTCCAATGGCAGAACGTCACCATGCCGGTTATGGTGGGTATGGAGTTAAAGCCGGGAGACCGGCTTATCACGGGAAAGTCCGCCCGGCTGCTTCTGCGCCTGGAGGAGGGCAGCCTGGTAAAACTGGGTGAAAACGCCAGCTTCACGCTAGCATCCTGGTCACCGCCGCCTAAAAAGCGGGCTGTCTTTAAAGGATTTCTAAAAGTCCTGCGGGGCGCTTTTCGTTTCACCACCACGGCCCTCTCAAAACGACACCGGCGGGAGATTGACGTCCAGGTGGCCTCGGCCGTGGCCGGCATCCGGGTGTAGTGGTCCAGTAAAAACGGACACGGTTTTAAGCAGCATTGTTTAATTGTTCTTTTTCATAATTAATCGGGCTGAGATATCCCAGCGTCGAATGTAGCCGCATCGCATTGTAGAAGCCGATGTAG
>Ga0209783_1000276_pt1 | contig 10405 bp, 5 predicted proteins | sample WorMetfiPIANOSA1_FD_187395 | JGI IMG/M metagenome (GOLD analysis project Ga0209783, IMG submission 187395) | Marine gutless worms symbiont microbial communities from Max Planck institute for Marine Microbiology, Germany - Olavius filocauda... | ecosystem: Host-associated > Annelida > Digestive... | reverse complement strand
ATGGTGCTACCAGGCAGTGAAGACAGTTTAACGATAAGTTGAGCCGTTTCGACACAATACCAGCGTGTGACGGACAGAAGGACGTCAAGCCTATAGCTATAACGTGCGCAGTATGACTGACGCACGTTAACAAGAACTTAGCTATCGCAAACAGATCGCGCGTCAGCTGCATAAACACTAACCATGCATAGCATATTCTACTAGCACTGTGTACTTGAAATCTAAGTTATAGGTCACTGAAGATCGTTGGAAATTGCATCACTCGATAGATCATATACGACTTACCATTAGTCGAGTTATTTAACGTTGAATAATATCGTGACCTTGAAATGTGATTTATAGGTCACTCAAGGTCATTGCAAATGGTACCATTTCAAAGCATGGGTACGGTTTCCTATTCGCGTTCTATAGTAACTATGGCCGTATCAGTAGCCGTTTGTGATATATTTAGCGTCAAAGAATGGCCTGACCTTGAAACAGGGTTAGGGTTCGTTCAAGATCATTGGAAATGGCACTAATTGATAGATCGCGTACGAGTTCAAATACCTAAGTTGTTTGCACACACGTTCCGGGTATCTATAGGCATAAATATTACACCGTGACCTTCAAAGCTAGATTATAAGTCACTCAAGGTCATTGAAAGTAGTACCATTTGAAAGTTTGGGTACGGTTTCCTATTCGCCTTCCATAGTAACTATGGCCGTATCTGCAGCCATTTTGGAGATATTCAGCGTCAAAGAATGGCATGATCTTGAAATGTGGGTTTGGGGGTCCTTCAAGGTCATTGAAAATGGCGCGGTTCGATAGACCATGTATTACTTCCTATTAGTCCGCCATTGTAACTATAACTATATCTTGTTCCATTTGCGAGTTATTTGACGTTGAATAATATCGTAACCTTGAAATCTGGCTTAGAGGTCACTCAAGGTCATTGAAACTGGTGCCATTTAAAAGTTTGGGTGCGGTTTCCTATTCGCCTTCTATAGTAACTATGGCCGTATCTGTAGCCGTTTGTTAGACATTTAGCGTCAAAGAGTGGTGTGACCATGAAAACAGGGTTAGGGTTCGTTCAAGGTCATTGGAAATGGCAGCATTTGATAGATCGCCTACGACTTCCTATTCGCCTTCCATAGTAACTATGGCGATATCTTGTATCGTTTGCGAGATATAGCGACTTATTGGTAGAAAATCGCTACATTTTTATACCACACGTGTATTTAGCGCCACCGCGGTGGGTGACCCCGTCGGAATTTCGTGAAGATGTTTGATGCATGTAAAACTGGAATAATTGGGCTACCGTATGGTGGAAAAACTATGACGATATGTTAAGCCTTTTTCATACAATACCAACGTGTTACGGACAGCCGGACGGACGGACAGACAGAATTGCTATATCAATATCGCGCGTCAGTGTGCTGACGCGCGATAAAAACCGTTCATGTGTCAAATGACGCATTTTGTCTGTAGCGTTAAAACACATCATTTGTTGGTTGGTGAAACGGGCTTCAAAGATTCGTAGTGGACATGACCCTTAACGTCATCCAATTTCGCGTAAGGACCTGCAATATTGACAGTAGCGTATCCGTCGTCGTTGGTGGTCTCGGGTACCTGCGCGGTGTCATTCTCATAGACAGGACCTGCATTCAGTTCCGGAAATTCGTACTCGCCGTGTGCGGCTGTCGCCTGCGGTGCAGCTGCTCGCAAACGAAAAAAAAACAGTTTTAAGAAAACGTATGTCGATACATTGTAATTTTGGCAAAATGATTATTGTTACTAAAAGCAAGTAATCGAAAAATGCCTGTTTGATTAGTCTCAGACAGTAATACACAGTCTGCATACAAGTGTAGCTGCTTTATCTAATTGATGATTCCGCAGTAAAGTCCTGGAAAATAGTAGTAAAATACTATAACTCGCAGGTAAAATGGATACTCATTTTCGAATTATCAAAGCGAATATTTGTATCTTGCACATCTCTCCAACTTTTAAGAGCAAAGAATAAATGTGAAAGATCAAAGTAAAAGCATCATGTGTGAACTGTGAATTACGTACAGTAGCTGCATGAATAATTAAAAAGTTGCATACCGGGAACGCATACAAACCTTCACGACGAGGAGACCGCTTGAGTTTCCAATACATGATAATAACTAAGGTAACGATAATAACAAGGAATACAGCGCAGACAACACCCAGTATTACTGATAGCAGGTTGATGTCAGATGAGGATTTCTCGTCACCAGCCGATGCTACAGATAGATAAGGCAAATCTCTTAGAATTAGAACAGTTACTGTCAAATCATCATTATTTAAATCAGAATTTATCGAATGATTAAAAATATTAATGGGACAGTTAATTACAATTTACAATTTGCTGAAGCCATTTCTTTGTTTCGTACTGTGACATTGTGCTGCATGTGTCAACAGCTTATTCAATTTCTTCTGTACGCAGACATCTGGTGCTCCTCTATTAGGCAGCAGACAAATTTACAATGTCTATTAGATCTATATTCCCAATTCTTCTGTATGGTGCATACACGTAGAGTATGACATCGACTTGCAGCCGACGTATCAATGCCCTCGATCAATGATGCCTTCGCCGTAGGCCCATATGTCGCATTCCATGTTCGGCTAATATCACCAGTAATTTTACAACCTTGCTCTCAACTCAACATCATTCAAAATGGCGCCAAATTGTGTAGACGGCTATGATGAACAAAGAGCACACCATCGCCACCTGATGATGACGAGGGTGATAATGATAATAGAATTATATTGAGAAGAATCTACACAAGACGAGGATTTCAAGATAATGTGGCAGATGGCTATCAGTCCATCAGATTGCAGGAGAGAGGAATCAGTGGAGGAAGTTTGTGGCAGCATCACTTGCTCAAACCAGCTTTATGATGACAAAGCTGACCTGACATAAAAACTCGAGCAATAATTTCACGTCGTCGCTAAAAGCTTAATTCAACGCAGGCTAATACTGCTAAGTAAATAAAACATACTTATTAGTTTTTACGTGCGTCAGCTATGCTGAAGCACGTAATAGATATAGGCTGGACGTCCGTCCGTCTGTCTGTCTGTCTGTCCGTCTGTCCGTCACACGCTGGCACGGTATCAAAACGGCTGAATATATTGTCATGATTTCTTCACCACACGATAGCCCATTCATTCTAGTTTTGTGTCTACCAAGATCTTCGCGAAATTCCGACGAGGTCACCCGCTGCGGCGGCGGTGGGGTATAAAATTTGCGCGATTTTCTACCAATAAGTCGCTATATCTCCCATACCCAGATTTCAAGGTCATGCCATGCTTTAACGTTGAATATCTCAAAAATGGCTGCAGATACGGCCATAGTTACTATGGAAGGCTAATAGGAACTCGTATGCGATCTATCAAATGGTGTCATTTCCAATGACCTTGGATTTCTGTAAGTAATAACTCTCTGACTGATTGATTTACAGTAGACGTTTAAGAATCGTGAGCCATCAAATTACGCCTAATCAAGTTAATGATTTTAATAATTTAGTAAACTTAGGGCTATTATTTTTAAACATTAACAGAAAGAACATTTTCCATCTACTTGAACTGACAGTCAGATGACAGACATTACTACGAGTTTGTACTCTTACTTGTGGCACGAATACTTAATGAAAGTCAACCTGTGAGTGTAGAAGATGTTTCTTCGGCCGAAGGAGAAGGCGTTGACCTCGAATTGCTGGTTGCCGTCGTCGACACTGTTGTCGTTAGTGGTCCAACTACACAAATAACTTCAGTTTTAAGACCAAGTTTAAGCATTGGACATTTAGTCGAACGTCTAAGGTTAAAAAACTACAGATGAGTGGCGTTGCGAATTTTAGCGAGTTGTTATTTGAGTTCAATCAGAAAAAAAACCGTTTAAAAAAATTGAGAGATTAACAATCGTCCAGGACGAAATCTGTGGATGAACGTTTAGTAGACGGATTATGCTAAAATTAAAACTAGGTCTAACAAAATTGGTGCAAAAGGCGGCAGTTCAGTGAGAGTACTGAGAGGGGTATTATAAATGACGAAAAATAGATGACCAGGAATTGACGTTATTATTATTATCACACCACACCACAAAATTATCATTAGGTTGGTTGGGTGGCTCAGTGGTAGAACGTCGGTCTTTGATCGGCGAACTTTCACTGGTCTGCACCGGACCTGCAGCTGATGGGTAACCATTTATATGGGTAAACCGTCCGCTGTAGGTCAGCCAACAAGGCCAACTCAGCCTTTCATCCTCACGGGGTCGATAAATGAGTAATAAGCTTCATCAGCTGGTGCTATAACTGTTCATTCAGTCGTGGCGCTCCCTGGCGAACTACGGGTAAATGCAGGTGTGGTGTGATTGGCAGGTAACACTGTGTGATCCACACCTGAGCGCATTAGAGGTGCGGTTCTCACGACGATGCGCTATACAAATCGACGTTTACCTTACCTTTACCTACCACATAATATGGTAGGTCTATGGAGTGAGAAGAAATTATTATCAGATTTAATAAGGAAAGAGCAAGATGATAAATAAGATTTAAGTCGTATGGCGTGTCATACCACCAGTTCGCTGACGACACGCAGCTGCTCGTCAGCATGGACAGCACTGACGCTATACCGGCCATCGACAGACTCACACACTGCTCCGCTGCAATTCGCCTGTGGTTCCTGCAGAAAGGCATGCAGCTCAACGCCGACAAGTCGGAGGTCGTCTTCCTTGGCACCGCTGCTCAGCTCCGGTCAGCAGCCAACATCACCACTGTCGACGTCGCCGGAAGCACTCTGCCGGTCAGACCGCAGCTCAAGTCACTTGGCGTGACCATCGACTCCAACTTGCGGTTCGACTGCCACGCGAGAAACGTTGCGAAGGTCTTCAACTCCCACACTCGCGCATTGCACCACGTGCGCAGCCTTCTCACCGACGACGTCGCCCAGACAGTATCGTCTCAGCCATCGATAAATACGATATTTAACGTTTTATATGGATATTTTGGATGACCACTAGTGAGTGAGTAGTTTCTTAACGGCACATCAGCACATAAAAGGCTATTTCGTGCCATCGAGGTTATTATGGAATTAAAAACGAATATAAGTAATCAATAACAAAAATAATATAAAAAGTGACGTAAAATCAATTGGATGACCACTAACCTGATTGACAGACAACACGTTGCGTATCCGTGCACCGTGAGAGTCTCCAATAACCTGTTGTAGCAACGACACAGTTGTAGTCTGAATTAGGGTTTGTTGGAGGATTTTCAGGAGGACTCGATGACGTAATATTGAATCTGTTGTACAGTACGTCCGTACTGCCTGTACATAAATACACATTTTAATTGCATTCGCTCAATTTCAGTTACTGTGCCAAGTAAAATATTGTGTAGTTCTTTAGTGTTTTAGCTGTTGCGTTGTTTTATCTGTCTCGTGGACTCAGAAATATAGCAAAAGAGGGTCACACAAAACAAAACAAAATGAATTTTTAATGCTTTAGCCTAGATATAAAGTGATGTGTCAGTAAACTTGGTAGAAATATATTGAACTTCTCGGTATTTTAATATTATCCCAATATAATGGGCCTAAAATCTGGATTAAAATATGGTATGATATTTGATGAATTTAGTCGATTGTGTATTATGTAGGCCTACGCTCGCTATGGTATGTGACGCAGAACATTATCGGGTTCATCAGATTTTAACAAAGAATTCGAAAATTAACTAATAAAAACACCACACGTATCTTAAAATGACTAACATCCAGAATTGACGGAAGAAACCCAAGAACCTCTAGTCAGAGGAGGCCACCCCCGTCTATTCGAACTTAATAGCTTACTGAGGCGATTGTTTTTATGCCGCACACTGTACAGTTGTATCAGACTCGACGAAACAAAAATATAAAAGAAAAACGAAATCAGACACAGCCTACAATTCATTTCAACATTTCATAACGAAAATGTGGAAATGTTTGTTGATGACTAAAATTTAGTTTGCTGACATAGATCTAAGCTTATTATTCGCACCGTAAATCGTATACATTGTTATTATTTGTAAAACAGAAGCGAATATGTTGTCGTCATGACTTTGACAGACGAGAAAAATGCCTAGCACATTGAAATTCGTTGTGTTGATATCATGGCTCGGCAAAGCCACTGATAACTGGTTAAGCCAATCTTGGACGTCGTTTGTGCGATAATACACAAATAATGTAAAAAGATAATTTTATATAGGAATTCGACGACTTTTGGCTTAAACAATACCCATCGTAAAATTAAATCCAAATATTATACGGCAATTATATGACCTGTAATCTACCATGGCGATTCAAGCCATAGCTATAGCTGTTAATAGCAAGAAGGATGGCTATCGCCAACGGAACGTACGTCAGTTTCTGCAATCAGCCTAAGGCACAACTTGGCTACCTCAGAAGAGTCACGCCGGTATGTCGTTGCCTTCACCTGTTTTGGCTACCAGGCATCGGTCCGCTCCTCCATGCCAAATTTCACCTTGATGATCCCCTGGATACGCCCTTGGGACAATCGCGGTCAACGTTACATGGATGGAAAGAGGATTCAATGCTTATCAAACGTATTGCAGCATGTACATTACATGTACCCATCTATCTTCAACCGTTTCCCAGTAAACCCGTAAGTTCAAAAGTTCGCCATTTTTGCACATTTTTGCACATTTTGGCCTCCTCTACCCATCTATCTTTAACCGTTTACGAGCTATAGCGAGATATTGGTCAGAAATTACCACTTTTTCCTACCCCTTGCATTTAACGCCCCGTTGGGGTGTTACCATATGAATTCCGGGGAAAAGTTTTATTCTCATAAAACTAGAATCATGGGGCTACCAGGCACTAGCAGTGAAGACAGTTTGAAGACAGGTTGAGCCGTTTCGACACAATATCAGCGTATGACGGACAGACGGACAGACGTTCAGCCTATAGCCATAACGGTGCACAGTATGACTGGCGCACGCTAAAATATATTCTAGCAGCCTTTTTATACATTTACAATTTTTTGCGGTGTTACCCCTACCACTTTTTTGAGAAAGGTGTATACTATTGAGTAATTTTTTAAAGGAAACTACGATAATATAAAAAAACAAATAGTCACAATAATAAACAATTTGGGATTTTAGCCATTTTGGTGCCTTCTAGTACACACATTCTCCACTTTGTGATCCAAAGTCATATTTCATCAGTTATTTGTTCTCTAAATTGAATAATTTGTTTTACCATGGCATATATAAGCACAACACGCACCTGTTGGTGATATTGCCATGGATACAAACCTGCATCTGGCCATATCCAAAAGGACCTGATGTAACCGACCCACACAGGTCCTTCTGACAGCAGAGAAGTGGCAAAGTACGTGAGGATGTCATCGTCGAAGACGGCCAGACTACCGTTGTTAGACAGACATCTGTTGACTGCTGTGAACCAGTTGACTCGCTCTCTGTGAATCTTGTAACACGTCGACTTGTATACAAATCCGTTCTCACAGGCCGTCTCTGTTAACAAGTGAAGCACTTTAAGTATAATTATCACACTGTAAGTATTACGTGCATTAAATTAATTTTAATTTAATTAAATGACATGAGGTGATATGATACGATACGATACGATATCGTATCATATCATAACATAATTATTATTGTATTGTGTTAAGTATAAGGTACTACGAATAAATAAATAAATACTAACTGTAAGATATACAGACCCCTACTCATATAAACAGTGAAGGTATTAACTGCTCCTACACAAAAATATATCAACATAGGCCTACTGTTTATCAAAAAGGATAGTCATAGTCAAACACTAACCCAGTGATTTTTATTAAGCGTTTTTGAGTGGTGCTTAGTAAAGTTATCTTAAGTTTTGCTTACTCCCATCCCGAGAACATACACTATTTTTGGACTATTTTATATTGTATTCCTCTTGTGTACAAAATTTGCGATGCATTTAGGAAGAGTATATAATTCCTGGTTGAATGTGATATAAACGCTGAGTATCTTTTTAGGCCGAAAAAATAAAGTTCGCCTACGTTTCACATTCACAAAACGTGCATCGTCTGTTCCCTGATACACGACTTTTGACACCAAGTTCTGGTGGCTCAATCTGTGTAAGTAGGAGAAATGGTTACTTTTTGGCCTAAATCCGCCCTCGCGTGGAGCAGCCTCTGCACTGATCGAGCCTTTTATTGTCTCTTCTTATGACACCTTTTGTGTCTACCAAATTTTGTTACAATTATTGTAAGCCAGCGCACGAGAAAATGATAAATAAAAAATAGGGGCATAACTACAATCTGGCCACAGGCAAACCAAGCAATAACTGTGACAGTTGCTACATGATACATGGCTCTTCGTAATGACCTACGGTTAACAACAAATTTTCTGTATAATACACAGCATCACATCCTAACAAACTCCTGTTATAGGAAATATATCAAAATTATCACACTGGCCTGATGTGATGTTGCAGCGACTGACCAAGTGATAATGTAATGGTGTACTGTTGTAAGATATATTACGATGTCCGTGATCTAAATTTGTGTTCAACCAGCAATGGCTCCAACGCAAGCCAAAGAAGACAGAGACACAACGAGGATCGAACTCACAGGCTTTTTGGCATTCTGTCAGCGTGGATGCTATATGTACCGGCTTTTCATCGCCAAGTGAAGGATAATTACCCTTATATTGAACCCATTCGGACGTGCAGTTGGCGTCGGTCAGAGTTACTGCTACACAACGAACAGCACATCACACAAAACATACATGCAACTAAAGTGACAGTTTTGTTCAAATTCAAATCTTTTGCAAATTCATATCAACGCAAAACTAAAATGTGAACGTCGGATAACTTGCAAAATAAATAGTAGACGGATCAAAGCAATAACTTGAAATGTAAATTACTAGATTATTCCCGACTACAAAATAAATTCAAGAAATAAATTCAAGTGACTTGCTATTTAAACATGTCTGATCGCTTACACATTACAAGAAATTTATGTAATTTCACATCACAAAGTTACCGGTTACACTAAATTATTGAGATTAAGTTCAAGCTTAGACCGTTTTTAAACTTTTATTTTCGATATCATACCGAATTCTTTTCTGGTCTGCAAGATCAGACTGACAGCTTATCGGCAATTGTAATTTAAAAAAAATGCAAATTAGAACTCTGACCAAAGTCTGTCTTCTCAGAGATAGTTCTGATCTTTAATTAATTTAACTAATTTGATGTTCTGATTTTTTCAGTTATACAGTCTGACACTCCGACTAATATGCGCCGTGACCAGCAAAACGACACAACATTGTTTTGTACACAACTTTTACGAATTCAAACATATCGTTCTTATTTTTGGGAATCAACATCATCATCATGGAGATACTGCAAAACTATTATTATGCGAAAAAAACTGGGCCAATAGTCATTGCAGTTTTTAATCAAATTTTCTAAACTTACATTCGCACTTGGTATCTCCGATGCTTGGGCCTTTAAAATAATAATAACAAGTTGTGTGGCCGCTGCGTGCGACCGACACGGCATGCCCCCGCCGGCGTGAGATAACCCAACTTCACAAGCCTTTATAGCTGGCCATGACAGTTGATAGCACATGCTCCAACCGCCTACCAAGTTTGAAGTTCGTAGGCGACACACTTTGGGTTTCAGAATTAATCAGCCTGGTGAGCTTGACCTTGAAACTGGTGTGCTTTATAGGTTGAGAAACCTCATAGGTTGAGCAACCTTCCTACCAATTTTGGTATTTTGCGACTTTACTTTCTTGATTATGGGCGGACAACAGTACTGTGAGTCGGACTGCTTGACCTTGTGACCTTGTAGGTCACCACGCTTATCGCTAATGCAGGTCTTCGTGTTGAGTCCGTGTACCAAGTTTGAAGTTCGTAGACCTTCCCGTTCGTAAGCATTAATCGGCCTTGTAACCTTTATCTTTGACCTTTTGACCTAGAAATAGGTCCGCTGGTTACTCGTGTCATGATGGGCTTCCATCCTGCCAATTTTGGGCTTCTTAAACCTTTCCGTTCTCGAGTTATGTCGAAGTATGCCACAGACAGACGGACAGACGGACACTAGATCCCATTTTATAATGCCTCCTTTCCGACTGGGTGGGTCATAATAGCGAAGTAGTCTAGAACGGATGTTATGTTGTTTCGACTTACAGTGATACTGGCAAACGTAAGAGAACACCTCGGACCATAATCTGGCTTGATACTCTCGGATTGCTTCGTAGCGCTGTAAAACAGGGCTCCAAAAAGACCAACTAAGTCCTATAGTAGCAGACCAGTTGTAGTTGCGATTGCCTTCAGAGTTTGATCGATCCGGTACTATACACAACAATAACTAACATCAAGCAAAAATAACGATAAAATCC
>Ga0209783_1000275_pt1 | contig 10409 bp, 7 predicted proteins | sample WorMetfiPIANOSA1_FD_187395 | JGI IMG/M metagenome (GOLD analysis project Ga0209783, IMG submission 187395) | Marine gutless worms symbiont microbial communities from Max Planck institute for Marine Microbiology, Germany - Olavius filocauda... | ecosystem: Host-associated > Annelida > Digestive... | reverse complement strand
TCAAGTGACAGATGGATGTTCCCGCGGAGGGGGAAGAAGGTTATGTAAGGAGGATGTAGGGTGAATTGTGGATTTAAAAATTTTTCTGGCAAGTTGGTCCCTGCGGTCTTACATGGTGCGCAGGTCAGCTAGGAAGATGGCACTTGCATACGGCATATCTTGTGCACAACGGTAAATGATACGGATGGCCCTCTTCATCCTCGCCATCAGCGAATTTAAAAATTTACGAATTTTAAAATGTCCACTGATTAAAAATCAGTTATTATCAACGTTATTATAACAAACTCAGAGCCTCAAATTGTCTTTTCCACGGGCGCCAAAAGTTAAAGCTCAAACAGAATGCAACAGAAATAACATTACATTATTGAAATCGGATGAATTATACACGTGTAAAGGTACATAACAGACACAAATGACATCTGCCACTAAAATTAAGTACAGCGTAACATCAAGAGTTATTGCAGTGCTGTGCTGACAACGTATTTTAACAAATCTAACAAAAAAAATCCAGAAACTCGTGAATAGGAATTTTATTTTAAAGCCAAAATCTACACGAATTCTTGACTGTTCTAGACAATGAAGCTAATCCCATTGCGTCGAAGTACGGCTGCTGTTGCAGTGAGGCTGAAACGCGCTGATGGTGGAAATCAATCACTGCAATGCTGCAAGGCTGCCAGCATCAGCAGCAACACAGCCGGCCGGCGTGACGTATACAGCAACCGTATCAGCACCAGCAGCAGCAGTCGGCGGGCGACCAGCGCCAAGAGAGTCCGCATCCCTAACACCGACTGCCTCGTACGTTAGCCGAACAGCAGCAGTTAGTGGCCAGTCGACCGTGTCAAGCGTCGTTGGCATCTTGATAGCAGTAACAGACAGCTGTCTGTACTAACAAACACTCATGCCTTTCCGCAAAGTCCGCACAAGGATCTTTGGTCTTTCTAGAGTCACTCGAACAACTGTGAGGAATACTGCCAACGCCCATGTGCATACTGGAAGATCGCTTGCTGTACGTACAATGCGGTGTTTCAATGCACCATCAAACACACAAATTAACTCGAACAAGGCAATTTTCAGAAAATTGTTATGCCTCGACATGGTTACTTATTTAATGGATATATGCTTTCATTTTCACCTTTCCGTCACGGGAATTCCCGCCGATGTGCTTATGGCGCATTGTCTGTGACAGCAGTAATCGGCCTGGTGACCTTGACCTTTGACTTTTTGACCTCTAAATATGTTCACGGATTACTCGTGTGATGGGCTTCCATCCTGCAGATTTTGGGCTTCCTAGACCTTGCCGCTCTCGAGTTAGGTCGAGCACGCGACATACAGACGGACGGACAGACAGACAAGACACAGGTCATCATTTCATAATGCCCCCTTCTATAGAGGTCGGTGGCATAACAAGACGGTACAGTAAGACAAATGTGTAGTTTCATGGGCGCATAACAATGCATTGTGCCACAATGCGCCCAAGATTATTTTAACGACTGTTTCAACAAACCTAAGGTTGGGGTCAGGGTTAGTTAGTCAAGGGTTAATCCTATGACGCATGTATAAATCCTGTGGCACCTATGAATCTATAGTTGTTCCGACGAAGAAATACGAAAAATCGAACGAGAAGTAAGAGCTAAACAGTTCATCTGTAGGCAGCAAATTCATCTGGAAAACAGACACGGCCTCGTCTGCAAAGGTCGCGTAACACAACAGCTCAGCTCAAGTCTGTATGCAGAAGCGACACGACAGGCGATCGATCAATGACAGGCAATATCCCGGCCACAAGCAGCGGCAGACCGCGCACGGTGTCGTCATAGACGTGATGCAAAGACAGTTGGTCGCCGCGGAGTCTCGTAACATCGTCTCATTAGCAGACGCCTGTAGCCGCTGATAAACTGCATGCTGCTACTGCTGCTGGACACCATGCCGACCATTATGTATTGATGATATAACAAGAAAATGTATGGTCCCGGAGAGCAACACGACATGCGATCACCCCGGCATGTTTAAAGACTGCACGGCCAACTGTACGTTAATTATGGCGCAGTTTTGTATTTTGTATATCTGAAAATTTATAAACTTGGTATTTGGCCTTTGCACTTCTGTTGTTTGTAAGACAGGCCTATGGTCAGCTTATACGTATAGCAAACAAAACTTGCAACGCGCTTAAAACGAGGCAGTGTATACTGTCTGGTGTCTATACAGCTTCGCCGAGCGACATGGTTTTCTACTGAACAGCACGACGACTGGCAAAAAAGCGATAACAAATTATTTGATTATAACGCAAATGAAGTACATACAGTACAAGTTTCATAAAAATTAGGCGTACTTATTGCCAAATTTGCAGCCAAAACAAATGCGTGCGTCGCACAATTTTAGTAAAATTGTAAATATATTGTAAGAATATTTCTGAGAATATTAAAACTGACGTTAAACGTTATTCGATGTCTCTACAGTGTATATATGACTGACCTGGCGACGCCAGCGAGCTGTTGGTGAGGCTATTAGGAGTGTGTGGAGCGACGTGGTGAGTCCTCCACGGCGCAGTCCGAGACGCACTACATACGCTACTGAAACTGCTCATTGATGGACTGGCACAGACGACGTCATCGACGGCGACCACCATCTCATCGGTCACGTCGAACCCAGCGACGGCGACCGCCGCACATCGGTGTCTGTATGCAGGCAAACTGCCGCTATACGAACTGGCGGCCCACGACGAGCCGGGGTAGTAGTCGACGGCATGCCGCGACGACGACGACGACGCCATAGACACACCGCCCGACCGTGACCGCCGACATCGCGTCGACCCGGTCAGCGTCGCCGAGGTCGGAAGACACGACGAGGCCGAGTACCGGCTGGATCGCGTCACCCAGTGCCGCGTCCGCTCTGTATCAGTTCCTTCGGACATGTCCCGCTGATGATGCTGGTGCAGCCGGTTGTTGGGCGGCGTTGGTAGATTGCGCGTCTGGATGCGCTGCTGCGGTTCCATCGACCTGCTTCGCTTCACCCGGTTGTTGTTGCTCGTTACAGACGACTTCTTACGGCCGAACAGCTGCGGAAGTCGGAATAAATCGCGAAACGACGTCTTGAGGCCCGACAACGACGACGACGGTGCTTTCTTGTTGCCGCCGCGTTCGCTAGTTGGCTTGGTCGCCCGTCGACAGTGCTCGTCGTTATCTGGATGTCTCTTGACGGGTGTTGCCGACGCCGAGGTGACTGTGGATGACGCCGAGCACGACGGATGGCGCTGCTGCTCGACAGGGGCAGACGACATCCTCAGATGCAGTGGTATGCCCATCGTCTGTGCCTCTTTGAGCACCTCGCTCCAGCTCATGTGAGTGAGTTCGCCGTCCGGCAGCGGCCCACCCCGGTTAGCCATATCGCTCTTGTCGGCAGGATAGACGCGTGTCACCAGCGGCCGAAGGTACGAGCCGTCGTCGACGCGTACCCCGGCCCGACCCATCTCTGGCTGAGCCCACAGATCGTCGTCGTTATCGTCAACGGTGACGTCGTCCAGCACAGAGCTACAGCGGCAAGACATCTGGTCAGCGTCATCGCTGTCCAGTCTTCTGCTACGATCACTGTCGTCAAGGCTGTCCGCCGCTGGAGTTCGAGGATTCTTGGAACACGAACAAGTACACGCCTGAGTCTGAGCAGCTAGTACATCAGAGAGTTCGGTGTGGCACGACCGCGACGCTGTACAACCTCCTTGCTGCTGCGCTACGGTGTCTGTCGGTGATGGAACGACCTGTACGCAACAATGCTGCTGCTCGCCGACGACTGTACCGCCATCTCTGTGCTCCTTGTTGGCGCATACAACCACATCCGGTATAACGACAGCCACTTCCGGGCGTGGTTTAGACGACGACGGTCGCGTTTGCGGCGGCGACGCGGAAGGTGTTTGATCATCGTCGGCGGCAGTGATGTCGTCGATGGCCAGCTGTGTTGTCGCTTGTTCAGCGTCGAGCTGCTGACGTCGTTTCTTGAGCAGCTGACTGTCCAACTTGACGGTGAATGTGAATCTCATGACGGGCGACGACGACCCCGAGGTTTCTGGCAGCTCTCCGCCGGAGCTGACAGGGGTGACCGCTGTACACGCCTCGCTGATGGGAGACGGCGGCGGTGGCCAGTTCTCATCGTCAGGTGTTTGAACGACCGTCAGCTGCGTGTCGGTCGGCGGAGTTGTCGGCAGCTCACTGATCGTTGATGACGTCGTCGTTGTCGACTGATTCTCACACGACAGAGCGTCTGTTCAACAAACAAGTTTATTGGCTATACATAAATTGCATTTAATGGAAATCAGTTTCCAATCCGTCAAAAATCAACAAATACTTTATCATCAGAAATTTGTATAAATTCACACTGCAATAAATTATTCAAATTTTTCAATGTGGTGCTGTTTAATGACACAAGTCATGTTCTGTATACAGTTACAGTGCGTATAAAATGATCGCTAAAAAGACGACTTCATGCTGCTATTGGTGCCTTCATCATATTCACATTTGCTTGTCTTTGCATGTCACTGTTTAATCAGTTTATTTAGAAGTATACTGCATATATTTTACGATGTTTTAGTACATTTTAGTATTTCTGTCTGTGCAGTGTTTCTTGTGTTCTTTTTCGCCGCATTTCATGCGTACAATGATGATGATGATTAACGAAGTCCTTCTTACATTAATGCGTGCAGAGATAACAAGCTAATTTTCAGAAAACTGTGAAGCCCCCGACCTGCGTACTATCTATATGTGAGAGAGTGTAAAGGAACAGCCACGCTGTAACAGCATAACGGTTGAGCTTGGCTGTTCCAATATTCTCCCTCCGCATCATACGCGTAAATAGCAATGCTTTTACACTTTGTGACCCTGTGACCTTGACTTTGTGATCTCAAAACAGGTTCACGGATTATCCGTGTCATAGAGCTTCTATCCTGCCAATTTTGTGCTTCCTGGGCCTTTCTGTTCTCAAGTTAGGTCGAGGCACGCGACAGACAGACAGACAGACACCGCCCATCATTTCATAATGTCCCCTCCCGACGAATGTCGGGGCATTACATGCATAGTGCATACAGCAAGAGAAATGTATACCATTAAGTGATGCAGCATGTGCTGTATTGCTATGTGAGTCAGTGACGTCACGTTCATCACTGCTCCATGACGACCGCATCAACTGAGCCTGTAGATCATCCAACGTTACGTAGCCGGACTCTTTACCTTCCGTGTCGTCGGATCCAGAGTCCGGGCTGTTTCGTGTCGGCAAAGGGCTCACCTGCCCCTCCTCTATGACAGTCGCCGCCGCAGCCAGCGTGGCCGAGACCGTCTTCACGCTAACCGCTTCCGACGGCGGTTCCGTGGCACTGGAAACAGCTGACGGCGGGTATTTCCGAACCGGCACCGGAGGTGGTACACGCTTTCCGCTGGCGCTGGCACCGTGGGCGACGTTCGATTTCAAGTGTTCTGTTGTGTCTGCTGCATCGACGGATGACGTCACGGGCACCTGTACCGACGTATCAGTCACGGTGGTCGTCGTCACTGCTGGTGGCGCATTATGGCTGGACGATGATTGTTCTCCTGAGCTCGAGGGCGGATCTGGTTCCGGAAGATTTTTCGACAGTCTGCTCTTGCGCGTCTCCGTCTCAGTTTGCGAGGCCGCTTTGGCTCGTCGCTTCAACTTGGGCGGCGACAACTTGGCGTCGGCAGCGGTAGTGGCGGAGACGGGTAGAGAGACGGGCCGCTGAAGTTCTTCGATGCGCGACGTACACGACGCGCCGAACGTTCCCTTGTCGGCCATGAACTCGACCCGACTGCACCAGACGTCATCACGCGACACCAGCAGAGACTTGTCGATGTTGAGTAGTGACGACGATGTTTTTGACGACGTGATGCGAACAACGCTGTCCACCACGCCCGTCGGCCGATCACAGCTTACCACGTCGGATGATGATGGCTTGTCAGTGGCTGACGACGCAGTGGAAGTAGTGACCACTGACGGCTCAGCTGCTGGCGGCTGCATCGTCGAAGTCTGAACCGCGTTAGCACTCCCCGGTGCTACCGACGTCATCGTCTTCGTCGTAAGAACTGCGTCATCGCCAGATCGACGTTTTTCCGAGTTTAACGACGTCATCGATTTTGTAGTTCGACGCGACTTGGGACCGAACCACGACAACTTCCGCTTGAGTTTCCCGCCGCTGCTAGAACCTCCCTTCTTGTCGGCGGAGGTCGAGTCAGTCGGCACTGCGTGCATGTCATCCTTAGCGAACTGTTTCAGTGTCTGACGTGACTTGCGGATGTCGTCGGCGTCCGTCAGGACACAGGCGTGTACGAACGTCTCGTCGAGCGACGACGAATCGTCCGCCATCTTGCGCGACCCGCCAAAGAATCGCTTCTTAAATCGAGACCACATTGTGGCTGAGCTCTCAGTTATTTATGTGTTATAAAATACGCGCTTGTAACCGACACCAGTCTCATCGTGTCTTCCTTCTTTCACATTCTACAACAGTCACAGAAAACCATGCGTTTATGTTTCTGAAATGCAACAAGAATCAACAACATTCAGCATCTGCAGGCAACTAAAGGCTCGTCACTGGTCACGCAATAGAATGCAAACTCACGCCGGCCATTCGATCGCCTGAAATATGTTTTTGCACTTTGTGACCCTGTGACCTTGACTTTTGACCCGATATTAAATGGGTAGCCATGGACTCATGATGACAAGTTTGGTGATTGTAGTTTCAGCGATTTTGTGCGGACAAACAGACAGACAGAAGCGGATAAACGCTATACTCCCGCGACTCTCGTCGGCGTGAGTAATAACTGCAGCGAAGTGCGTCAGTAACGCTACACACGCTGACGCCACAAACGCGCTACGTCAATATGTGAGCGGAGCCAAAGTTTAATGTGTTCAGAACAACAACAACAACAGAAGACTGCATTAGACAGCATTAGACGACGACGACAGATCCGTTCATCGACATCGACGTGTCCGCTTCGCCGCAGTTAATAACTTTGAAGGACGCTGACAGACAACCGGAAGTATAGAAAGAACGGCGTGAGACATTAACGCTCTGCGACGAGTTGAAACATTCCTCGCTCTGCATGCAGTGTGCAGTATGTACACGAGGGAGCTGGCAACGCCGACCTGAACTTCGCCGGAGATTGGAGTTATGCAACTGCGCAGATAGCGCGAGAGTTGTTGGCATGCAGCTGGTTCCTAGATGTTCACGGATACGACGTCGGCACATTTACAGTCGGCTACGGCAGGCCGGGTAATGGAAGGGTCGGACGTCGCCGTTCTCGCGGTACCGTACATACGTAAAGAGATGCATGGTAAATCGGGATCAAAAGATACCACGTGTGAGCTACGCTATAGCTGAAGGCTCAGACAGTCAGACCTGACACCACAGTAACGAGGCGTAAAGCACGATGCGATGAATACTGAAATCACTGTTACTCTGTACAGTCAGCTGTCTATATGTATTTTTTCATATAACGAACTGTAAAAACAAAGCGTATGCGGATAAACGCTTCTGCAGGACAACTGCATGACAGACATATTTAACGCATGGGCGAACTGCTCCATAAACCATCTTTGTCACTCATGAGAAAATTTCTGTATAGCTACGGTTACAACTGCGATACTGGTTTGTATCATAGTCGTGTTGTACTTATAACCAACACTAACTATATCACCTTGAGGCACAGTCCCCATAGCATGCCCAGAAAGTAGACGGTTCGATTACTGCGCCTTTCTGAATGTGACGCCTGGATGACCGGAGAGTCACTTCCAACTTCCAACTTATGTCCGGTTTCATGCGGCACAAGATCAGCGGCAAGACATCACGCTGACGCTGTGTTCCATGCTCCTTTCTCCTCCCCTACCCCATACCCTCCGTTCTCTTCCCTCCCCGTCCCTTTCGCCCCATAGCTATGTTCCGCCCCGCTTGCAGATCCAAAATATATGTACTTCTGAAGAGTTTTCAGATAGGATAGCAAGCACACAGACACGTCGATGTAGACTCACCCTGCAGACGCGAGCTCATTTTACAGGCGCTCTAACTTCTATAATGTGTAACATGTCCAACAGTAACCGAAGACGTCGACGACTTAACTGACATGTGATAACGTAACAAACACCGCGGTATCACGGTATTGCGAATAAATGACATTTATCAACACCTTGCACGTCTATCAACATATATCAACAACGGCAGGGCAGTGAAGTTCGCGGTAAGCAGGATTTCGAGGGCGAGTGTAGTTAGGAAACAGATACAGAGTCTGACAGACGAAGGCACAGACTGATAGTGATAGAGCATGCACACGCAAGTATGACGAACGGGCTTCTCTGGTAGCAACAGCGAGGATAGGAGACTTCATGGAAACACTTTACGACACGTCGGCGACTCCGCGTCAAGATAAGTAGGCATACTGTACGACGCAGTGTTATGAGAAGGAGATAAAGTGAGAGGGAGGGAGCAAGAGCGAAAGTGCACGGCGAAGACTTGACGGACGAACAGATAGAAACACAACAGTAGGACAACTGTGGAACGAAGATCCGCTGCAGACTATTTAGAGTCTTGCTCATCAACCGCGGCATGCATATAGTCTAAGCATTATACTGCATACAGGGCGGCACTCACTGAGGCAAACCGTTCAACAGTGACATTAATGAACAGGTCACATTTTACGACACGAATATGATACGACGAGACTCGTTCGTGCTGTAGTGTTGCACGTGTATCGAACTGTAGCTTAAACTGCACTGCAGATAGCACTGAAAAACGGCAGAAAAACGACGCTTCCTCGTGCAGTATATACGGACGGACATACGTTAAACTAGCAATCGGTTTGCCTTATCAACGTGGCATCTGCGTCGAAAACATTTCAATAATGTCCCAGAGATATACCAAATCACCTTAATCGAGAGATCTATAAAATATGGAAGCGTTACCAATACTCATGGCAGCAAAAAACTACATATCTTCAAGCAGGAGCGTGTGTATAGTGTATAGACTTGCGTAAACCAGAGGGGTGACGGAGTAGGCCTATCTACAGCTCCGACTTTTATTGTTGCATTTAAATGACTAAAATGAGTCATTTTGCCTTTGACATATATATTGGGGATACGGCCATCCAGGCCAGCTTTCACGCTCCTGCCTGGGAGCGGCGACAGAGCCAGTTAAATACAATCGGATCATGATTCGTAGCAGCAGTGTGATAATCGTTTGGCCTACGAGTGAAAATGAGTCAGTGCCAGACTACAGACTACCACGGCAGCAAGCATGGCTGTTACACTACACCGACAGAAGGCCATGTTTGTCGGCGAACGCGAGCTACGGTCAGTTGCGGTTCGACGACAGATAGCCACTGGCAAGGCGCTACGTAAACAGGAAAACATACGTCACGAAATACCGTCATATCGATACGGTAGTTGATTGCGACCAATACCAGTGTAAGGACCGATAACTGCTCAGACCCACAGGCAGAGTGGGTCAACACTCGACGGGGTGGTACGACGGCAAGTAGCATACAAGGTCAATGCGGTGACTACGGTACGATAACGCACTATATACACCAGACCATTGCAAGCGGTGTGGCTGGCTCAGCTGGGCAAACACAACTTTGCCAACGGTCAACGACTTCAGTATGTACAACGAGCAAACACATACAGCATGTGCAATGTAATATTACGAATATAGAAGGTCAGTTTGTACAGCACATCGTCACCAAAGCCTCTAACATCAGTACTCTGAAATATATACAGAGTGTCTCTGACGTAGGAAAGACAATGGCACCACGTGCATCAGAAGATTTATGGAGAGCAAGTACGGATGGATGCGGTAGTGGCAGCGTAATGGCAACCATTGTAGTTCCATCATGTTATCATGTTTTACACTACCTCCTTCCTTCCTTCCGCCTCAGTCTCAAGGCTTTCATTAATCACTACAACCAACGGCAACGTGCACACAGCTTCGCCCTCCCCTCTCGAACTGGTCATCTCACGGACAAGAACTTCAAGCAACGCATGCTGTATACTTGAACTCATATTAGACCATAAACTTTTCACTGGTAATTCAATAATTCTTACTAGTCATGTTTATTGTTTTAATGTTTACTGTTCATTGTACTTGCGCTGCGTTTTGTCAGCCGTTTTAATAAACGAAGATCGTATTGTAATTGTATTGCATCAATGCGAGACTAACATGGTCAAGCGGTGACAGGCGCAGGATGAGACCAGCTGAAGCGTTCTGCAGTGGAGTGATGGACTGATGACCATGGTCGACTGCCACCAAACACTGAGTTTACGAGTTTAGCAATTCATTCATTCATTCATTTATTTTTGCTCACAATAAGTAAAAACAGTTACAAATGAGGCATGCACAACAACAGGAGCAGGACAGTAAGGTACAATAAAAC
>Ga0209783_1000274_pt1 | contig 10460 bp, 10 predicted proteins | sample WorMetfiPIANOSA1_FD_187395 | JGI IMG/M metagenome (GOLD analysis project Ga0209783, IMG submission 187395) | Marine gutless worms symbiont microbial communities from Max Planck institute for Marine Microbiology, Germany - Olavius filocauda... | ecosystem: Host-associated > Annelida > Digestive... | reverse complement strand
AGATTTTTTTGATATTTTTTTGAAAAAAACGGTTGTAGCCTAGGCCCAAATTATATTGCAAACATGATAAGATGCTATTGCTATCAAATGCGACTGAAAACGCTTAACGATGTTCCCCTATAAGCTACTCTCAATCGTCATTGAAGGTTCATAAAAGTTGTATAGTGAATAGGATCTAGGATTCCAAAATATGTACACTTTTTACGATTAGCCTACTCGTAGATGACGTGACATGGCGCATGTTGGAATCGTGGGTCATTCATAATTGGCGGAATCGTGAGGTGAAGCGGGATAACATAGGACGCATGCATAGGGCAAATGTCACGCAACTCGTTAGTAGCAAAAACAGGGTGGCGCAAAAAAACGGGGCCACCCTATCTCATTGCAAATATTCTGAAAATTCCATGACCGAATAGCGTGGAAATTGGTGAACTTCTGCAATATTATATGCTGAACACAGCCATTAACTTTTTGTTTAAAAATTTCATCGCGCTGTGGCGCCACCTAGCGAAACACAGCTAATGTGTGATGCTCAAATCTATTTGTACAATCTGAATAAACGACAGTAGCTGTGTTTTCGCTAGGTGGCGCCACAGCGCGATGAAATTTTTAAACAAAAAGTCAATGACTGTGTTCAGCATAATTATAATATTGAAGAAGTTCACCAATTTCCACGCAATTCGGTCATGTTATTTCAGAATATTTGCAATGAGATGGTGGCCCGTTTTTGTGCCACCCTGTAAGTCGCTAACGAAAGCCTGACGTATCAATTTCAATTTTTGGCGAAGTTGCCTTTAGGCAATGTAATACAGGTGTATGCAACATTCTCTCAACGTCACTATATCATTACCGAAGGTATAAAAATGGCGGGAATGCAGCCAGGAACATCACCGGCATCAAATTACCCCCATTGTGGTACAATAGGCCTACAACAGTATACAACTTTATTAGTAATATAATTCTTATTACTACCGCGCAAGATAAACTTTTGGTAACCTGATGGTCTGCTATCTCAACTCACTCACTCACTCACCAATGTGCCCGTAAACTATTGTCTCACTTGCGACTGTTCTGGAAGGAAACCTTGATGATGAATAATAGCCGCTCACAGACATGCTCTGTTGCTGCACTCCAGGAAGCACGAGACCTGTTGGAAGTGAACAACTGACTCCACACTTACAGGTCTCCGTGATCGGTCCTGTGGCCGTAAATGTCCACGTGGAGTAGTGTACTGAAGACACATTCACGGTGTTTCTGTTGCCGGATATATGTTGAGTCTCATATTGATCCAAGTGCCACCTGTACTGACTCCACGTTATCACCAATGGCATCAGATTGGTGCCATTGTAGGTAACCTGGCAGGTTAGACTGACGTTCTGACCTTCCAGTATACACCCGTCCGTCACGCTTAATTTAACTGTGGGATAGGAAGCTGCAACATACATATTACAGCGGCAACTCGAACCATTAGTATACATGTTAATATCACTGTTTATCAGTATTATAACAATATTATAATGTTTAATTAGAATACAAAGATATATGATAGGTTTGGATAAGCATAATAATTGGGAGCAGCAAACGTCTGTATTTTATCATGAACTATAGGCATACGACGCGATGTGTGCAATACATATGCGTGGGAATATGCCTTAACTTTTGGCATACCATTCCCTCCTATTCTCATGATTTCATTCCCATTCCCGATCAATGGAACGTTAAGACTTCAATCCCATTCCCATTTATTCCCGAAAAGCAATTTCCATTTCTTCCCATTTCCATTCCTATTTGATCACAAACAGTTTCAGTTAGCCTACAGTGAAATTCAAACGATGTACACATCTGAAATGCTGAGTGGTTTTAATTTACTAAAGTTGCAATGACTGCATGATGCTTCAGCAAGTGGGCATTCAACGTTCATCAGTATAACATAGCGTTGCGAATACACCTAATTGCTGAGTGACACAATATGATGTGAGTTTTGTGGATAACAGGTACAATGTGAAATCATTCCCATTCCTATAGTTTTAGTTTTGTTCCTATTTCCATTCCTATTTCAATGACACATTCCCTTAGGAATTCCATACCACCCGTGGGATCTCAGTCGTTTCCATTCCCATACTCATTTCTAGCACTGTTTGGATTACAGTTTATTTAGCATTTTGAGTAACTGAAACTGTTCGTATTCATCTAATCAACTGTTGGTCATTTTATTAGCCAACTTAATGGCAACTAAAACCCCTTTGGTGAATGGTTAATTACCTGTTCGTCTGTTCAGGTTTAAGCCATCTGTAGACAAGCATAAAGTACACATACCGATTACTCCGACGATGACAGAAGCCGTCCTGCCGAGGTAATTTGGGTCTTGACCTCCACACGTGTAGGTTCCAGCATCAGAGAGTTGTGCATTGCTGATAGTGAGCTCCGTCCTGTCGGGCTGTGTTGACGAATACTTCACCGATATTCTTGTTGCAGATGGGCAACGAGAGATTCCAGAATAGAGTGAATAGTTACCGAAACCGCATGGTTTAGCAGCCGGTGTGAGGCTGTAAAAGTGCCAGTAAGGTGGAGTATCTGACGAGTAGCAGTTGAAGGATGAGCTTCCACCAGCGAATATCACGCGATTGCTAGACGAAATGTATGTCGCTACAACAGACAAACAACTGCAATAAGAAAGTCTTATGCTTACCAAGAAGCTCCGCTGTCGCAGAGAATCCGCGCGACGCTTCATAACAAATGTATGCATTATGATTGACCAAAGATTCTGAGAAATTCTTAAAATCTCTGTGATGGACACCATAGACGTTATTTTAGTATAATTTAGAAAGTCGAGTGTTTCTACTGCAGCGGCCAATAACAAAACCTTAACGCAGTTTGATGGAGGGTTGTCAAGTCTGCATTCCCAGTGTTGCAAACCAATATGTTTTGTAAACTTCGTGGCTAACTAGGCGACTCCATTGGCGGCGGAGCCAGCTATTGGGCAAGGCGGGCAATTGCCCGCTCACTTTTCGGTCCTAATGGAAAGCCAAGTTGATTGCCTTACCACTTTTTGCTGCTCAAAAATGAAAAAAACGCATTTGTACTGCACAACAGCAAACCAAATCTGTTATCACCGGACGCATTTTGCGATCAAAAAATGCACCAAAATGCATTTGCAGCTGGGGCTCTGCCCCAGAACCCGCGGCTGGGGAGCTTACAGCGCTCCTCAGCTGGATTTAATGGAGCCGCTTCACAACGGGATGGGAGGAAGAAGGGGAGGAAAACATGAGGAAGGAATGGAAAAGGAAGGAATGGAAAAGGGAGAGAATGGGATGTAATCGTAATCGTAATCATAAAAACAATTTGTAACGCGCACAAAGTCAATGAATAAAAACATCGAATCGGAGGCGCGGGCGGTCACTAGGTGGCCTAACAACAATCACTCGTTAAAAGCAGTATTAAAATAAAAAGTTTTTAAATGGCGCGTAAACGAACTGTATAGTGAACAAGCACGGATGTCTGCAGGAAGAGAGTTCGAGAGGTAACGAAAGAACAGGCGATGGTTTTCGCTACGTCGTCGGTGATGGTACACCGTATATGTCGCATGGCACGGATATGATAGAAGGCAGATCGGCAGGTCTGCGTGTAACATGTGTAACATGAGGAGGATCACACACTCGCACGGTAAGTTAAGTTTTTACATTTATAGAAGTAAGGGAAGAATGAGGAGATAAGGAGGGGAAGTTTTGCCCGCCAACTTCTAAGAAGCTTCCGCCACCTATGGCCGACCGAGCCTTTCATCCTTACGTGGTCGATAAATGAGTAGTAAGCTGTAATAAGATGGCTGCTACCACAGCAATTCAATATGTTGCGTAAACTTCATGGCTAACCCTAACCATAGCCTTCTGTCCTTGTTGGCATCCCTGGCCATAGTTTGGTAGGTTATCATAATACCTGCAGTTAGCTATGGCGGCCCGTAGCTATGGCGGGCCGTCACCGGCCTATTCATAATGGGCTCATTCATAAGGCCTATGGCCAAATCAATCACCTTCAGCAACCACGGTGAAATAGTGTATTAACCGAAAAACTAAACGATTTATTGTTCACCTGTCGAATAAGCCAGCAGAGCGAAGTATAATACGAGTAGTTTCATCGTGTTAGACCTGACTATTACTACTTACAATGAAAGCGTGCAGTAACAAGTAAAATCCACTCGGGTGCCTACTGGCTCGAGGTGACCTCGCCGCCGGTGGGCGACAGCAACAATGGCACTGAAGCGTGGCGATATGCATAAAGCCGCGTCGAGGGACTTTAACACGCTACTTCCTGGTTACATTTGGACGAATGGAAGAGTAGTGGTCCAATTATACTGCAGAGGTGGACTTGCATAATTATAACTTTAACACGTCTTTACTAATCTTTTATCATAGTTAAATAAGTAAGTAAGTAAGTCAGAACATTTGTAAGGCGCAACTCTTACAGCCTAAACAGTCACGAGTAATAGAGGTGCCGTACTCCAGTGGAGCGTAGACGGGATGCTCATCTCTCTTTCTTAGGCCACTGAGTTCGTAGGTGGGTATACCACTGTGTCTGTAACGCATAGTTAGTGTGATATCTTCAGAGTATCACCGCCCTTTGGTTGGTGCCAATTTATACTGCTTGGTGAACAGAGGCAATGTGTGTGAACAACTTCCCCAGGATCGTTACGTGAAGCGAAGCGACCGGAACTCGCATCTTCGCCTATTGGTGGCAAGTCCGCAGGCAGATTGTTAGACTATGAATACTACCCGATTGTCAACAGAGCTGTAGGACCGCGGCTTCAACCCGCGACACGCTTCACTGTCGAGAAAGGGGTTTTCCAACTGCTAACAGCGAAGGCGTGTGAACCCGCTACCGACTGAGATCTGATACAGGGCCGGCTTAGGCGTGTTCGAAGTGTTCGGCCGAACCTGGCCGGCATTTTAGGGGCCGCCACTTTCCAAACAGCGTTACTTATGCTACTACCTTATTTTCCACCACGTAAAAATAACGATATAGCAAATTTGTCGTTGTCAGGCAGTCAAAAAGGCTCAAATTTACGCAAAAAATGCGCCAGAATACGTTGGGCGGTCGGGCTCCGCCAGAACCCGCTGGGAGTTTAAGCGCTCCCAGACCACTAGCCGCAGGGGCCTACTTCTAAGGGAGGAGGAGAGGGTGGAGAGAGAAAGGGAGGGGCGGGAAGGGAGGGGAGGGATTGATTCGTTTGAACAGGGCCCCAGTTGTCTAACGCCGGCATTGATCTGATATATACCCTTTAAGACGTAAAATACGATCATGCGCGTAGCCAGATTTATGATTGGATGTGGGGTGTGTGTTGGATTCTCAATAATGCTAATGTTAATCAATTTTTTCTTGGGTAGTAGTAACACTGTAACCGTATAATTCGGTGAACACTTGACAGTACAATGTATGAAGTTTCAGATTATGGTCCCTACGAGTACGACCCCAGGACCAGGCACTTAGCTACGCACAAGAATACGATAGTTTACGATGTACAAACATTTAATGTGCGTTCAGGGGCGTATCCAAATTGGGTTTCTGGGGTTCCTAGAACCCCCAATCTGAAAATATGAAATGTTGGAAGCAAGCATGAACTAAGATAACGGAAGTTACAATACGCAGATAGTATTAACTTAAGCTGCAGCACTAGTATAAAACTCGATCAGCATTGGCAGTGGGGAAACCAGAGTCGAGTAATTTGGCAAGTTGCGGTTTGAGTCCAGTAATTATAAAATCATTTTCGAACAGTTGAGACTTGAGAGTCAGGAGATTAGCAGTCATCCGTTGTAGAGATCAGATGGGTTAAAAAGAAGCAAAGTTCCGTGTCATACCGATAGCTTATTGATTTTGTGCTATTGTGCTCTTCCTATACTCATGTCAGATTTATGTCAGAAAATGAATATAAAAAACGTCTTGAATCTAGCGCAAAATGTAAGTCGCAGTCCAGTCACACGGTGAAAACAGTAGAAATCTGTGATTGATCTTCAGCCGAAAACAATGCATAATACATATCGGCAATTGCGATAGAAGGTTTGAAAATATGCGATGAGGTGTTGCAAAGTCAGTCTTTGCAGTGTGATTGGCACCAGCGGTTGCATAGTGACTGGCTACGAGACTTTTGCACAAAGCAAGCTAAAAGCTGTGAAAACCCTTAACCAGGAAGTAATTTACCGACGTCCCTCGACACAGTCTGTCTCGGGCGTATCACCACGCTTCAATGCCGACGCAGTTGTTTACAGTGGCTTAGTGGCCTACGGTGACGGGCGTTGCTATAGTAGGCTATCGCTAACTCAAATATTATACAAAAACCCATGTACGCAATGGGCGTATACGCGGTTATACTGCCACTGCAACATGGTTTCATTGTAGCTACCTAAGTCCGATCAAACAAACATGAAGCTAGTAGTGTTGTGCTTTGCTCTGTTGGCGTATTCGACAGGTAAGCAGTCATGTACCTTTTTCATCGTGGTCCTTAAAGCAAAGCGACTAAGATTGGAGACCTAGTAAGCGATTATTTGTCACTACATAATGACTTTCAACGTCAAAATCCCAAAACACAGTTTGAACTATGAATGAAAAAAACTGTCATTGTTTACCTAAAGTCCGTTTTCCATCCAAACGCAAGCAACGCCACGTAAGGAAAAGTACGCACAAAGTACACAAGCAAAATAAAAAGTGCGCAAGAAACGCAACGAACGTAAGAAAATTACGCAAGCAAAAACAAAAGTACTCAAAAGCAAGTCACGCAACTGACGCAAGCGATCCTTGCGCAAGAAAACGCAACGATAGAATCGATTCTATTTTCACGCAACGCACGCAACGCAGGTGCGTTTGAATGAAAACCGGGCGTTGTCACCAAACACTCAGTATAGATATAGACGTGGACGTAGCATGCAGGCGCAGGCTAAAGCTAAGTAGGTTAATTATAACATGAAGGTTGGTGTTAGCTAAAGGCACACAATGACGTATATCTTTCACCTTAACCCTAACCCTAACCTTTGCAGTTCAGTTGGTGTCTGACTTAGAACATGCTATCAGTCACTTATGTGGCGTGGTGGCGTAGTGGTTAGGGCATCGGACTTGCAGCAAATAGATCGCACGTTCGAGTCCCGGCTGCTCTGCTTCACAAACGACCCTGGGCAAGTTGTTCACACACATGTGCCTCTGTTCACTAAGCAGTATAAACTTGTACCGGCCAAAAGACGGTGACGCTGTATAGCTAGGAAGGTAACCGTCGTAGGTCTGGCGTCGCACTGGCCATGGGTCACAGACTCAGTGGCTCATGGCCTGGGAAAGGAAATGCGCACCTCGCCGACGCTCTACTGGAGTACTACGGCATCTTTATTTTTTGTACTTTATGCACTTTTACCTTTACTTTTTTCATCATATTTACAAAAATGTTACGCGCAAACGATACATAACACGTGAATGTCAGTGTCGTAAGCATATAGGCGTAATTTTCGGTTATACGAGGGGTACAGGTAACCCCACTTTTTGGTCTGAGGGGACAGTACCCCCACTTTTTAGGACGAAAAGGTGAAGAATTTGCTGCCCTCTGCTGCCAATATAAGCCATCTGCGGAGATTAAGTTACAATAAAACCATTTTCGGCCGAGGCTCTGCCCTGACCCCGCTGGGAGAGCTCATGACGCTCTTTCAGACTCCGGAGTCGGATGAGGAGGGGATATACCTCCCCATTCTCCTCCCCTTTCGCATCGGGACCCAAGGGCGCCTCGTTCTCCTTCTGAATTGGTAACCCCCACTTTTTTAGACCAAAGTTACGCCCCTGAATCGTGAATAAATGTTAGGCTACTAATGATTACGACCGTGCTGAGAAGGTTGCATACCGCTGTCGGACATGAGTATAGTGGCTATAATAGCAATTCAGGTCCGCTATCGCAAAGATCCGCACATACAGAACAGTATGCGCAAACTAAAACTAACACTGCGGTAACCCTAGTCCTGACCCTAACCGATACAGGAGGCGCTGTCCTGGCCCTAATGCTAGGATACAGAAGTTTATACATTACATGGCAATAGCGGCCATTTGCGATAGCGGTCCTTTGCGATAGCGGGCTGTCACCATAATACCTACGTATTTTGAAATGTTATGGAGCGTCGCGCGGATTCTCTGCGACAGACGAGCTTCACGCAATACAAGACTTTCTTTCAGTTGTTTATCTGAATGTTGTAGCGACACGCATTTCGACAAGAAATCGTGTGATACTTGCCGGCAGAAATGCACCGTTCACATGTAGTAAAAACTCGTCGTATGATACTACTGCAACTTACTGGCACTTCCACAGTCTCACGCCAGGTTCAACACCATGCGGTTTCGGTACCTACACTCTCCACTCTGGAATCTCTCGTTGTCCGTCTGCAGCAAGAATATCAGTGAGGCACTGGTCATCAGGACGGTACAATAAGACGACTCTCACCATTAGCAATGCACAGCTCTCTGATGCTGGGACCTACACTTGTGGAGGTCGAGACCCTTATGACCTCAGCATGACAGCTTCTGTTATCGTCGGAGTACTAGGTACGTGTATGTTATAATATTATTGTCTATACTGATGAGCCTCGGCAAAACCCATAATGAAGAGTGTAATAAGCGTAGCCTATATAGGCCAACTGTTCGCCAAGTGCGTTTTAGTTACTATCAGTAGGCTACCAAGTTAATGTCATTGTAATCAAAATAATGTTATGCTCCGGACACACAAACAGACAAACAAACAAACAAACTCGAACATTCTACCCACGCCGACCGTAACTATAGTCAACTATAGACTGCAGCCTAGGGCCCTGGGTAAATCTAATGGGACCCGGAATGCCAGAGAATGAATAGCCCGTCAGGGCGCTTAGTAGTAGAAGCGTGGCATTCGTCGTTGATCACGATTCACGACACTCATTTCGGCCCGTGGTTTGTTTGTCTATTTACTATAGAGAGGATACTTCTTCCCCATTCTCCTCTCCTTTCCCCTCTGGACCCAAATGGCGCCTCGTTCTCCTTCTGAATTGGTACCCCCACTTTTTAGACCAAAGTTACGCCTCTCTGATCTAGTAATATACGGCGTGGATTAATTCAAATGTCTTAGCTCTCATAGGCACCGAAACCTGGGAACAGGGGGACATATCCCCCAATAATGTGTTTAGGGACACGATACGTAATGTCACTTCCAATATTTTTGTCATAGAACTAATAATTTGTGAACATTTTCAGTAATAATAAAAGCTAACTTTGCGTTTGTAGCATTTCTATGATGTCACTGTCTCTCAGTATCTACCAACGTTATATAGCTGTCCAGTAAAAAAGTTGATTTAAAAACATCAGTATTCACCGAAGCAAAATTGGGTCCATTTTGTGGATTAATTATCACACAAATGTTCCCCAAAATGCATAAGCGGTCCCGTTCGTCGCCCCCCCCCCCAATGTTGAACAAATCGGCGCCCATGTTAGCTCTACTGACACTGCGATCATGACTGTCTGTTGCAGCTTCCAAGCCAACAGTTAAATTGAGCTTGACGAACGGGTGTATACTGGAAGGTCAGCACGTCACTCTAACCTGTCAGGTTACCTACAATGGCACCAAACTGATGCCATTAGTGATGGGATGGATTGAATACTACTGGTATTATACAGCTTATAAATACCATTATATACGCAGCAACAACACCGTGAATGCGTCTTCTGTACACCAGGCTACATGGACATTCACGGCCATCAGACCCACCACGGAGACATATAAGTGCAAAGTTAATTTTTCCTCTCCAACAGGTCTCGTCCTACCTGGAGTGCAGGAACAGAGCAAGTACACGACCGGCACTTTCTACTCATCACGATTTGCTCCCCGAACAGTCGCAAGTAAGACACTAGTTTACATACAGATTGTACTGTAGATCGTTTGTGTTGTTTAGATGGCAGATCATTCGGTTTCGCCAGTTATAATCATCCTAAGTTTATCTTGCACAGTAATAAAGATGATGTACGGTGCTATGTTATCTGTCGGTTTGTTCTTTTTCTCATTATGTTTTTATTGTTATTTTTATGTTTGCTTTTATTGTATATTTGTAGTTTATCTGTCTGTATTGCTGTCGGTTAGTATATTCACCTTCGTGGTGAATAAACATATTACTATAAAATTGCATTGGCCTGTTTGGCCAGCAATGGGTTAATTTCTGCCATTTTCTGTCTTCTGTATAGTAATGTCGACGTCGAGAGAATAATGACATGCGTGACCTTGTGATATTAAGTAAACTGTAGACTTTTTGCCCTTTATATCTTGTCATAATATGACAAGAGTTAAAGGGCAAAAAGTCTACAGTTTACTTAATGTCACAATAGCACATCACGTGCCCGTGCCAGTTATGAACGGCCTTATGACACCGTCAATCTCATTTATTTAATTACACACTCACTGCATGCCGTGCCGCTAGAAGTGTTTT
>Ga0209783_1000273_pt1 | contig 10496 bp, 5 predicted proteins | sample WorMetfiPIANOSA1_FD_187395 | JGI IMG/M metagenome (GOLD analysis project Ga0209783, IMG submission 187395) | Marine gutless worms symbiont microbial communities from Max Planck institute for Marine Microbiology, Germany - Olavius filocauda... | ecosystem: Host-associated > Annelida > Digestive... | reverse complement strand
GATCATTTGTACTGGGTATTTAGGGTGCATGCTTTGACATTAATTTCTCAAGCAAATATGACACTTCATTGTTATCCTCTATAAAACTGTAACAGTAACAGTAGGAAAGCAGAGAATGAGAATGCCGCAAACTTACGCAGAAGGCCAACATTGAAACTGCAGATGTACAATTGACCTCGACTGGTGAGTCTGCAATGCAGCAAACATTTGTGATAGTCTCTGAAATTCTTTGAGGCCAGCATAACGAATGAATACTGATTTCTGGACTTATCAGCATTATCAATCAACCGAAAAAACTGCAATACTATTGCTGCTTCTTTACGTTTTGTATTTTCTACAACCACAAATTAATTATTTCCTAAAATGATGAATTGTGATAAAATAATAATAATAATCATCATCATCAACAACATCACATTTATAAAATACCATAAGGTCATAACTTCAAAGGCAATGGCAGCAATCAAGTAAATGGCAAAAGGCCAGGTCAAATGGAAAAGTTTTTAGCCAAGATTTGAAAACTGTTAGAGATGACCTTTTAAGAGTAGGTAGCAGCCATGCCAAACCAGCAGGTGCACCTGGCGCAGCATGACTAAAACTGTGATGGGCGAATGGAATAGTCAGTGAATGTAAGCTTAACAGACAATCACATTGCCTAATGTGATGCAATATCAGAATAAACAAGAGTGCTTGAACAGAATGGATCCCCACCACAGCACTGCAAAGCTGTCACACACACACATGGACGGACATATGGAATCACCCATCACTATATCCCTCGTCTTGCCTACTGACAAGGGATAATTAAGAAAGCTATCTAGAATTCCAAACCATCTATCTAACACATGTCACAAATATTCAAAAGATTTTTTTTACAGCAACAAAAGTACAATAAACCAGATGAAGTCATCAACATGTAATTAGCAAAATAAACACGGAACACAGCTATAAAAGCTTACAGTTTTGTTTGACACAGAGAGTATTCGCTCAGTCCATGTGTCCATATTTTTACTCGACTGAAGTGTAATTGTGAACTGCCCATGAAGAATGCTCTGACCCTTGTCAACTGGCCAATACACGTGATTCTACAAAACACAAAATAAAAACCTATCAAGTTAACAATAATAATAATATACACATTTCTATACCACCAACTATAAGAGTCCTTTTGCCACTGATAATGGAAACCACAAACATCACAGTTGATTGGAAAAATAAGTTACTTTAATAAAATAAATGTTCTGGTAATGTTTACCTTACTGGCCAGGGATATTGTGCTTCCACTTACTATCACTATTTCAGCATAGACATTAGCAATCAGTCTTGTACAGAACTGGATTATAAGTTTTGCTGTCTAGATGAATGTGGATGTGGCTGTTATATGAGTATGTTTACATAGATGGTCCCCTTCTCACAGCTAAGGTCACTTGCCTCCGTATCAGTGGAAGGTGTACATGAGTTGTGAGAGAAGTCATACACTGCACAGCAGCTGGCTACTGCAATATCAGCATTTGTCATCATAACAGCAACACTAATAACACCATTGGTGCACATTTATATAACAAGAAATGCCGGCGACATCTACACACCTTGCAGCCTGGTTCCTGTTCGACACACAGCACCACAACAACCTCGCATCCCTCATCGTAAACCATCTGCCAGAAATCGACAAACGTTGCTGGTAATGGTGACTGTGTCGCAATGAAGTTTGGGCAGCTGGCAGACAAGTTCTACAATATGTGCAACACAAGTAATGCTCAATAAATTAACAGACATACAGATGGTCAGACACAGCACAACAGCATATACTGTGCTATGCAAGGTAAGAATGACTTCTGTCGTCCACAGTTTGCATCTACATCAATTGGATGCATCAAGCTATCAGTATATGCTGAGTGCAGCTAAACCTGACACTTTCTGTGTGCCCAGAGTATGGAACAGTCTGCCATGCACGACAAGAGCCTATATGAATTTTCTTAAATAGAAGTTGAAAACTGATCTTTTTGAGACAAACGCAATCTGGCACCTCTATGGTGTTTCAGTGATTTTTACACTGTCTACAAGCGTCTGATTGACTGCCTGACTGACTTACTCAATTATTTCCACACACATCAGTTGTACACATACGATTAGTCAATTAATTGTAGACAGATGCAAAGTACTGAATCTTCTAAAATAATCAATTTATCATTTTTGCTACATGCAAATCAAGCTGATAACAAAAACATTTTCAAATCAACCATCTATGACAAAATATGTATTAAAACATTACTGCCAGCAAATTTAAACCACCTTGAGATGACTTGCATTGATGTAATCATTTGACGCACCAGTTAACACGATTCTTGAGCTGTCATCTGCACAGAATCAAATCAAATCAAATCAACAGAACAATAAAGGTACTACTGCACAAGGCATACAATAATGATGATGACAATAATAATAATAATAATAATGGCTCTGTGTCCTAGTGCGAGGTGTGAATATTTTAAGCGATATCTTTCCAAGTGGTCTGATTCTTTTGGACCATCTGCTGCTCTGCTGCCAAGCAAACAGTCGTTTTGGGACAGACCAGGCTGATCGCTCTCTAATCAAAGTATCTTTCGTGGAACTGGCACAGATCGCAAGGCATCTTGCTGCAGTGGCACCACAGAGTGGCGACTGGCTTTTGTCGCTACCTATCGCGAACTGACTGCGGCTCAATAATGAAGCTGTCCGCATAGCGGTAGGCATGAGTTTGGGCGTCTGCTTGTGTGTCCCACACAAGTGCCATTGTGGTGCCAAGGTTGATACCCAGGCATGCCATGCAGAAAGGCACCGGGCTGAATTGCCAGGCATCATGCTCTGAACAATATTGTCTGACGAGTCTTCAACTCTGCCGGTGTTCCATCCACGAAAGAGCCAACAGGTTTATGCAGACAGAATGGCAAACGGCCAGACGGGCTTTCATTGATCCCGTGGCAAAATGGTAAGCCTCATGTTTGGGATGTCACAGTTGTGAGTACACTGGCCGATTCGTACGTCGCTGTGGCTGCAAGAGAGTCTGGTCTGGTCGTGGAGCAAGCTGCTGAGAGGAAATCGGTCAAATACAATGACCTTCAGCAGAACCACTTCTTCCAGCTGATATCTGTTGAGAACCTGGGTGCTCTGAGCACTTCAGCCATGGAATTTCTGAACGCGCTAGGCCGCTGCATTTCATCTGTGTCTGGTGAAGACAGAGAATCGGCATTTCTTTTTCAGCGCATTTCTGTCAACATTCAACGCTTCAATAGTGTACTTCTGCACGATTCTTTTGCTGACGACGATCCAGTCATGTAGTCACTCCCATCACTTTTGTTTTTAACCCTCGGAATCTATACTACCGAGGGAGATTTAACAAAAAATTAAAAAAAAACAATAATAATAATAATAATAAAACATTTGTATAGCACCACAGAGTCTAGAGATACAGAGGTGGTGGTGCTGCTGCACAGGTAGACTAGTTCATGCTAAAAAGGCGTTTTAAATGTCACTTCAAAGTTAGCAGGTACATGCAGTTTATTCATGCAAAGGAAGCTGCAATGGAGAAAGCAAACTAAGCTAGACAATACTGTACAAAGCAGTTACCATTCAGTTACCATTAATTACAGGATGAGATCACAAACTGTTAATTTATTTGCAAAAAGTCAATCACATCCAGAACAGTACTGAGTTATAAAAAAAGCACTGGAGCATACATGGCATGACGTCTGGAAAACGATTTTTCATAGGGTTGCACCGTGCAACAGCCATAGAAAACGACTTCGTCATCTTCTCTTGCTCGTCGTTTAAGTCCTGAAAAGCACATTCCAAGTTCTCACATCACGTTATACAATGAACTGTGTTGCACTGAAGGCATCTATAATAAAATACGGTAATATATGAAAAACTGCCGGTCTGCTCAGGACATAGTATAACCAACAACAGTCAAGAATTAATGATATAATTCGATTCAGAGATAAGGTAAAGTTACCCCAGCATCATTACAAGAAAAAACGGCTGAGACATCATTGCTATTTTGCAACTAATGACCAAACAATCTTATTATACAGTTCTCGGTTTCAATTTAACTGGCTTATTTGCTATGCTCAACACAGGTTAGGCTAGGTCCCCACCAAAGTCTCCTTTTCAGTAACTATAATTGATATAATACAGATACTGTTAGCAAATATACACTTATTGACATGAAAACACTACAGCCGCAAATACACATACAACAATTAGCTAACCTTCCATTCCTTGTCCAGTGGAAAGTAACCACCAAGAGTTGGTTTGCTGAGTGAATCCACGTGTTTCTGAAATTTTTCAACTTCAGCAACAAACCGTGCCAACGTGTCAGTATCGGCGTAGATGTCTCGGGAAGAACGAGAACAGTGCAGACTGCGACGCGTCTCCTCTTCCGAGTTCTCACGCTGTTCTTCCACTCTTGCAGAAGAAGAATCTGTTGCCACATCCTTGCTCTCTGTTGAGTCTACGTTTGGTAGCTTTCTATCATCTGAGTCTTTCTGCTTCGGCTGTGCATCACTGGCTGATGACGTCCTGCCAGAAAGATCGAGGTCACGCAAAGAGTCAACGTTCTTGGAAACCTCCACAGTATTAACACGGCTTGGCTGCAAGGGACTCGGCAGACATACTGGAATTTCGGCGAATGCTTGCATCTCTCCAGGTGCATTGTTCACATTTTGATTGTATAATGCTGTTGTCTGAGGCTGCTGTTGGTTGCTGTATGGTGTCTGGGGTGTGCTGAAGTTAGACGAGATAGTGGTAGACTGGTTGACTACTGGTGGCTGACTGCTGCCGGGATGGTACAATGGTTGATGCTGTGGAGTGGGAGGTCGATAATGCTGCTGCTGCTGCTGTGAATTAACTGAGGGAGGCTGATGATAAGCAGCTGTTGGCTGGCTGGAATCTGGATACTGGTTAGTGCAAGGATATCTCGGCTGTGGTTGACTGCCTGGCAGGTAAACTGGTGTATGGCTTACTTCAGGTCTATCAGGCTGGACAGGATACTGTTGATACAACTGTTGCTGACTGGTCACTGCAGGCTGCACATGGCTGGCTGCTGTATGCATTGGCTGCATATGATGGGACATAGGCAGCTGACTTGTATTTTGGTATGTTGGTTGTAATGGTTGCATATGATGGGACATAGGCAGCTGACTTGTATTTTGATATGTTGGTTGCACTCCAGCAGGATATGAATACAAAGTGTTCGGCACAGGTGGATATCTTGGTTGTGGTCGAGTGGCTGGCATCTGGACATTAGCTGGATACTGAGCCTGTGAAGGAGTCTGGCTTGGAGCATGGCTCACACCAGAAGGAAGCTGGTTTGGCATAGGAAGTCCGGGCACTGTCTGGCTAGCCAGTGGGTATCTTGACTGATTTTGGCTAATATGCTGCAGCTGCTGTTCCATGTAAGCTGCTGATGCAGGCATTACAGGATGCTGAGGAGGAACCACTGGCCTCTGATTGCCTGGCAAGATCTGACGGGCAGGTGGTAGCTGCTGAGGCTGAGAAGGAATGGTGTTTTGTGGATGCATAGTGGTGACTGGTTGTTGATTACTAGCTGGCAAATGCCCTGCATGCACACTACCATATGATACTTCTGGACGTCCTTGGTAGGACGTTTGCATCGGTGAAGTAAGTGCAGCTGATGACAAACCTGGCTGAACATGAACACCGGAGGGCGGACCAGTAAACCCGGGATAAGCAAGGTTCGTCGGTGGTAAGTAGTGTTGAGTCACAACTTCATAAGAAGGAGGTTGAGGCTGACACGGCGACTGTACAGCAGTACAAGTTGGTGGCACAAAAGTTGATGGTGTGTAGTAATGTGGCTTAGAGACTTCAACGTTTGACGGCCGACCGCCATCAACTGATGAATACTTACCAAGCACATTATTAGAATTGTTGACTTGCTGTACAGGTACTCCAGGTATAGCAGTACCTGGATTACGTTGCTCTGCAGTACTCGCAGCAACATTTCCACCTGGATATGACTGATTCCAGTTAGTTGACACAACTGCCGAGCCAATGTTACCTACACTGCCATGTGGCAGACCAGTATGTTGTGGATGAGTACTAGGGCTCGGAAGCACGTTTGGTGGAGGTGCTGCATTTGATGGCACTACAGGAGGTTGTCCAGGAACCTGACCCTGGAACGAGGCTGTGTTGCTTGGTAAAGCATGTTGTGCAGTCACACCAGATTGCGTATACATCCCAGGTCGGTTGAAATTGGGCCCAGAATACACAGGCATGCTAGCAGCTGGCGGCTGTCCTGTCACTTGCATCGCACCGCCAGTGTGACTGCCAATATTAGTAGACATTTCACTGCCCATTGCTACAGAACTTTGACTGACAGAGTAGTTTTGTGGAATGTTATAAGACATATCCATAGGTCTCAATGGCTGCTGACTTTCAGCAGGGCCACCTGGATGAGCTACTGCTGCTGGCTGCTGATGTGCAGGACTAGCCGACCTCGGAGCTCCTGGTGGCGCTGTTGGTGAAAGCAAAGCTTCTGCAACAGGATATCCTGCATCAGCATGTGTAAAGCCGATCCCAGATGCCCGCGACACTTCAACGTAACCGTTTGATGCGGAGACTGACACTGGTAGCTGTCGCTGCGGAGACGGAGGAAAGCTGACAGGTGCTTGAGGAAGATGAACTGGTGATGCTGACACACTGGCCGGTAATGAGCCAGCACTGCCTGGGGCACAGTCATTTGATACAGTTGACGCACGGCTTCCAACTTGTGCCTTCGGACCAAATGAACCTGGTTTCATGAACGGCAGAAAATCTTTCAGTTTCGGCGCTTCAGACGAAGGCAACTGAGGCATCCCCATCATTGATGCTTGAAGGCCTAAACCGCCCGGCATACCAAGCACTGCATCCCGCGGCACATTGAATGCTGCAGCAGGTAACTGTTGCTGTTGACCAGGCTTGGGGGCAGTTGGTCTTTCTGGCGGTGCCGCTGAAAATAAATCAGCAATAAATTCAACTAGGTGGTCAACTAACAACACACATATACATGCCAGTTTAATGGCCATCCTCTCAGATGAACCTAGTTTAGCTGGTTCCCCTTGACTCTCTCTCTCCACACATCCTGTTTAACACCATTCCACCAAGTCCTTCTCAGACAGGTGAAGGAATGGCAGTGAAAGAAGACGACTGGAGAGAAAGTACATTCTGTGCAGAGTTTTGTGCCTTTCCTGTCGCCAACCAGTGCTAAAGGCATCCACTGAAACTCATCCTTTCTTCAACCACCAACAGACATCTCCTCTCAGACGTCACTACCCAGATCAATTAACAACACATATATTAAAGCACAGACCAGTAACAAGTAGGCATATCATCATCATCATCTCCGTTTATTGTAAGTCGACATACGCAACTTAATAACATAAATTGGTGAGAAATAAAAAAGTAAAAACGTAAAAGAACAATAAAAAGCTAAAAATACACAATAGCAATAGATGAGACAAATACAAGTCAATAACTGTACTTTTATAAGTTGCGAATTAAAAAGTCTCTGTCATTCAGGCCTACAGTTTTCTCGATTAAAGTCTTGTTATTTCAAGTTTGCTCCTGAGGTTGTAGCATAACTGAGGCCGTTCATCTAAGTAAGCCTGCAGTACATGTTGTAGGTTGTTGAGTATCCTCCCAAAAACAGCGTCTTCTGCATTATCAGCAATAGAGGTTATGGACAGCATGTCACTGGAGGAGTAGTATCCAAGCACAATAACAATCTGTCACTGCAGAAGTAGTACTCAAGCATGATGACAATCTGTAATTAATAAAATATGAAACATTTAATCAAATTCAACCAGTAAACTACACTAATACCTTTAGGTGCAAGTCTGTCTCGTACTCTGGAGCGTTCTTCTTGCTCGGCCTTGCATACACGATGTGTTCGCTCGAGCAGCTGTTTCACTTTAGATTCCAACTTGTCGTAAAACTGACGACCGCGGTTGACTTTTGTCAACAGGTCTTCATACACAGTAGACGACATGATCAGCTCTGCAATCTTTGCTTCTCGTCTGACAACACACAATTCCTTTCTCATAAATGTAAGTTCCAAAAATATTCCAAGCCAGCTTGAATACTGGGTTCAACTCCCGGTCGTTCCACTGTCATGTAATGACCCTGGGCAAGTTGTTCACACCCACGTGCCTCTATCACCAAGCAGTATAATTTGGTACCGACCAAACGACTTTGATGCTCTGTGGCTGGGAAGGTAACCGTAGGTCTTGCATCACACTGGCCATGCGTCACAGACTCACTGGTATATCCATCTACCAGTTTCAATGGCCTATAACAGTTAGATGAGCACTCCACCTACAGTCCCATTTGGACCAAGGCACCTTTACCTTTTCAGCTTGAAAACGATACACTTGGTTCATTACACCATAATTCAAGCATTACCAGCTGAGCTGGATTTAGGCCCAACATTTTGGAGCCCCTTATGTATATAAAAATTTATACACTGCATTTTTGTGTACCATTTTTGTAACCGGCGCCTTATAAGTTTTTATTTGTATTTGTATTCGTATTTGTAAAGGTGATGTAAACAAGGGACAGAAAATCTCCAACTTCTTACAGTCAGTATCAATGAGTTTTTGTAGCATGCGTGGTCATCATTTCTGCAAATTTTTTGAACATAGATAAACATGTTATTGAACATTTTATTTTTTCATGAAAATCGCGACTTGAGTGAAGAAAAAGTTAAACTGTTTAGCTATTTCATGCTGCTGCATTTTGTCTCTCGTAAATGCCACATCTGTACCTCAAAATCCCTACTACAACCTATGTACCCAGGGCCCCACTATTACAATGCCCATAACCATAAATCTGGCACTGATTGCTAGCACACAAAATGCAAATTTAACATTCTAAAGTAAATAAATTATCAAATTTCTAAAGTGCCACAAGGTCAAAACTTCAGAGGCGCTGGTAGCAGGAAAAGGCTAGGTCAAACAAAAGTTTTGAACCAAGATCCGAAAAATGTGTGAAAGGTGCTTTCAAGAAATGTCTTAGATAGGAAGTACCAGATTACAGGTGCAGCATAACAAAACGTAATAGATTATAGATCCCTTGTCACAGAACAAACAAGAGGAACTCACTTATTTGATATTTCCGTGTTCTCTTTTCTAATTCGAGCACACTTAGCATTCGTGTCCGTCAGTGCCCGCAAAATGTTGTCCTGAGCGGTAAGATTCTGCTCTATCAGAGAAATAGTTTTAGAATGTTTGTTAAGCTGTTCCTGAAAGAACTCCTACAAAGACACAATGCTTCAGCATTTAGTTTATATATTTATAATATATACTCCACAATCCATATTTCAAAATAACAGATATGTCACAATTGAACTACAAAAACCTTGGACAAAATGATCAGCAAAACAGTTCCTGCCCATTCTGGCTTCTGCTCTCAATACCAGCTCATGATTTAATACCAAACTGTACATAAACTGGCCACAAGAACCAAATGCAGTTCAGTATTAAGTACCATCTAACTGACTAATGAAAATATAATTTTAATACAAAATGGCAACAGAAACAACGAAAAGTGGTCATACTTCTTGATTTTTGTCTCCTTGAGTGACAAGTGCAGCAGTCAGATCATCCTTCAGCAGCTCATCACGGAACTGCTGCTCAAACATCTGACGCTGGTTCTGCATCTCCGTTATCTTGCTACACAATCGCTTCATCTCCTGCATTGTTGCTTCATCTTCAGGTGCTACAAACAACAACCTTCACAGTAGCATCCCCTTCATACCTGTATTAAGTTCACTGCATGCAAGTCAGGAGTCTGTAGATGGTGTTAAAAGCAACAAGGTGTTAGCAATGCCACACACACACGTGCGCACACACACACCCACACCATTTTAATGGCTATTTTCCAGATAAACCTATGTTAGCTGGTTGTCCTTTGATTTTACTTTTCTGTTTATTCATAACCTGTGCATCCTCTCGGGACAGGTCAAAACTTAACATATCCTCCTTAGACACCCCGACCAGTTCCATCTATCTTCACCACTGTACAATGCTTAATGCAATCAGCATCATCTTTATATTCAGCATGTCCATCCGTCTCAAACCTTTCTTAATCACCAAGCTGACTAGTTCAAATCCAAACCATTCTCTGATCTCAGCAATGTCAGAAGACAAACAAACAACACTTCCATCATGTACATAAAACATCTCAATAATCAAAGATGACTGAAGCATTAACAGTTAAAACTACTGTACATACGTTGTATCCCAAACTAGAAACAAAAGCATTGCCTCTTTTGAGGCAGTGCAATACCGGCAGGATATGCGTCACATTGCCCATTATTACAACAGAAAAAATCTTGCCTGCCTATACACGTTGTTCAGAAAATCACAGTAATACGTGCGCAGAAAATCGGAAAATTCGCGGTTTGAAATTTGATACTCTGTACTGGCGCCATCTGGCGGCATACAGAAAAATTTGAACATTGG
>Ga0209783_1000272_pt1 | contig 10582 bp, 6 predicted proteins | sample WorMetfiPIANOSA1_FD_187395 | JGI IMG/M metagenome (GOLD analysis project Ga0209783, IMG submission 187395) | Marine gutless worms symbiont microbial communities from Max Planck institute for Marine Microbiology, Germany - Olavius filocauda... | ecosystem: Host-associated > Annelida > Digestive... | reverse complement strand
ACTGGGGGGTAGAGAATCGACTTCACTGGCGTCTTGATGTGGTCTTCTCTGAGGATGCGAGCCGCATTCGCAAAGGCAACGCGCCAGCGATCATGACGTCGATCCGACACCTGTGCATGAATCTGTTCGAGCACGAATCCTCCTCATTGCGCCCTGTCCCAGAAACGGCGCAAGGCGGCTTGGAACGACAACTACCGGGCTAAGAGACTGCCTTTTTAGACAGTATCCGTGAAAAATATCCTTAATAAACAGATTGTTAATTTTCTTCAAACTGCCCACAGTCAGGGAATTCCTAAAGAGAGTTCCTAGACAGTCTCTAAGGTCTTATTAAGGTCTTATTTGGCTAACGATTTATGTGCGCTCGCCCTGTACCATCACTCAACTTCCTCGAACTCCGGGTACAGTATAGTTTTTCCTAACGGGGGTAGTTTAATCGGCCCCCGCCGGCTCCTCACCGGGGGCGCTATAGCCACAGTCCTTCTGGGGACAGACCTTGAGCGTCCCGTCCCGCTTGGTCGTCTTGAGGGTGAGCACCGGCCAGCCGCACCGGGGGCAGGGCTCGGCGAGGGGCTGGTTCCAGACCGCGTAATCGCATTTGGGATAGGTGGCGCACGAGAAGAAGATCTTGCCCCGCCGCGACTTTTTTTTCAGCAGGGTCCCCTGGTCGCACTTGGGGCAGGTGACGCCGGTGTCCTGCGGACGCTCCAGGGATTCGATATAGCGGCACTTGGGATAGGCGCCGCAGCCGATGAATTTGCCGTATTTGCCGTGCTTCACCAGCAGCTCGGAGCCGCATTCCGGGCACTTGCGGTCGGCGACGACCTCGGGGGGGGGGCGTTCGGTCCTGGTGGCGTCCGCGAGGTCCCGGGTGTAATCGCATTCCGGGTATTTGGTGCAGCCGATGAAGCGGCCGTGGCGCCCGAGGCGGATCGAGAGGGGGGCACCGCACTGGGAACAGGCCTCTTCGATGACTTCCTGGGTGACGTCGCTACGCTTGACGTTCTCCTGGGTGTGATCGACCCGGTCCTTGAAGGGCCGCCAGAATTGTTCCAGCAGGGGGATCCAGTCTTCTTCTCCGCGGGAGACGGCGTCGAGCTCGTCCTCCAGCCGGGCGGTGAAGTCGTAGTCCACGTAGGCGGTGAAGTGCTCGGTCAGGAACCGGTTGACGATGCGGCCCACATCCGTGGGGTGGAAACGTTTCTTTTCCAGTTCCACGTATTCCCGCCCCTGCAGGGTGGAGATGATGCTGGCGTAGGTGGAGGGGCGGCCGATGCCGTATTCTTCCAGGGCCTTGACCAGGGAGGCCTCGGTGTAGCGCGGCGGCGGCTCGGTGAAGTGCTGCTCCGGGCGGATGGCCTCAAGGTCCACCAGCTCGCCTTCCTTCAGGTGGGGCAGCATGCGCTCCTGGTCGTCGTCCGCCCCCTTGGCGTCGTCGAGTCCCTCCAGGTATACGCGCATGAAGCCGGGGCTGACCACCGCGGAGCCCGTGGCCCGAAATCGGTTGCCCTCGCCCGCGCTCAGGTCTACCGCCACCATGTCGATCAGGGCATGGGCCATCTGGCAGGCCAGGGTGCGCTTCCAGATGAGTTCGTAGAGCCGGGCCTGATCGGAGGTGAGATGGGCCTTGAGTTCCTGGGGGGTGCGCCGGATGGAGGTGGGCCGCACCGCCTCGTGGGCCTCCTGGGCGTTCTTGGCCTTGGTCTTGTAGATGCGCGCCCGGGGCGGCAGGTGGTCGGCGCCGTAGCGTTCGCTGACGAAGCCGCGGATCTCGTCCAGGGCCTCATTGGCCAGGTTGACGGAGTCGGTACGCATGTAGGTGATGAGCCCTACCGCGCCGCCGCCGACGTCCACGCCCTCGTAGAGCTGCTGGGCGATGCGCATGGTGCGCTGGGTGGTGAAGCCGAGCTTGCGCGCCGCCTCTTGTTGCAGGGTGGAGGTGATGAAGGGGGGGGCGGGATTGCGTTTGCGCTGTTTGCGCTCCACCTGCTCGACCTTGAGCCGCCCCTGGGCCGCCCGCGCCAGGGCGCGTTCGATCTCCCTGGCGCGGGTCTCGTCCTGAATACTAAACTGTTCCAGCTTCTCGCCGCCGAACCAGGTGAGTTTGGCCTCGAAGTCTTTGTCTTCCTTGAACGCGTCCGCGATGACGGTCCAGTATTCCCGGATCTCGAAGGCCTCGATCTCCAGCTCCCGCTCCACGATGAGCCGTAGCGCGGGGCTCTGGACGCGGCCGGCGGACAGGCCGCGCCGGACCTTTTTCCACAGCAGGGGGGAGAGGTTGAAGCCCACCAGGTAATCCAGGGCGCGCCGCGCCTGCTGGGCGTTGATGAGGTCTACGGAGAGTTCCCGCGGGTTGGCCACCGCATCCTGTACCGCGCGCTTGGTGACTTCATTGAAGACGACCCGATGTACCGGCCGCTTGCCGATCTGACGGCGGCTCTTCAGGAGTTCGTAGAGATGCCAGGAGATGGCCTCTCCTTCGCGGTCCGGATCGGTTGCCAGATAGAGGGCCTCGGCCCGTTTGAGCTTTCCGGCGATGGTCCGGACGTGCCGCTCGTTGCGCTCGATGACCTGGTACTGCATGGAGAAGCCCTGGTCCGGGTCCACCGCCCCTTCCTTGGGGATCAGGTCGCGCACATGGCCGTAGGAGGCCACGACCTCGAAGTCGGGGCCCAGATATTTCTTGATGGTTTTCGCCTTGGCGGGCGATTCGACGATGACCAGGTTCATGCGCGTTTGCTTGACGGCGAAATGGTGTGGGGCGCATAGAAGAAGCGAGAAGCCGCCCCGGTGTCAAGTGCCGGCCTCATTGTCGTAGCGCACCAAACATTCCCCGGATCGACCGCAGAACAAACGGTACTTGATGCCGTGTGGTCGTTCCGCGGTGGCGGATGAAAGCGCCCAGATTACCATCTCGACGATGACGTCCCCCTGTCGATCCTGGTAGCGAACAGGGCGAGCGCACATAAATCGTTAGCCAAATAAGACCTTAATAAGACCTTAATAAGACCTTAATAAGACCTTAATAAGACCTTAATAAGACCTTAGAGACTGTCTAGGAACTCTCTTTAGGAATTCCCTGACTGTGGGCAGTTTGAAGAAAATTAACAATCTGTTTATTAGAGTTGTTCCTCTCGATAACTTTATGATATATAAGGATATTATTAGATTAGACAGGCCGGATTGAGAGCAAAAAGAATCGGTTCGTTAATGAATCAGTTCTTTTTGCTCTCTGTCGATTCATGAAATTTATAAATATCAGAGAGTTATCAACGGGAACAAGTCTATTAAGGATATTTTTCACGGATACTGTCTAAAAAGGCAGTCTCTTAGACCCTTACGGGTCTAAACTGGGACTTGTCGTCACTGTCTCGGCTAACATTCGGGTCCCACAGCGGCACCGAGTGAACAGATTACCTCGCCAACTCCGTCCCGAATGGGTGGTTACCCCGTGCCGAAGGCTACTTGCAAGATTTAGGTAGGATTTGTTCCGGAGCATCACCTCCTTGCCGGAGATCTTGACGGTCTTACTCCCCGCGGTCGTGTCTCTGGCAAATCCGGTGTTCGGATAAGGCACCGGCACTCCAGGCGGTGTTGCCGGAGTCTCCGGCGGGGTCATGCAGACATCGGGGAAGGCGCCGATGGATTTCCCATCCGCCTTCTTACACGCAATCTCACGCCCATTGGCGAAGACTTTATTCGCCATCAGCCTACCTCACAATTTTGACCAAGCAAAAACATACCCGCGGAGACGAATCCTTATGCTGCATCGAGTACCCTCATCTCGACCACGGGCGCCGGATCGCTCCCTCGGCGCCGGCCGGAGGGCGTGGGCTCGCCGAAATATTAGACTTGTTCCCGTTGATAACTCTCTGATATTTATAAATTTCATGAATTGACTGAGAGCAAAAAGAACTGATTCATTAACGAACCGGTTCTTTTTGCTCTCAATCCGGCCTGTCTAATCTAATAATATCATTATATATCATAAAGTTATCGAGAGGAACAACTCTATTTATCGGTGGCCACCACGGGCGTCTGTTCGGCAACTATCCGCAGTTCACCATCGTCCGTGAGGTCACAGGTGGCGCGCATCACGGCGACGTGGTATTCCCGGTTCCATGGGTCCGGGGTGGCGAAGGGGGTGAGGATGACGTGCGCCGTCACGGTTCGGATCGATCGCGTCGCTTGTCAGTCGAACGGCATCCGCACCGGTAGAACGGGTTGTGGGTAATAGGGAGATGCAGGGTTCCAGGAGGGTATCCGGAGTGGGATTGAGTATGCTCTCATCGCATCCCGTCACCGGGATCCGATCCGGTCGGTTGGAAATCTTTTCGGCTCGTTCCCTGAAATTTTCCTGGTGAATTCGATCCCCATGCCCTCTGACCGATGGGGAGGCTCCCAAATGTACCGATGCGGCGTTACGGCGATTGGCGATAGAATGGCCATTCCCTTCGTGCCGTGCCTTACCTTGGCACATTCAGGGGACTTAAGAAAGTGGAAAATAAGGTGAAACGGGGTACTGAAGCTCGGGCGGCAGCGGCCCGCGCCGTGCATGGGGTCCGCGACCAGGGGCGCTCCCTCGATGAGGTCCTGGCGGGGGTCGGGGACCTGGAGGACCGGCGCGATGGTCCCCTGGTTCACGAACTCTGCTACGGGGTCCTGCGCACCCTGCCGCGCCAGGAGGCCCTGGCCGGAGCCCTGCTGCACCGGCCGCTCAAACCCGAAGACCGGGACCTGGAGGCCCTGATCCTGGTCGGCCTGTACCAGCTCACGGATACCCGCATTCCGCCCCACGCCGCGGTGGCGGCAACGGTGGATGCGGCGCGGACCATGGGCAAGGCGTGGGCGTCGTCCCTGGTAAACGCCCTGCTCCGCCGCTTTCAGCGCGAACGCAAAGGATTACTCGATGCGCCCGATCCCTCCCCCGAGGTCCGCTGGCTGTTTCCGCCCTGGCTCCTGGAGCGACTCCGAACGGCCTGGCCGGAGCACTGGCGCGAGATCGTCGCCGCCAGCAACGCCCGCGCGCCCATGACCCTGCGGGTGAATCGCATCAGGACTACGCGGACGGACTATGCGCGGCGCCTCGGCAACGCCGGCTTGACGGCCCACCCGAGCCCGGACGCCACGCACGGACTCACGCTGGACCGGCCGGTGTCCACCGCCGCGCTACCCGGTTTCGCGGACGGCCTGGTTTCGGTCCAGGACGCCGGCGCCCAACTCGCGGCAGGGCTGTTGGACGCCAGGCCGGGAGAACGGGTGCTCGACGCCTGCGCCGCCCCCGGCGGCAAGAGCGCTCACATCCTGGAGCGCGCGGGGGGGAATCTGGACCTCACGGCCCTGGATATCGATCCCGCGCGCCTGGAGCAGACGGGTCACAACCTGCGCCGGCTCGCCCTTTCGGCCCGGCTCGTCCGGGGCGACGCCACGGCCCCGGAGGTTGCCTGGGCGCGAACCGGCTACCACCGCATCCTCCTTGATGCGCCCTGTTCCGCTACCGGGGTTATCCGCCGCCATCCGGACATCAAATGGCTACGCCGGGACACGGATATCTCGGCGCTGGGGGGTTTGCAGGCACGCATGCTGGACGCCCTGTGGCCCCTGCTGATCCCGGGCGGCACCCTGCTTTACGCCACCTGCTCGCTCCTGCCGGCGGAGAACGAGGAGCAGATCCGGGCCTTTCTGGAACGCCGGGGCGACGCCCGCGCGCCGGCGCCGGAATCGGCATGGGGCGTGGCGCGACCCTTCGGGCGGCAGACCCTGCCCCGGAAGGGGGGACCAGATGGCTTCTACTACGCGGTGCTGGAGAAATCCGGCTGATGCGCATGCGGAACAATCACCGCCGCCTCGCCGCCCTGGCATCCCTTATCCTCTGGACGCTGGCTACGGCGTCCCAGGTCGCGGCGGAGTTCACCATCGCCAAGGTGGATACCCGCTACGAGAGGGAGATGCTGGTCATGGACGCCGGCATCGACTACGGCTTCAGTGAAGAGGCCTTGGAGGCCCTGGACAATGGCGTTCCCCTGATCCTGGAGGCCCGCATCCTGCTGCGGGGCGCCGACGACTGGATATGGGACTCGAGCCTGGTCGACCAACGGCTACGCTACATCATCCGCTACAAACCCCTGTCCGAACGCTACCTGGTGTCCCCGCTTCCGGGTAACGGCGGCGCCAGCTATGTGACCAGGGACGCGGCCATCGCCGCCCTGGGTGAGATCAACGGCCTGCAGCTGGCATCCAGGGAGCGGCTACGCAAGGCAGGCGGGTCCTTCATACTCTGGGTCCTGGCCTCCCTGGACACCGATGGGCTACCCCTCCCGTTGCGGCCCATGGCCTACCTCCTTCCCGCCTGGAAGCTCTCCAGCGGGTGGACGCAATGGCCCTTGAAACCCTGAAACGCCTGCGTTATCCGGGCATGCTCCCGGTCGCGGCCCTGGTGGTCATCCTGGCCGTCGCCCTGGACCTCATGAGTGGCGCGGTCCGGAACTCCGAGGAGCTGAGCCGCGCCTTCGTGCCCTTGTTCTTCGTGATACTTCTGGGGCTCCTGGTCCTGGTGGTGCTGGTGGCGGTCAATGTGGTCAAGCTGGTGCGCCACTACCGCCGGCAGACCGCCGGCTCGCGCCTGACCGGTCGCATCCTGGTCCGCTTCGCATGGCTCTCCCTGCTGCCGGTGGCCGTAGTCTACTATTATTCCCTCGGCTTCCTGCTGCACGGCATCGACAGCTGGTTCGATGTGGAGATCGACCGCGCCATGGAGGATGCGATCAAGCTCAACCAGGCCTCCCTCGACCTCAATCAGCGGGTGTTGCTCAGGTACTCCGAACAACTGCTCGCGGGCGTCGAGGACAGCTCCATAACGGCACTGGCGCTGAGCCTGGAAACCCTCAGGCGTCGAGCCGGTGCGTTGGAGGCCTCGATCCTCGGTCCAAGGGGACAGGTCTACGGCTATGCCAACGCGGACCCCACGCAATTGGTTCCGGATTATCCGGGGCGGGAGATCCTGCAGCAGGTGCGTGCCGGTGGCAACCATGTCGGGTTGGAGACCCATGCCGACGGTGAGCTGGTGGTGCGGGTCCTGGTCGCGGATCACATCGACCACTTGCGCAAACTACAGATCATCTTTCCCACCTCCGAACATCTCAGCGGGCTCTCGCAACGCCTGGAAGACGCCTACAACCGCTACACCGAGCTTTCCTATCTGCGTCAGCCCCTGAAACTCAGCTTCTCCGTCACCCTGTCCCTGGTGCTGGTATTCAGCCTGATGGCGGCCCTGGTCGCCGCCTTCCATACGGCGCGGCGCCTGGTGGCGCCGGTGGCGGACATCGCCCGCGGCACCCGGGCCGTGGCCGAGGGTGACTACGAGCAACAACTCCCGCTACCGAGTCACGACGACGAGCTCGCCCTCCTGGTAGCCTCCTTCAACACCATGACCCACCGTATCGCCCAGGCCCGGGACACCGCGCACCGCAGCCGGCAGGCGGTCGAGGCCCAGCGGGCCTATCTGGAGACGGTGCTCGGCAGGCTATCCTCCGGGGTCGTCGCCATCGACCCCGACCAGCATCTGCGCACCGCCAATCCCGCTGCCCTGCACATCCTGGGCCTGCTGTCCGAAGACGTGCGGGAACAGAACCTGGTCGGGCTCATGTGCCGACACCCACGGGTCTCGCACTGGGTAAAGACGGTGCGGGAGCACCTGGACAAGCCCGAAGAGTGGCGGGCCGAAATCACCCTGTTCAGCGATGAGGGCCGGCAGATACTCCTCTGTCGGGGCAGCCCCCTCCTGCGTCCGGGTAACGACGAACATGGATATGTGGTCGTCTTCGACGACATCACGACCCTCATCATGGCCCAGCGTGACGCCGCCTGGGGCGAGGTGGCCCGCCGCCTGGCCCACGAAATCAAGAACCCGCTGACCCCCATCCAGCTCTCCGCCGAACGCCTGCGCCACAAGCTGTTACCCAAGCTCCGGGACCAGGACGCCGGCATCGTCGACCGGGCCACCCACACCATCGTCGCCCAGGTGGAGGCCATGAAGGCGATGGTCAACGACTTCTCCAGCTATGCCCGCCCACCCAAGATGGAGGCCAAACCGCTCTGCGTGGACGCCCTGGTCGCGGAGATCATGGACCTCTACCGCAGCGCCGGCTCCGGCAGCGGCCTGGCGCTCAAACTCGAGGCCCCGAACGCCCGCGTCATCGGCGATCCGTTGCGCCTGCGTCAGGTCATCCACAACCTGGTGAAGAACGCCCAGGAGGCCATGGACGGCCATGCAAGCCCCCGTATCCTGGTCACCACATCACAGGTCGAGCACGCCGGACAGACCTTTATCGAATTGCGGGTCCGGGATTACGGGGGCGGCATCGACGAGGCGCTACTCGCTACCATCTTCGATCCCTATGTCACTTCCAAGGCAAAGGGGACCGGCCTGGGACTCGCCATCGTCAAGAAGATTATCGAGGAGCACGGCGGTATCATCCGGGCGGAGAATGCGGACGGCGGGGCGCGCATCATCATCCGACTCCCCGTGTGGCGAGGCGCGGCGGATCGCAAGGCCGACCGGTCCAGGGCCCCCGAATGATAACTTGATAAAAAGCAATGGGTTGTGGATCTTGACCGCAAAGCGGTCCTGAATGATTCGGCGTTGTCCGGAGATTCGACGTGTTGCGTTCGACGCACCAAAACTCGCTGATCTCCCGTGGCGCCGGTGCCGGTGTCTTAACCCGCATATCTCACCAGGGCGGCTGGCGGCACAAGCATTTTCTATTCAGTTCAATAAATTACAGTATGTTTACTGAAAAGATACCGCAACTACGGTGTTATTGCCGCCAGCCTGTCTCACCGCCCTGGCGGTTTCTCGCTCGCTCTCGCTTGCCGTTCGCTCAACCCGTAGGAGTGGCTACGAATTTCGCTCACGCCGGCGCGAGAGCGGCTGCGAATTCCACCAGGATGGCAATCCCTGGTGAGATATGCGGGTTAACGCAACCTACATAACCGATAAGGACGAGGAAAGCATGAGCGCCCCCCACATCCTGGTGGTCGATGACGAACCGGACATCCGAACCCTGGTGCAGGAGATCCTGGAGGACGAAGACTACACCGTCACCGTCGCCGAAAACGGCGCGGCGGCGCATCATGCGCTACGCGACCGGCGGCCCAATCTCATATTGCTCGACATCTGGATGCCGGACCGCGACGGCATCAGTCTGCTCAAAGAGTGGGCGCAAAACGACACCCTGCCCTGCCCGGTGATCATGATGTCCGGCCACGGAACTGTGGAGACCGCGGTCGAGGCCACCCGCCTGGGCGCCTACGACTTCCTCGAAAAACCCCTCTCCATGGCCAAGCTCCTGCTCACGGTGGCGCACGCCCTGGAGGCAGACAAACTGCGGAAGGAATACGCGGGCCTGAAGCAACGCACCGTCATCGCCCACGAGCCGGTCGGTCATAGCGCGGCCATGCAACGGCTGCGCGAGCAAGTCAAACGCATCGCCCAGCACGACACCTGGGTACTGATCACCGGGGAGGCGGGCAGTGGGCGCGAGACTTTCTCCCGCTACCTCCACGCCCAGAGCCCACGCAGGGACCACCCCTTCGTGGCCCTCGGGGTCTCCGCCATCGCCCACAACAACGCCGCGCGGGAACTGTTCGGAACCGAAGAGGGCGAACACATCCACTATGGCAGCCTGGAACAGGCCGCCGGGGGCACCCTGTTGCTCGAAGAAGTAGCGGACATGGCCCTCCAGGTCCAGGGCCAACTCCTGGGCGCCCTGGACACGGGCTCGTTCCTCCGGGTAGGGGGCTCCGAGTCGGTGCGGATCGACGTGCGCATCATCGCCGTTACCCAGCGCGGGCTGGAAAAAGAAGTGCGCAACGGGCACTTTCGCGACGACCTCTTCTACCACCTGAACGTAGTGCCGCTACACATCCCGCCGTTGCGTGAGCACAACGAAGACCTCCCCGAGCTGCTCAACCACTACGTGGACTACTTCGCCACCCACGAGAAGCTGCCCTATCGCCGTTTCAGCATCGGGGCCCAGAACTTCATGCGCAACTACGATTGGCCCGGCAACGTGCGCGAGCTCAAGAACCTGGTGCAGCGGATATTGATCCTAGGGGCCGGGGATGAAATCTCCCGGGACGAAGTCGAGACCGCACTCGGGGCGACCCCGGCCATCCCCTACAAATCATCGGAGGGAACCATCTCCTTCGACCAGCCCCTACGGCAGGCGCGGGAGCAGTTCGAGAAGGCCTACCTGGAATATCAGATGACGAAACACGACGGCAACGTCAGCAAGCTGGCCAAGGAGGCCAGCATGGAACGCACCCACCTCTACCGCAAGCTGCGCTCGTTGGACATCGGGATCAAAGAGCGGCGGTAGTACCCCCGCGCACAAATTCCGGAAACAAGAACTACGAATCACGCGAATCGGGAACCACGAATCATGCGAATCGGCGCGATCAGAGTGTCGCCGTGCTCGGGATGCGAAACGGGACATCCCAGTCCCCCTTTCGCCCTGCGCTCGGGCGACAACTTGTACGTGCCGCGGACGCCCCGCTCCGGGGCCACGGCTTCGGCACTTCGCGC
>Ga0209783_1000271_pt1 | contig 10700 bp, 7 predicted proteins | sample WorMetfiPIANOSA1_FD_187395 | JGI IMG/M metagenome (GOLD analysis project Ga0209783, IMG submission 187395) | Marine gutless worms symbiont microbial communities from Max Planck institute for Marine Microbiology, Germany - Olavius filocauda... | ecosystem: Host-associated > Annelida > Digestive... | reverse complement strand
TAGTTGATTTGAGTTAGTAAAGTTTAAAGTCCCACTCAACACATAATAGGTCATTTCGGAGTAAGTCTCAGTTTAAACTCGTATAACCACATTAAATTAAAGCTTTCCCGAAAAAAGAACCGCAACGACTCGTCGAGACGTTATGCACTTTGTGACATTGTAACCTTGACCTTTTGACCTAATATTCATTGGTGGGCGAGGTATTGTAATGGACTATCGCTGTGCCAAGTTTGACGATGGCCGTTTTGGTTTTATCATGCAGGTAGACAGACACACACACACACACAGACACAGAATCACAGATGCAGATTGCTATACTGACGCAACTACCGTCGGCATCAGTAATTAAGCCTGAAATATAACCAAAAAACTAAGATGAGACTACTGCAGCTGTAGTTGAGATGTACAAGCTGGCTCAATACCTGTTAGTGACCATGCTGCTCAGACTTTCGCCCTCCATGCCAGTCGCAGATTCACGAATCTTCTTTGTGGCATCGAGTGGGACACGCAGATACACCATGCGATTGGCGTAGTGAATAGCTTGACTGTAGACAATGGACTCCTCATTGGATACTAGTAACTGCTGTTCATCGTCACTCTTGCTTGGCCACACTCGCAACTGTCAATGACATCAAATCAACAAGTCAGTCAGGCAGTACACTGTTGGTTGGGTCATCTGACCCGTAAAATCGTCCCCGATATGACCTATAATGTGTTTGGTGGGACGTTCAACCCTACTCCATCAATCAATCAGTCAGTCAGGCAGTAAAAACAAAGTCAATATTTTTCACTGGTCACATCTGGCAAACAGCACTTCAATATGGGCATGACGCTATTATTAGCAGCTGACGTCGTGTGGGCGGGGCAAGTATAAGAAGTGAGTCTATGCTATAATACACTGGCGACGTCTTTCACACATGCACAGATATGCATGCACAACGATATATCCCTTTGTATGATAATGTGATACAACAGCTGCATGACAGAGACACGTATTTCCTATCCAATGGTCGACATATGTGTGATGACCAAGTGACCAAATAACCATTTATCCAGTCTGTGAAATGTCTAAGCTAACACACAAAGGTCACACTGACACAATCACTTAACAGCATTTCAGAAAAGACAAAGGCACAACAATTGCTGTAATTATTAATTAATTAAGTAATTATCTGTATGACAAACTGTGCTGCTCACCTGCTCAGCAGCTATTTCCAGCGCGCTGACACCTCGACATCGAACAGACGGCAGGCACACCTGAGATATTCGTTTATTGTCAGACCACAGAGTTGCACTGTCACCAGCAGAGAGATTATTACTGCTACCAGTGATGCCCAGTAACTGTCAAGATCACAACATTAACCACAGATATTAACAAATTCGAGCTGTTATATAAAGTTAAGCTAAGATTCAACTTCAAGCAGTTTATATATGCAAGGCAATCTTTTATCAGTCACTAACTTTTAAGTAGCCACAGCACAACATATCAATAGGCCGTATTAATATCAATAGCAGGCATGTGGTGATTGACATATCAGCTGGTATGAGGATGCAGTTGGCTCAAGACAGAGGACAATATCTCCGAACAGTAGATGGTAAAAACTCCCATCACTGTACAATGGACAAATACCTCCTTAGAGCCAGTGCAGGTGGCTGAGCTGCTGAGGCTGGTTGACTCGTACTGTGGGAGATAAAGCCGACGTATTTCTTCCTGAACATCACTGTAAAATGCAGCTTCCCAAAACTGCTGCGATTCCCAGACCGGGTGATCTTGTATACATGTGTATGCAAACTGTATTACTCCAGCATACAGCTTCTACAATGTCATCGACATCAACATTAACATAACTGTCATCATACAACGGACTTTATCGTCATAGTTTTGAGATCTGCTATCATCAATTATTATGAATCCAAGAGGCAATGACAAACAAGTGTCCCAGTCATAGCAGAAAATGTGAAGTAAACAGTGAAGTACAAAGCGCATTGTGACAGATCAGCTGCTCACAGATTGTAGTGCATTCAAAACAGCAATCTCAAGGCCAATGCAACTCTATAACACAGCTAATCATGAAAATATGAATACTACAATTACTACAATACAACACACAGCGAAATAAACGGCAGCTGGTACAAAGACAGACATAACAAGCAGTGAATCAGTTACACGACAGAATGTAGTAGCAATAGGAATGATGTTGGCAGCAACTCCATTCTCATCCATCGCCGACTCATTCTGTAGTCACAGTCACAACAATTCCACATCAACGTCACAAAGCGACCCTCGTCTCTACATCTTCACAGTTTGGACACATTTTCTTTAAATTATACATAACAAAATGTACAAATAATGAGCACTGCTGTGACCATAACTTTCCCAAAACTATTTATATAAACAGAGTCAACTGTGCAAGCTTACACTACCAAATGCTTTAATCTCATTATAATGCTATAGACATTCACTGATGCCACGTTACCAGCCACAGTCAGCAACTGTGACAGTTGCTAATGTCAACCTTCTGGTGGCTGAACAGATAAAAGGGCTCGGTGTTGTCCTGGACATTCAAGAAGCACTCAAAAGTGCTTTCTGTCATTCAGCATGTGCCATCTGGAACTCACTTCTTAGGACAGTACAAAGCCCCTCACTAACAGTTTTCAAATTCAGGCTTTTCAATTTGGCCAAACAGTAATATGTAATGATATGACCCAACTTTTGAAGTTATGACCTGTAGTGGTACAGAAATGTGTATATTATTATTATTATTACTAAAAGTCCTGCCACATTGTGTACTTCTGATATTTTGTGGTTACTGTGATTGTAATGAGCGGTGGTCCAAGAAACAGATTCCCAAGGATCTGGTGACTTCAATCTGGCAAAAGGTCAAAGTTGGACAAAGCGTACCTGGAGAGCACAGTTGATAAGTTTAACGACCAAGTCAAACGGCTGATGATCCAACACAGCTCGGTTGCTCTTTATGTGGTAACTCAGCTCTTCAACAAGTCCGAGTCGAGTTGCCTTGTTCTTCAGCGCTCGCAACACTGCCGGAAATATCTGCCAGCAGCACAGATCTGTATAGGTATTCTATCTAGACTCGTGACTTACCGGTCACATAACAGCAGAACAAGATGATGTCAATCGCCACCAAAAAACCAACGGAAATGGCGAAAGTTATAATAAACTAACTGAATAACCAATTACTTTACTGCACGTCTGTTACTGAATGAACTCATGTAACAAAATGACTGGTGACTAGTAACACACGTAACACCGGGATGTGTAACCAACTGCCTGTCACCTTCCACGTTTACCTATGTTAGCCAGACATCCCAAAATGTCTCCAAAGTAACCTCTACAGAATATTGTCAACGGTACACCAAACAATCAATGTCATCAATAAACAGTGAAAATGTTTAAGCCCAAACAGTGCTTATAATATATAATACACATCAAAGAAATATTTTAGCAAATGTTCCAAACCTTCCTAGCATCTGATATTCGATTGTCGAATATAAAGTTGACACAGCTACGCAGCACTTCGACTCGTTGCGCATTCGTTGTCAAGTAATGAGACTTGTCATGTGCTAATGTAATGTGTGCACCGGTCGGCACAACACGAGGGTACTGCTTCCACACTGGAGACAGTCTAAACACACACACACACACACACACACACTGAGCTAACTACAGTGACAGCGCATCATGAACATGGTAGAGTAGGGTTTAACGTCCCACCAAACACAATATAGGTCATATCGGGGACGATTTTACCGGGTCATAAAATACCGGGTCAGATAACCCAATGAACAGTATCGAAGCACTGAAGGACAATAGTTGGTCAGTCCACCAGGTATGGGCCAATCCCACCAGGCCAAGCCCTCTACAAGGTAAAGTGAAGTAAGTATAATTTTTTTTAAACACTTACATAGATAGCACCATAAAATCCGAAGATACATGCTTGGAGGACTGAGAGCTAGGACCAATGAGATCAGTAGACCAACGTGAAAGAACTGCTCATTATGATCGTGCAATACTATAGCACAGAGACAGTTCTGTTAATATTCCCCTTCCTCCGGAGTCCAGACCAACATCACTGTTCAGATGAGGCCAAGTGGAGGTTAGGGAGAGAATGAAGCAGCGAATGAATGTGCTGAGTGTACAGTGAACTTGAGCGAAATCCCAACTGAAGCTCCCTTGTTCACATACTTCCCCAATGCACAGTAATGGCAGTTTGTCTTTGATTGTTAACAAATGGCAGTGACCAACTAACAAGTGGCATCAACTGACATAGCATTCACCAAACTGTCCACGCCATTTGATATGTTACTGTTGCAATGAAACGCGGAATTTTATCTCTCAATTTAAAAAAAATGAAGAAAAAAAACTGATCCCGGATCTAGACTCTAGATAAGCCAGAAAATGTCAAACAATGCTTCATTTTGGTACTTTTGAAAGTGTTCTAATCAAATATAAAAATCTATTCGATTTTCCCTGGACCATGCAAAACCTATGCATCAATTTCGTGAAAATCGGTCCACAACTTTTTCGGTAATCCTTTTAACAGACAGACAGACAAACACACCCACCAACAAACAAAGTGAAAACATATTACAGTAGATGCATGGCACATTAATAATACACTTCAACAAAAATCTGCACGTGTGTACACGCCGCACACATATGCATTTCTGGTGTTCAGTTGGTTGGGTGGCTCAGTGGTAGAACGTCGGTCTCTGATCGGCGAACTTTCACTGGTCTGCACTGGACCTGCAGCTGATGGGTAACCATTTATACGGGTAAACCGTCCGTTGTAGGTCAGCCAACAAGGCCAACTCAGCCTTTCATCCTCACGGGGTCGATTAATGAGTAGTAAGCTTCATCAGCTGGTGCTATAACTGTTCGTTCAGTCGTGGCGCCCCATGGCGAACTACGGGTAAATGCAGGTGTGGTGTGATTGGCAGGTAACACTGTGTGATCCACACCTGAGCGCATTAGAGGTGAGGTTCTCACGACAATGTGCTATACAAATCGACGTTTACTTACTTTTACTTTTTACAACATCTGTCCTGAGTTATGATGCAACACCATTGTAATGCAACATAACGTACTTAGACTGCGAGTTGTGCTTGGCCAATCCTTCTTCAATGATCTCCGTCACTTTATTCACATCGATCTCGGGAAAGACAGGCTGGTGAACACGCAAGTAGGCACCATCGGTTGGCTTGGGGATCTTCTGAACGTACGGCTGTGGGTTTGGATTTTCCTACATTGACAGATCACATTCACTTAAGTGTTAGTAGCATAAACAAAACATACACCAATACAGTTTACCAACACACACACACACACACACACACACACACAGACACACACTGAACTTGTCTCTCAGTACAGCAAATTTACTTACGACTTGTGGATTGTGAAATATTGAACATATCAGTGTGCACGTTACATTACCTTGAGATTTAGCATAGTACTGGAATTATCCACTAACAATGAAGACACTGTCTATACATTTCAATCAACCTACATCGTAATTTTAAGCTCTATTAAAAAGTATTGAAGCATTTTTTGACTACAGAACAAAAAGCAAGAAAACTTCACGAGAACGAGGTAAACTGACATTTTGATAGAGTTGTGTAGCGAGGTCGTGAATGTTCTGTAGCATACGTTCATTGTCATCTTCCTCAGTCATCAGCTGTTCTTGCATATTGGCAAACACCTACATATGTATCACACACACACCCACAACCATCACGCTCCTTCATCTCCTGCTCTTAACTTTAGTGGATTAATCGATTATTCGCGAATTAATTTTTTAATTGATTAATCAAGTGTCAGTCGATTAACAGTCAAGGGAAAATCCTTTGATTAAGTGACTAATAGATCCAATAATAATATACACATTTCTATACCACCATTGGTCATAACAATAGAGGCAGTCTCCCTAAGAAAACCATAAGGGATTGCTAATGTCTTGCAGATGTCTTTCCTCGCATGCATCCAACACAGTTGATGGGGATGACAGTGACAGTTGATAATCATTTGAGGATAACAACAACATGATAATTATGATGCTGACAGAGAAACAGCTTGTCATAGAAACATACACTGGAAACATATGAGACGGGACCTGTGGACTGTAGCTCCCAGCATCCGGAGCTTTTTGGGCAAGCAAAAAAAATTCAGGGATTTGTTCACCAATCATATACTTAAGATTTACGTAAGAGTCGATTCTGAAGCACTCTTAAAATGTAGCATTATCTAGTGCACCTTAGTATATTTGCACGCTAGTTGAAAGATGCACAGCACCTGGAGCTTTTTCAAGCAAAAAATTTGGGCAGTGACAAGAATATTTTTTGGGCAAACTAATCACAGCCCACAACACATACCAGCCGTTACATCTATGCAACTGACCTCATCAAAGATATCACAGACACGGTACGGCGGTCCCCTCTCAGCCACAAACGTACTGAATGCCATTGAATCTAGAACTCTTGTTGTAAACTCATCATCGACAAGGTTTCGATGACCGAGAAAATTTGCCTGAATTCACAGCAACAACAAACATGCACAGCATCATTCAAAAAAGAACAAAGTCAGCATATAACTCTTCAAGAAAGAAATATCTTTCAAGTGTTTGAAGACCACTGTAACCAGACAGTTGGTTTGCTAGGGATTTACATCCTACTCAGCACATCAAAGACAGCCTTTCCAGCCAAGTGTCTAAGACCAAACAGAGTAATCAACTCAATAAATGAAGTTCAGTTGCCTCGTAATACTTACGTGATAAAACAGTTCAGATCCATTCTAAGAAACCACCACACTAGAAGTTACACTTGGCCGGTCCGCGGGTCTGGAATAGTCTAGGCCTATAGGTTCCATTGCATGAAACTGACAGCATTTACAGCTTCCAAAAGCAGCTGAAGACGCATTTGTTTAGTGGCAGCTGTGGCGCATTGTGACTACAAAGTTACAAAATACTCTTACTTACTTACTTACAAGAAATACAGATAACAGTAAACAATTAAAGAAACCTTGTGAAATGTGATGACGGGCTCAGGATGATAGCGTATGATTGTCAGACACGATCGGTAGCCAAAGAACAGCTCAGAAAAGAACCTCAGAAACACGGCACGGATTTCTTTGTCCTGTTCAACAACATCAAATAACGTGATAATCACAATACACAACAGACGACTCAATACACACTGAACCGGTTAACAGCCATTTTCCAGTATCACCAGAATTAGCCAGTCATCACTCCTATGTCTCCATGATAACCTTTAAGATTTAATCAAATCAATCTGTAAAATATTTAACGTGAACTCCAAAACCGACAGCTTAGTCTACCACATTAGATCACTGGAGTGGCAGTTTTACAGGTCAGATGTCACTACTGGTGTGCAACTGCAAGTGTCAACACACTGAAAGCATTAAGATGAGTTCATAAATACAGTGGGCTTTAAAAACAAGTCAGTCAATCAGTAAGTAAATAAGTAAGTAAGCAAGCAAGCTGACTTTAGTTCAATAATCATCAACAACAAATTCGCAACAGCACCAATTTTACACAGCAAAATATAGAAAACATTGCAGCATTTACATCCAAACCAGTACGTAAGTGCAGCAAGCAGAGTCTCAAACTACAAACACAGAATTAACAGCTATTTGATCATTTCTTATTAGGACAATGAACTGTGGAGTAGTAGCCATTAACTTGAGCTGAGAATAATGTCTTTTTAAATACAGAGTATAGTAGATATGCATCATATAATAGATAAGAGAGCAAGCAATACACGAGAGCATTCTGACAGGAGCTGTACCACTAACCAGCATCTCAGAGACGGAGATTTTAGGTGATGGAGGTGGAAATGCCAGGTCGGACAACATCAGTTCAGGACGCAGGATCTACAGCATATCGGCACACACATACAGACACATGAACTGAATTCAGGCACTGCTACTGAATACATCATCGCCATTCTACATCATGTATATCAGTATGTACAGGTGAACGAACGACATGACCAATCATCTGACAAAGCAGATCAGTCGATATGACACAACATCAAAATCAGTTTCAGTTATATGGTTAGCCTGCATAAAAATACACAATAAAATAATAAGTATGTCAAACGAGTAAATACTGACCAATCGCAGAGACAGTATCATCCTGGACATCAGTGGCTCCGGCATCAGAGAAATAACAACGTTTTCTGGCACGCGAACACTGCCGCCATCTAAGTCTGCTACCACTACATCCAACTAGACCACACACAGACATAGCAATGTGTACATGAAGACATATTATCAACATTCTCTGGCAGATTATACTACTTTAAAGCATAGATAGAAATCTGTGCGGCACAAAGATAATATATTACATTATGACAGGACAGTGCATCCGATCCGTTAGATTATGGCTAATAATGCTAATAACAGAAAAATTAAGTTCAATCTCGCCTGAATGCATCTTCTAAAACTGTATTTACTACAACGTCAAAAGATTATACTAAACTGTTTTTTATGCGTATGTATAAAATGGACGATGCACATTCATGGATCACACTGGACTCAATGGAGTGCAATGGGCAGCACTTGCTTACCACAAACCTCCATGTGCTGGAGAGATAAACACAGAGACAGACATACACAAAGCCTGAGAATACAGTGTTGAATGGCCAACAAATAAGAACACATACGAGGTCAGGGAGGTCAGGTCTAAGTGATGTGTGAACGCCGGCAATGAATGGAGTTGGTGTATTCAACACTTCCAGCAGACCATATGGCAACAACGGGATGTACACATAACTACAACAGACAGACAAACACACAAGCAAATACATGTTAAAGTGACATTCCAGTGCAGATTAACATATACTTTTTCAGTTTGCCTTAAAAGTATACATTATTAGATATTTTTCAGTTGCAAAGTTATACCAAATTGCGCTGCTGCAAATTAATTATTACCGGCAGGACGCGCAAAGCGCTAACCTGGCGGTATTGTTTTTACTCACGGGCCCATTTTTGGGTTTTTCGCTCCATAGGGACGACATGTTGAACCAATCAAAGTGAAATTTGGCAGGGAGCAGTAGACCGTGTCCGCTACTTCCTGCCAAATTTCACTTTGATCAGTTCAGGGGTATGGGTTTACTGCCCCCGAAACTTAAAAAATTTGGAATTTTACCAATATACATGTAATTGCCCCTAAAGGGTAGGTCCCTTGCACAATTTTTTATACAAAATTTACAGGGGCTATGCGCATCCTCAGTCTACATAACTCTTGCCAAATTTGGCTGCTTTAGCTCAATAAATGACAAAATTATTAACAATTCACGTCGGTGGGGCATTTCAGCCAAATTTTCGATGACCCTAGCGGCTACACTATTGATCAGACCCAAAAAATATTGCGGGGGTGAAATGATGGCACATGCAAACTTTGGTGGAAATCGAACGACGCACATCGGCGTGATGCTTTTCACTTGGACCTGGGTAATGGCAAACAGGTCCTGCCGGTATTTCAGTGCCTCAAAAGAGGCATTGCTTTTGTTTCTAGTTTTAATCGTAATTTCAGTCTGATTTTGGAATTTCAGTTATTCGGCAAAGGAAATTCCCTGTAACGCTAGACTCTAGTGTATATACTTTTCGTCAGGTGGCGCACCAATCAGTGCAAATTATACATACGTATTAAAAGTTACAAAAAAATGTTTAGAGCTAGCAACAGCAAACAAATTGTTTGACATGGCTATTTATAATAGTCTCAAAAATTACACTTTAGTTCCGAATTTCCATACGTAAGCTTTTTTAATGTTGTTTTTTTGAGTAAAATTGAATTTACACGAAGGTAATAATTTGTATGGGAGCTTGTGTTGTGTCATGTATTGTAACAAAGAAAGAAAAACATTATGTTAATCCACACCAGAGTGTCACTTTATCATGTGCAAACGTGTCCAAATTAAAAACTGAGTGCTAAATAAAAATAAATTTGATTATCAGAGCATAAATAGTACAAATGCTTTGCTGTGATGGTGAGTTGGTAACCATAAAAGCCACGTTTCTTCAGTCAGCTGATCAAGACTACATGTAGACTGGCTGGGTGGTGGGACACCAGGCAGTGTGTGTGTGTGGGCACGTAATGTGAGTGACTGATCTACACGGCAGCTGGTGACAGTGACATCATAACGACATTGTCTGTTTAGGCCACAAACACAAAACTTGCTTTACATTTCTTTTTAGAATCACTGTTACTAATAATAGTCGTCTGTTGTTCACATATGTATGATATACTGTCATAACTACTGAAGGATGGTAATTATTCACAGAAACCAGAAAGACGAGGATGGAGAATGCCGACCTGTACTTGAGTGGATACATGAGAGCAGACAGTGCAAGACAGGTGTCGGTGAGTCGTGAGAAACTATCAGAGTGGAAGAGAACTTTGTGATCACTCAACGCCGCACAGAATATCAACAGCGAGTTGTTGATACCTGACAGAATATACACAGACATACATCATCATTATCATCATCATCATCAGAGTATTTGTAGTGCACCTACAACATTATGAACACAGGTGCATTACATAGTCAAACGGTAAAACGATAAAACAGTAAAAAGTAAAGCGAAAATTAGCAGGCATTAAAAGCTAAGCTAAAATAATGAGTCTTAAGCTGAATTCTAAAAACTGCAGTCTGATGTGGCA
>Ga0209783_1000270_pt1 | contig 10722 bp, 9 predicted proteins | sample WorMetfiPIANOSA1_FD_187395 | JGI IMG/M metagenome (GOLD analysis project Ga0209783, IMG submission 187395) | Marine gutless worms symbiont microbial communities from Max Planck institute for Marine Microbiology, Germany - Olavius filocauda... | ecosystem: Host-associated > Annelida > Digestive... | reverse complement strand
AAGTTGCTTTAACCGCTTGCATGCGAAAAATTCTAATAACAGTCAACGCTATGGTAAAGAACAAGACCTATTGGTCACAAGGTTATAAAAACCTTGACTTTGAACACGGCTGCTAAAGTGAGCTAAAATTTTAAGTGATCTAAAGTTTAGGTATTCTGCTGATTGTATAAAACCAGTGGAGCAAGGCGACTCATCAACTTTAGATCACTTTAGTCACTTCACTCTTTTTTTGTATTTCCTCTGCGCCGTCAATCAACAGCGGGATCATATTTTCCAGGAACAGGGCGATTTGTTCCCGGACATTGATGTAACCGACTTCAATCAGGCCGTGCATTAGGATGCCGTCTAGAAAGGCCATGAAGTTGATGCAGATTTTTTCGGCATTGCGGGCGATATCCGGTCTAAGCTGACCACGCGACACGCCGTCCAGCAGGTAGTCCACCATAACGCGGACAATGCGCTGGTGCAGTTCGCGAATCAGGTGGGGGCGGTCGAAGAAGATTCCGCCCTGTAAACAGGTCTGGGCAATGACCTCCAGGAACATGCGGGTCCCCTTCTGGTCTTCCTGGCAGCTTTCCAGGTACAGCTCGGCGATGAGGGCCAGCCGTTTGATCGGATCACTGGTGTCCTTGCCGATGGCTTTCAGATCATCGATCCAATCTTCGGCCCCTTCCATAATGGCTGCCAAAAACAGGTCTTCCTTGGTTTTGTAGTATTCGTACACCGTGCTTTTGCCGATGCCGGCTTCCTGGGCGATCTGTTCGATACTGGCCAGGGCGTAGCCGCTGGTCGAAAAGACAGCCAGGGCAGTCTGGGCAATCTCTTTAGCACGTATGGTTTTCTTATCCGGCATTGCGTCATTCTCCGGTTGGATAGGGTTCACGCCGCTGGATACTGTTTTCCGAACGGCGAGTCGAAAATAATGGCGGTTTAAGCCTTTGTCAAGCCTCATATTATTTTATTAAAAAATACTGAGAAAGCGGAGTGTTAAAATTGTTTGCAGTTGCAGGGGGTTGTGAAAACCCGACCCGCGGGTCGGAAAAAATTGTTACAAAAAACAACAATTATTTAACAAAAATCGACCGATTTCGGGTGCTTTCCACAGAACCAGGAGTATTAGGGCCCTTTTTTAAATGTATAGACGGTATGCACAAGCTATCAGGCCGGATTTAAAGGAAAGAAATATCAGGAGGAACCGAAAAGGTGTTTAACCATATGTAATTTAATGATATTTCTTGTCTTCAGTCTTCAGTCTTCAGTCTTCAGCCTCCCGTCCCCCGACTATCTAATCTTTTCCCAAAAACCGCCTCGGATTCTCACTATAAATCAGTCTCAACACATCCCGATCAAGCTGCAACCCATTGAAAATACTGTTTTCAGGTGTCTTTTCGATTGACCTGGCATTCAGGTGCCGCTCCAGTAGGATACCGCTATATACCGTGGACTCCAGCAGGTGGCGGTAATTTTTTATGACCGCTTCCACGTAATGTGCATCTTTGCGGGGGTCGGAAGTGATGACCATGTCTGCAGCAAACAAGAACCGGGTTTGATAGGTCATGATCAGTTCCCGGTATAGTTCCCAGTAACGCGAAATGTATTCCAGGGTGGTATAGGCCAGCTCGCCCTCTCCGCAGCTGATATCGGTATAGACATTCGGGTAGGCATTGAAGATTTCGGCGATCCGATCGAGGTTGACCAGCGACATGCAAAAGTGTGGCAGGTTTACGACAAGGTTGGGGTGCGTATCGAGGACATGTTTTAGCTCTTTCCAGTAATACCGGGAATTTACGTGATAGATGATCGGAATCCGGTTGGCCTCGCAATATGCATACACGGGCATCAGGTGGGAAGCATCCAGGGGAATGTTGAAAATGTCGTAGAAGCGGTAGTGCCCGTTGTAAAGCTTTACCCCCGTGCCGCCGACGGCCAGAAACCGCTTCAGCTTGGGAAGGATCTGCCGGTCCTCGGGGCTGAACGTGGCGAATACCAGAAATCGGTCCGCTCTCCTATCGGTGATTTTGAGCAGTTCCTCGTTGTTTACGTCGGCATCGGTGAACCGCGCCCGGGATTCTTCCACTTCGAAAAGCACCTCCCGTGGACTGGCTACCAGTCCGATCAAATCCAGGTTATGCCCTTTGACCGCTAACCCAAACCGGTCCGCCTCAGCCGCCGAAAGAATATGCTCATGCACATCAATAATAGCACACGGCGGTTTCTTCAATTCAGGTAGCCCAGATTTCGCCCAAATCACCGTTGGCAGCAGGCAGACACTAACGATACAAAAGCTGAAAAGCAGCCATGGGCCTTTCCTGCAAAACTTTACGTGACGTTTCATTTCGTGGAAAATAAAGTTGCTTTATGGGCAGCAAGGTTGAAAGGTTGGTTTTCAGCACTTTCCCCAAACCCGAAGTGGCTTTTAAGCCTTCTATCGGACTCAAGGTCAAGGCGGAGCGTTGAGTTCAACCGCAGGAATATGGATGATATTTCGAGGATTGAACTCAGCGAACCAACGCGGGGATTGTGTTTGAGAGAAGGCTTAAAAGCCGCTTCTATTCGTTGACCGTGCCCTGGAGCTTCTTCGTCTGCTTCCCCTGCGTCATATTACGCTCCATCACCTGCTTGTTCTTGGACACGCTTTTATGCTGCGCGGTTTTCTCCATGGCATTTTTGCTTTGATAAACTTTCCCATGGGTGGGCGCACTCTTTGAAAGATCGGCCTTGCCTTTGGAACTTTCTTTGAATTGCGGCGCAAACTCTGCGCCTGCGATGGAAGGAATCAGGAAACACGCTATTACCAAAATTGCCAGAATACGTCTGAACATAACCCACTCCCCCAGATGCCATCTCAAAAATAGGATTTTGGTTCAAGGTCCCGTCTACGCCTTCCAGGCTACGCCGGACAGGCAATGCGGACGTCCAACGATGTCTATCGGCCGCTACGACAAGCCGATTCTGCGCGACCCGTCGAAAAAATTCAACGGTGAACAGGTAGACCTGCTGCTCACGGAAAGCACCTATGGCAACCGTTTTCATGAACCGGTAGTAGATCTCAAACCCCGTTTGCAGGAAGTCCTCACGGAGACCTTCGAAAGGGGCGGCACGGTTATCATCCCCTCATTTGCCTATGGGCGGACCCAAGAATTGCTGTACGTCCTGCACGAACTCTACAACGAGGGTGCGGTGCAGCCGGTGCCGGTGTATGTTGACAGCCCGCTGGCCACAAATATTACCAAAGTCTTCGGCGAGCATCCCGAAGTCTATGACGAAGAAACCCATGAGACCTTTCTTGAAAAAGGGCAGAACCCGTTCACCTTCAGCCAGATGAATTTTGTCGGCTCGGTTGAAGAATCCATGGCCCTCAACCGCGACGAGACCCCGCATATTGTCATCTCCGCTTCGGGCATGTGTGAGGCCGGGCGGGTGCTGCACCATCTGCGCCACAAGATTCACAACCCGAAGCACACCATCCTGGTAGTCGGCTACATGGCCCAGCATACCCTGGGGCGGCGCATCCTCGAGCTGGGTACCGAGTATGAAGAGTCCGGCCGCAGCGGCCATCCCCCGCTGGTGAAATTTCTCAACAAGGAATATCCGCTGGCCGCGCGTGTGGTTAAAATCGGCGGTTTTTCCGCCCACGCCGACCGGGACGAGATGACCCGCTTTCTAAAGGAGTCGGGTCTTTCCATCAAGAAGATTGCCGTGGTCCATGGGGAAGAAGATCAGTCGCTCGCTTTTGCCGAGCATCTGAAAAGCGAAGGGTACAACGCCTTCGTGCCGACGGTGGGCGAAACCGTTTCGATATAGAGGCAATCTAAAAAAGTCTTTTGGTCCAATCCTGGCGGGAGGCTTAGGGATTTGATTAGCCGCCCGTTCGCTCTGCTCACTCGACCAGGCTTCGCACAAGGCTATGCCCGGCAGGCACACGCAGGAAAAGCACGGATAGCTTGTCCGACATAGCCTTCGGCGACGACGGAACCTGGCCGATCTATGGTGGCCATCGCTTCGCGAAGGAACACACAGTAATTGGATAGGCTAAAGGGAGCCTTGAGACAGTAGGTTTTCTGCCCGAAGGGCATGACGAGTTCCATCCGGCCAAGTCGGCCGGAGGATGTCCGCGTTTGTCTGCGGTTAATTATAGGTGTTAAATTGGCGAGTAAAGCGCCCCCGTAAGGATACGGCTCATTGTATGGCGGGCCAAATCTTCGAAATGCCGGATGTATTCACCACGATGGGCATTGGCTTCGCTGGCACCTCCGGTTTAGTCTTCGTTATGGAAATGACCCTGAGGGACAGATTAGAGCAACTGGTCGCTGATTTAAAGGCCAAAGGGCGGCCGGGCAGGACGGAGCTTGCGGCTGCGGTGGCCGACATCCGACAATGGAAAACAGAGCAGGCCCTGAACGGGCTGTGGCCGTACCCGCCCCTGATGGTAACCGCCACCCTGGATGATGCCATGGGGCACGGTCTTGATCTCATCCACCAATATGCCGAGGCCGCCGGGATTCGAATAAACCACCTGGGGCTGCTGCAAACTCCCGATGCCATCGTATCCGCCTGTCGGGAATTGGAGCCGATGCTTCTGGGCCTGACCGTCCTGCAATTCGATACTGAAGAGGACCTGGCTTTTATTGCCGGCCATATCCCGGCGGCGACTAAAATCGTGGCCGGCGGACCGGTTTTCAAAGCTGATCCCGATCTTGCCAGTCGGACCGGTATCCATCGGGTCGCTGTTGATGCGGCCGATTTTCTGAGGTATCTTTTAAGCCTGTAACGCAATAATCGGATTTCATCAGAATTGGGTGATCGGCACTTTGTGGGAGCGGCATCTTGCCGCGAAAATTGCGATTTAAGGCAAACTGATCGCGGCAAGATGCCGCTCCCACAAAAACTGAGCATTGCAACAGAATTCAAGTCAATAGTTCAAATTTGCAGCCCTTACCAATAAGGAGAATACCTTTTTGGAAGACACCCAGTTTAAAAAAATCAGGGAACTTGGTCTGGCTGCAGTTCTCGCCATGGCCGGTCTCTGTTTCCTTTTTGGGGCGAACTCAGTGGCGATCAAGACCAGCCTGGCCGGGTTCGGGCCCTTCACGGTCGCCGGGATTCGCTTTTCGATTGCCGCCGCTGTCATCGCCCTCTGGGCTCTGATCACCCGGCGACCGTTCCGGGTAAGCGGCCGGCAGTGGGTGCACCTGGGGATACTCTCCGTCATTTTCCTGGTTCAGTTATCCCTATTTTACCACGGCCTGTCATTGACCTATGCTTCCCGGGGGATCCTGATCGTCAACTTCCAGCCGTTTGTCGTGCTTATCCTGGCACACTTTTTCATTGCCGGGGATCCCATAACGAAGAAGAAGATCACCGGATTGGTCCTCGGTTTTTCCGGTGTGCTCTGCGTGCTGCTGGACACCGGCGACATGGCGGCCGGTCTGCGGACCGGGGATGTGATTATCTTTACCGCCACAGTTATGTGGGGCACCAATACCGTCTATGTCAAGCGCATCATATCCGGGTTTCGGGCGTTTCACGTGGTTCTTTATCCCATGGTCTTTTCGGCGCCTTTTTTCCTGTTGGCCGGTGCACTGTGGGACCCGGTGCCTGTTGGTGATATCACCCCCGCCGTGGCCGTGGCGCTTTTCTACCAGTCATTCGTGACCGCTGCTTTTGGGTTTGTGGCCTGGAGTTTCTTCCTGAAAATATATGGGGCCGTGACCACGCAGTCGTTTACTTTCATCATGCCGATATCGGGGGTGTTGCTGGGCGGGCTGATCCTTGGGGAGCCGCTGACCGGGAATATCCTGGTTGCCATGGTGCTTATCGGGACCGGTATCGTGGTGGTCAACTTCCGGCGAAAGAAGGTGATACCGGCTGTCCAAATCAGTCGCAACATCTAGTGTCCGCCCACAAACGGCATCTTTTGCTCCAGAGCTGCGTTTTCACACTTTTCAAATCCTCGACATAGTTCACTATGCCTGCGGTTTCAAAAGTGCTCAGGCCTTGCTCTGAAACAAAACCTACCGCTTGTGGGCGGACACTGGATCATTTAAAGTAGTTTCAATAACCGCCTTGCCTGTCCGGCGTAGCCTGAAAGGCGTAGACGGGACATTGAGCCAAAATTCAGTTTTAAGACGGCTTCAGGTATGATTTGAAAAGCGAACTCGAAAACTCTATCATAAAGCCAAGACTTCAACTTTCACGATAAAGACTTATGAAAATTCTTCATGTTTTGAGCCAACGCCCTGAAGCTACCGGCAGCGGGATATTTATCCAGGCGATGCTGCGTGAGGCGGCGCGGAAGGGGCACACGAATTTTCTCGTGGCCGGAATTCCCGACGATCAGCCGCCGGACCCGGAATTACTGTCTGACGCGCAATACCGGTTTGTGCGGTTTCAGACAGACAGCCTGCCTTTCAAGGTTGTGGGTATGAGTGATGTAATGCCCTACGACTCGACCAAGTTTTGCGATATGGATCCCCTGATGGTCAGCACTTACGAGAAGGCGTTTGAAAATGTGTTGACCACGGTAGTGCCGGAATTTGGTCCGGATATCATCCATTGTAACCATTTGTGGCTGGTGGCTGCCCTGGTGCGGCGGCTTTTCCCTGAGATCCCCATGGTATCGCTCTGTCACGGGTCTGATTTGCGCCAGTTCCGCAACTGTGCCCACCTGGCACAGCGAGTTCAACCGGCATGTGCTGAACTCAATGCTATCCTGGCCCTGAGCAGTGAACAGAAAGATCAGATTGTTGATCTCTACCAGGTTGAGCCGGACAAGGTTCACATTGTGGGCGCCGGCTATAATGAGGCCTTGTTCACGCCTGTACCCAAAAAAGAGGAACCCGTTGTCCTGGCTTACGCCGGCAAATTGAGCCGGGCCAAGGGCGTTCCCTGGTTTTTGAAGGCCTTGGCCGACATGCAAAATGAAGATTGGCATTTGCACCTTGTGGGCGGGGGCAGTGGTGACGAGAAAGCTGAGTGTCTCGAGTTGGCGGCGCAACTGGGCGGTGAAAGGATAACAGTTCACGACCCCATGCCTCAGGCAGCGCTGGCCGATATAGTCAAGCAAGCGCACATCTTCGTGCTGCCGTCCCTGTACGAGGGGCTGCCGTTGGTGCTGCTCGAGGCGTTGGCCTGCGGATGCCGACTCGTAGCCACCGATCTTCCCGGAGTGCAGGAGCTGCTGGGCGGGGTTTCAGCTGAATGGGTCGAGCGGGTGGCGTTGCCACGCCTGGAAAAGGTCGATTCTCCGCTGGCTGAGGATGAAGCTTTGTTTGAGCAGAACCTGCAAAGGGCTCTGGAGGCGCAGATTACAAGGGCAGGCGAGATTCCGGAGCCTGAATTGACACCTGTTCGGCCGCTGCTTGAGGCGTACACATGGCAGGGAGTTTTTGAAAAGGTGGAAAAAGTTTATCAGCAAGTCAAATGAAAACAGGCGCCTACTCTTTTGGAGGTGCTTAATTTATTGAAATGATTTAGCGCCTGGCTGCTAGGGGCGGCGACCATTTTGATGCTTTTCTTGTTCAGGACTTTCTCGATCCCGCGTTCCGGTTTCAGCTGGCCGCTGGCCCCAGTCCCGACCACGATAACCTCGGGCTTAGAGGCGATCAAGGCTTCTATATCAGATTTAGTCATGACGTGCCCGCTCTGGCGCCACCAGCCATCCACTATTTTTCCACCCGGATAGATAATCAAATCAGACGTGTAGCGTCTGCCGTCAATGACGACATTTCCGAAGTTGTAAGATTCTATAACCATTGCATCCCTCCGAATAGGAGTGCTTGCATGTAAAAGCCATCATACCATTCTAAATAAGATTTTTCTTGGAAAATACAAGGGCGGCGCATAGGATGGGTATCCGCACCCCACCTTTTTTCAAAGGAGGAAACCAATGTCCACTTTCAAAAGTCAGTCCGAACTTGAGAATATACTTACCGAACTATGGACCCGGATTTTCGCTACGCCTGACATTGTCAAGGCTGTATCCGGGACTCCTTTGATCGCCAAGTTTCGCTACACGGATTATCCGACCGCCCTGTACATTGACACCAAGTCCGAGACCCCGGGCTTTTATTGGAACCCCGACCCGCCGGTGGAGCCTGACGTTGAGATGATTCTTTCATCGGACACGGCCCACAAATTCTGGATGGAGACCCTCAATGTGCCCCTGGCCATTGCCGGGCGAAAGATCATTCCCAAAGGGTCCGTCCAAAAAGCCCTGAAACTGATCCCGGCCTTGAAACCGGCCTTTGCACTTTATCCCGAGGTCCTCAAAGACGCCGGCCGGGAAGACCTGCTGGCAGGCGGTAGAAAGAAAAAACGACGCCGAAAATTCAGTTTCTTCAACCGTCGCCGCACGAAGACATTCGATGAAAGCGTGCTGCCCCTGTTTCCTGAGCCAGATCCGGTTGAGGCAACACCCGAAAAGTCAGGGACTCCTGCTGTCATGCAGGATGTCGATCAACTGGATCTGCTGCGGGTCATGACGACCATCCGCGAATTCGAATCCCACCTGGCCGGCGCCTTCAAGGAGGGCATCCTGCCCACCGAGGCCATTCATCTTTCCATCGGCCAGGAAGCGGTGGCGGCCGGGGTCTGCCTAAATCTCAGGGACACCGATTATCTGAATACCACCCACCGGGGTCACGGCCACATCATTGCCAAAGGGGCCGACCTGGACCGCATGATGGCTGAGATATACGGACGCAAAACCGGTTTGTGTGCGGGCAAAGGCGGCTCAATGCACGTGACCGACAGTACGCGGGGCATCCTGGGGGCCAATGGGATCGTCGGGGCCGGTTACCTGCTGGCCATGGGAGCTGGATTCAGCATCAAGATGTCCGGCAGCGCTGCCGTGTCGGTGGTGATTGCCGGGGACGGCTCGGTCAACCAGGGGATGTTCCACGAGGCCCTGAACATGATCGGCGTTTTCGATCTGCCGGTCCTGGTGGTCGTTGAAAACAACCTTTACGGTGAGTTCACCTCTATAGAAAGGCACAGCGCTGTGACGGCCGCGTCCGAAAGGGCCAAAGCTTACGGGATCGAGTCGGTCCAATTGGATGGCAACGATGCCACCGGCGTATTTAGCGAAGTGGGGCGGCTGGTAGACGCCATCCGCACAAACGGCAAACCCTGCTTTGTTGAGTTAATGACCTACCGCTGGCACGGCCATATGGAGGGTGAATCCGAGGCCTATCGGACCGAAGAAGAAAAACAGCGCTACCGGGAACAGGACCCCATTGCCCGCCTGGAAAGGGAAATGATTGCTGCCGGTTCAGCCGAGGAAAGTGACATTTCAGCGGTAAAAGATGAGGCCCGGCAGGTTGTCGAAAAGGCCATTGCCTTTGCCAAAGCAGATGAAACACCATCGACGGATGCGCTATTCACCCATGTCTATGCTCCAGATGTGGATGATCTGTTTGCAGGGTCAATGGACATTCCCGACACGGCTTCTCAAGGACGCCAGATATCCGTTTCCCAGGCCATCAACGAGGCCATCGCCCAGGAAATGGAGCGTGACAAATCGATCTTCCTCTGGGGTGAAGATGTCACCCTGGGCGGCTGCTTCAGTGTCTCCGAGGGATTGGTCGACCGGTTCGGCGGTGAACGGATCATCGACACACCTATCAGCGAAAACGGGATCGTGGGCGGGGCGGTCGGCGCGGCCCTAACCGGCATGCGCCCGGTGGCCGAAATCCTGTTCGCCGATTTCCTCACCTGCTGCATGGACCCCATCATCAACCAGGCGGCCAAGCTGCGCTACATGACCGGCGGCCAGGTAGCCGTACCCCTCACGGTCAGAACACCTTTGGGCAGTGGGATCGGCATGGCGGCCCAGCACTCGCAATCCATTGAAAAGTTCTTCTTCGGGGTGCCCGGCCTGATGTTAGTGGCGCCGGGGGATGCCTACACGGCCAAGGGCCTCCTCATCTCCGCCATACGTTCCGATAACCCGGTTCTATTTTTAGAACACAAACTGCTCTATTCCGAAGCCGGGCCGGTGCCGGAAGAGCCCTACGCCCTGCCTTTGAGCAAAGCCCGCGTCGTTCGCAAAGGTACCGATGTTACCCTGGTGTCTCACCTGCTTAGCGTTGGGATCTGTCTCGAAGCAGCCGGACTGTTGGAATCAGCCGGAATTTCGGCCGAGGTGATCGATCTGGCCACGTTGTACCCATTGGACACAAAGACCATTCTAAACTCTGTAGCCAAAACCGGTTACCTGGTTACCGTCGAAGAGGGTGTGCTGACCGGTGGGATCGGCTCGGAAGTGATTGCAAGGGTGGCCACGGCCGGCAATGACATGCTCAAACGGCCTCCGGTCAGGATCGGTGCGCCCGAATGTCCGATTCCTTATGCACGTAATCTGGAGAACTCGATGCTGCCGAAACCGGATGCTGTGGCGAGCGCTGTTGAAAAGCTGCTTGGGTAACAACCAGAGATCAGAGGTCGGAAGTCAGAGGTCTGTGTTCAGGAGTCAGGTGTCTGGTGTCCGGAGTCTGAGACCAAAGAAGCCAGAAGTCCGAAGTCAGATGTCAGCGGTGTAAAAAACTTCCCTCCCCTGGTGGGAGGGAATGAGGGAGGGGACTATTGGCCAAGCAGAGATGTAGTGGTCCAGTAAAAACGGACACGGTTTTAAGCAGCATTGTTTAATTGTTCTTTTTCATAATTAATCGGGCTGAGATATCCCAGCGTCGAATGTAGCCGCATCGCATTGTAGAAGCCGAT
>Ga0209783_1000269_pt1 | contig 10728 bp, 9 predicted proteins | sample WorMetfiPIANOSA1_FD_187395 | JGI IMG/M metagenome (GOLD analysis project Ga0209783, IMG submission 187395) | Marine gutless worms symbiont microbial communities from Max Planck institute for Marine Microbiology, Germany - Olavius filocauda... | ecosystem: Host-associated > Annelida > Digestive... | reverse complement strand
CCCGTCGGAATTTCGCGAATATCTTTGATACACACAAAACTAGAATGAATGGGCTATCGTGTGGTGAAGAAAGCATGACATTATATTCAGCCGTTTTGATAGGGTGCCAGCGTGTGACGGACGGACAGACGGACGGACAGACAGACGGACGTCAAGCCTATAGCTATTACGTGCTTCAGCATAGCTGACGCACGTAAAAACTAATTGCAATGGTTTTCGCATTCGGTTTTCAAAACCTGTTGTTCATTAACTCCGCCGAAGAAGAAGGTGGGCCTAATGTTTTCACATTTGTAGGTTTGTCTGTCTCATTGTCTGTTTGTCTGTCTGTTTGTCTTCCTGTTAACAAGGTTACTCAAAAAGTTGTGAACCGACTTTCATGAAAGTTGGCGACTAGACACTAATCGATCAGATTTTGGGAATGATCCGGATCTGTACCTGGATACAAGATAAATTTTTCCACTTTTCTAACATAGAGCGATAGGGCGTTGCGTTTTCAGACATTAAGTTGTGGATGAATGTTCATGAAATTTTTGGGAGAGGTAGGTCTCGACTAGGAATAATATACTGGGTTTTGTGACTGATCCTGAACCGAATCAGCGAATCTGGATTCAGGATCATTTTTTTTACTTTTCAGTCATTGAAAGATAGACGTTTTAAACATTAAACAGGATTACCGTAAAACTTCTAATAAACGCCGGGTCTCCATTAAACGCCGAGGGGTATTTGTCGATTGTTCGAATAAACGCCGGGGGCGTTTATTAGAAGTTTTATGGTATCTCAAAAAGTTGTAGATGAATGTTCATGAATTTTTTTAGAGGCTAGGCCTTGAGACAAACAACAATCGGTTACATTTTCGGACTGATCCAGATCTGGATTCGGGTAATGGGTTCACGGTCACGCGACTACCATTTTAAATTTTAGGATCCTCCATAGCGTCGAAATGAGTGAAGATAGAAACTTTAAATTTGTTATACAGATTATATTTGTCTCTGATTTTTAATGTGTCAGTCCAAACAGGTGATCTACCAGACTTGTGGAAACATGCTTCTGTCACACCTGTCTTTAAAAAGGGCTCACCAAGCGATCCTGCTAATTATAGACCCATCTCACTCACGTGCATCAGCTGTAAACTGCTTGAGTCAGGTATCAAAGAGTCTCTTCTCAGCTATCTACTTCTGCACGGGATTATAAATAAAAATCAGCATGGCTTTTTGAAGAGAAAGTCTACCACCACTCAACTATTGGAATGTTGTTTGGACTGGAACATAGCATTAAACACACATCAACACTTGGATATCATTTACTTAGATTATGCTAAAGCGTTTGACTCGGTGGTTCATACGAAACTCTTAGCAAAACTTGCTCAATATGGCATAAATGACCTGTTACTAATTTGGATAAAAAAATTTCTGGTTGCACGTACTCAGTGTGTTAAAATAGCTGACACAAACTCATCAGTGTGCGTTGTTATAAGTGGTGTGCCTCAAGGCAGTGTACTATAGGTCCTGTACTATTCATAGTATATTATATTAATGATATATGTGAACTTGCAAGCAATGGTGTATCCTACAAATGTGAAAACATTAGGCCTACCTTCTTCTTCGGCGGAGTTAATGAACAACAGGTTTTGAAAACCGAATGCGAAAACCATTGCAATTAGTTTTTACCTATACTGATTACTATCAAAACGAAGTAACGTAAATCGGCCGAATTGACGGGAAATCATGGGAGCGTTATCTGTCGCGTTTTAGAACGGGACGATTAGCAGTCAATAAATTTAACCTACTCACTTGTTTCGCTTTAAACTATAGAATTATGTCTAATTACAATTATGTCTAACAGAAATCTCTGAATGGTACGTCTGATCACTGGCAACTTAAACTGTCACCAACAAAATGCTCTGTTTTGCATGTTGCTCCTCCTTGTTAACATCGCTTGTAATAACTTAATATAATGTGCTATAATATCCTAAACAATTTGGTTGATATTGATGCTGATGCCTATTTTAAGCGCTCTAAGGTCCATCACACTAGAGGTAATAATATGAAGCTAAACAAATATCATGCTAGTTCTGTTCGACATAACCATTTCTTTACACACCGAGTCATAAATATCTGGTATTCTCTTCCCAGCAGCATTGTCATATCACCAACTGCTCCACTCTTCGAATTTTATGCCATGATGTTGCGTTTTTTATTTTTATTATTTTTATTTTTTCCTTTTAGGGCTCCTGTTAGAGCAAGTCTGTCCCTGCCTTGGTGCCCTGTTGGCACTTTATGTTTTTGTACCTGTTTGTATACTTGTTATTTTCTTTGTGTCACAAATAAATTGGATTGGATTGGATTGCATGGATGATGGCAAGTTCCATCCCATGAATGATAAAATACCTAAAATGAGGCGTGGTTAGGCTCACGTGACCGTCTTTTTAAATTTTGGGACCCCTGTCTATCTTTGGAACGGATGAATCTAAACACTTCCAATTTAGTCCACACATCGTAAACGGCAAGTACTTTACAATGAATGATGAACTATCCTGAAGGGTGCCTTGTTATGGTCACGTGACCGTCTTATATATTTTGGTATCCACTCCCTAAAGTTGGATTTTACGTAGTGCGTCTGACAGGTGTTGGCCGATAAGTCAAGAATGAAAAGTCTCAGAAACACCAAAATTGTTACTGGTAGGAAGGTTGCCTACCGCATGGGCATGGGCAATAATGCGCACCACTTTCAAGGTGAAAAGTCACAGGTCAAGGTCACCAGGCGGACTAATGCTGAGACAGAAAGTGCATTATATCTTCTGAACGAAAAGGCCTACGAACTTCTAATTTGGTATACAGGTGGAGAACGAAGACCCGTAAAACCGACAAGCGCCATGACCTCCAAGGTCAAAGGTCAAGGTCGCGATGGCACGTGATGCGTCTGACAGGTTTGGCCCATAAATCGAATGAAAAGTCCCAGAAACACCAAAATTGGTAGGAAGGTTGCCCACCCACGGGCAATAATGCACATCAGTTTCAAGGTCACAAGATCAAAGCTCAAGGTCAACAGGCTGACTAATGCTGAGAGCGGAAATGCGTCATATCTGCCGAATTGGAAGGCCTATGAACTTGATTATTGGTACGCCGCTAGAGCATGCGCTATCAGCTGCCATGACCATCTATAACGGTCTATGAAGTTGGGTTCTTGCACGCGGGCGCGGGAATACCGTGCACAACTCGTCTGTACTTACCTACCTACTTACATACGATACGAGCTTGTACGATTCTTATGCCATACAGACACTAAACTCGTACCGGTACGAACTAGTGCCGTAGTCGTACCGTATCGTACTATGACTACGGCTTAACGAATAGATCGAGATGGAAGAATTTTATTGCTGTGTAGTGGCAGAGGTTAGTGAGCAGAATAACAGGCAATGATGTGAGCAGTCCGGCCTACCTGCTGTGAGAAAGCACTGGCCGTCAAATCGGACAGAACCGGTCCGCAGTATTTGTTGTTCCACGCCCATCTTCAAATCACACAGAAGTCCGAAATGCACCGTCGGAATAACATCCAGGGCATCTTCTGCCCATAAACGGCTGGCCATAGCAGCATTCAGCTCTCTGATGTCGAACAATACGTCTCAGTTCTAGGACGTCTGTTTTATTCACGCCGACGGTAGTCGCCTGAGTATAGCGATCATCCGCCTCTGTGATTCTGTCTGATTCTGACTGTCCGCACGGTAAAACCAAAAAGGCTGAAACTAAAATCGCTAAACTTGGCACAGAGATAGTCCATCACGATACCTCGCCCACCAATTAATATTAAAAGTGTCCAACGCTTGCACCCATACACATGCGCGAAGACGTCAACACCACTCGTCAATTGCGTTGTCAATGACGCTCTGGTCCACTGCTGCAGCCAAGCATGCAGTAAACGCTGCTATTAGCTATCACTTTTTTATGATTTTAACTGTTTTAACGCCTATCATTAATCAACGAAACTATAAAGCTGGTAAATTCAAAGTTAGCTCATGGCTTTATCTTCCGATGGATATGAAAACTTAACTGGTTCATGTGACATTTTTTTGCATTTTCTTTCAGATTTGCGCCAAATTTAAACTTTTAAATTTCCAAAGGTAGTGCAGCAACATACTTAAGGTGTGGTGGGAAATAATACATGGGTTTTGTTGGAAATTTCCTTCTCTTTCCAGTGCTTAAAGGATTTTGAAAATCGGTTGAGATTTGACGAAGTTACCGCCATGAGTTTAGTGGCACCTTTTTATGTGGACATGGTGTATAGTCGTATACGGTTAGGCGATCAAAATGGCCGGCGTGAGTTACGCACCTCTATCAGATCTAATCCCCCTCTAGTTGTTGTTTCATAATCTAACTTTAAAAGAATAAAGAGTAAAGTCCTTCTCGAGCCACATAAACTTATACGGTAGGTCCGTGCATCTCACCGTTTTAGCCTGCAGACAGATACTAGTTTAACCTGCGAAACCACGTGCATCCCGGTCTAGTGCTTTGCGTGCGATGTCGTGCTGTGCCTATTCACAATCCACTCCTCAGTTTTCGCTAGTAGTCATTGCCCATATCTACAGAGGGATGGCTAGGCTGAGTTGACCTGCGTGGATGGTTACATATCGAGATGGTTTACACGTTCCTAGACGGTTACCCATTCCAGTACTAACCGGGCCCGACGTAGAATAACTAACTACGTTGATCGAGACGAATGCGTTACCACAAAGCCAAACTGCCATCTCATAGAACCTACAATCCAATTTTGGCCGAATTTGGCTTGTTTATTTATCGCGCTCCGTGATCTAGCGGATAGGCCGGCTGCTACCGCAGCCTGTCCCAATACTCGGGCCCTCCTGGGCCCTCTACCAGCCGCTGCGCAGCTGCTGCGCTCGACCAATCCTCCATCTCTATCCAGGGTAGCGTTGTTCGCAAACTGCATGTCCAACTTTAAATATATAGATAGTTCTGAATAAAAACAGCGGCATTAGTTAACATAACTTACTTACTTACTTACTTATAATATTTTAATATATGTAACAAACGCACATACAAAATATATGAAACACTTAGAGATAATATGACGGTAAGATACAAAATAATAGAAGTAATCAAAAAACATAATCAAGTCAAACTGGACATTAGAGTAACTCAAAACAAATAGTACGTGAGAATTTTAAGAATACACATCCAGTATAATTATAAGTAAGTAAGTGAGTAAGTAAATAGATTTGTAAAGTGCCATAGTCGAGAACGAATCAGAGGCGCTGAGATGGGTCACTAGGCAGTGGGAAAAGCTGAGTTGAAAAAATGAAATTTTAAATGTCGGCGGAAAGTATAAGTAACAAATAGCATAGATACAGCACTGCATTAACAGGCGCTTATGAACAAAACTAAAGGTCCCGTAGTAAATCATTTGCCCAATTCATCCATCATATTCGCTTCTCAATGGCGGGCAGAGCTGCGGCCGGATGAGCTAGTGGTTGCCAGGTAACGATATTGAGTTTCATTCGTGCAACGGTGCAGCTGCTGTAGCGACTGACTCGCAGTCGCTGTAGCCGCTGTCACTATAACTGTCCGCCTGTTGCCGCTTCTCGCATCTCGACCGGTAGTGTTTAGTACCAGCATCTCCCGCATCGGCCGACCACCATGGCGCCGTCGTCGGCCCTTCCGAGTCGGTTGCAATTGCCCGGCAGGTCGCTGTCTCGGCCATTTGGTCCCTATCAATATCTAACTATAGATCGTCCGCCTGAAGGCAGGCGAGGAGCAAGCGCCCGTGGCGTCGGTCTGTACATCGAGGAACGCTCCACCACTGGAAACTTGTACCGTGTGCCTTGCGTGGCTTGTAACATCGCGATATTCTTCACATCGACGGAACCACAACTGACAGTGACGAATTTCCTCAGTTTAATGATTTATTCACCGAATAATAATTTACTTCTGTTCTCTACCGGCTACACTGACATGTTAGTGAGCCAGCGCGGATCCAGGAATTGCTGGTGGGGAGAAATGACACGATCAGGGGCGTATTAAACCTAGGGAGGCTTGCACCTGTCCCTTGGTATTAGGGGAAAAGTACTGAATATAAATTGAAAACATGGTTAAATTTATAACCAGATCTAGAGATCTAGCATCTATTGGACATCCAGTCTAGTTGCTCCATCGCTTCATGGATCACAGATGCGGTCCTATACTGAAAACCAATGTACCAAAACTGTGTAATAGTCGTCGGCGAAATCGTGCATCAGCTTTGGTCAACTTATGGGCTATTTTTGAAAGGAAAACAGCAGAAACGAAGTCTTCACTAGGAAACGCGTCAATCATAATCGTTACATTCACACCGCAGATAACACAAATAAAGTAGTGAACTGAACTCAAAACGAACAGAAAAAGACACAGGTTGCTAGTGATCATACGGCTTGGTGTACACTGTCTCAGAAGCGTACCAATTCTCCTCACTTAAAACGTTAATAACAATAAGCGCGACTGCCGCAAATAAACTCTGCGACGCTCCATATTATTCAGAAATGTTTTGCACATAAATATCTACTAAAATGAGAAAATCTCACACTATAAAGGTATGAATTGGCATTATGCACTTTATATTAAACATCTTCTTTGTTTCCTAATTATGATTAAAATTTCGAGATTAATAATTTTCAAGTTTAACATTTAAAAAAGTTTTCAATGTTGTCAACATTCCTTTACTAAATTTTATTCGATGCTGGTGAGAATTAGCTACTTTATCACGTAATGTGCAATGGGCCATTTTAATGGACACAGCGTATAGTGTTGCGTGAACAAGTGCATGATTCGAGCGTTGTTTAATTCACTTGTCGCATGCACACGAAGTATAATTATGTGCGACGGCGAGTTGCGCGGCCGCGACGCTGTTTATAGCCGTCGTAAAGTGGTCGTTTTACATGGCTTCGTCGTCCCGCCCGAGGCGAACAACTTCGAGGTAGGCATACAGATGGAGACTGTCCCGGGTAGTTTTTACAACGCCTTGGTCACTTCTACACTATTACAGCGTATGGCATGCTGTTGTTAACCGGTCGCTGAAACCACAATTCTGCCGGTGGTTGTTATAGGCCTACTTGCTTCTGCGTAGCGCACAGGTTAGTTATAATCGTTGCCCGCTCTAGTGTAGCGACAGCGTGGAGACCATTATAATGTTTCGGATGTTTCTTTCTTTTTTTTCTTTTCTTTTTTCCTACCGCATTTTCTGAGACGGCGGAAAACTGGTATCCCGAAACTTTCTCACATCCGATGTAGCTTAGTCCCAAACAGAACCTTTGCTATACAGATTTCTTCGAAGTTCTCCTAAAACAAAGGGCCAAAAATGCAACATTTTTCGTGCCAAGTCGCAGATAATTAGCCTCGTTATAATACGAAGACATATAGGAAATCTTAAGGCAAAGGCAAAAGGCAAACTAGAAGGCACTCATAGAGTTCGAACCCACGCCGTATTGCTGTTAACCCTAACCCTAATGTTGACCTTTGACCTTTCGACCCAAAACCATGTGACTTATAGGATATCCGAAGGTCATTTCTTATACCAAGTTTGAACACTGTGGGATAATTGTGGGATAGTTTTGTGTATATTAAGATCATCGCGAAATTCCGACGGGGTCACCCCTTGCGGGGCCGCTAAACAGAGGTGGGGTATGAAAATGTCGCAATTTTCGACCAATAACTTGCTATATCTCAGAAACGGTTGAAGATAGATGTATATGCAGCGAGGCGTTTTACAAGCATTGAATCCTCTTTCCAACCATGTGATATTTAACGCGATTGTCTCTGGGCGCACCAGGGGAGGCCAAAATGTGCGAAAAAGGTGCTAAAATGGCGAACGTTTGAACTTATACGTGTTGAATTACTGGGAAACTGTTGAAGATAGATGGGTACATGCTGCGATGCGTTTGATAAGCATTGAATTCTCCTTCCATCCATGTAACATTTACCACGATTGTCCCAGGGGCGTACCCAGGGGAGGCCAAAATGTGCCTTAGACTCTCTTGACGTAGCCAAATGCCTGCACCCGCCGGCGTGACTCTCGTGAGGTAGCCAAATAATGTGCCTAAGGCTGATTGCAGAATCTGACGCACGTTCCGTTGGCGATAGCCATCCTTTTTGTTGAGTTACGCTGCGGACAAACAGACAGACAAACAGACTGACTCGAAAATCTACCTATGTGTCATGGACATCTGGATAGAACTATCTTCTATCTAGATGTCCATGCTATGTATCCTACCCACGCCGACCGACATAGTGGCTAGTAGGCCCTCTCACAACCGTCTCACAACCCACAGCTCAGGGAGCGGGCGCTCAACTTCCCTTTCCCGTGGTCTTGAGGTGGCAGCGAGCATACATTCGAGCCTTGCAGCTATATAGGAACACTCAATGACCTGGGCGGCAGACCACACTCTCGACACGCTATCTGCCTTTTGTCTTTGTACCCAACTCTTTAAATGGATTACCACTCATATATCGACCCCGGAAGGATGAAAGGCTAAGGAAATCTTAAACATTAGCGTTAAGCAATGACCATTCAACTATATTTTCGCCAGATTTGGTGGAGGTCGGATAAAATAACGACGCGTTAGTTTGGACTGACACACCTCGCGCACCCGCGTATCTTTGTAAGCCAGGCATTTCAAATTTGGTACACAATTGACTATACGTATGTGCAACAGTGACTGATATTCACAATATATAATACATGTAACTCGATTGTCTACAAACAGCACGAACACAGCGTGAGAAGAAGAGGCTGTTAGCGTCTACGTCACGATGACCTGGAAGATGGCTGCTGTCGATGTGGACCACACACGACGTTTTCAGACGGTCTGGACGTCGACACGGCGTGATGTGTTGGATGGACTGGGATTCGTCGTCGTCGTCGCTGCCGTGCTGGGTGCCGTGGTCGGTGAATCGTCACACGATGTCTTCGCGTCCACTGAGCATCTGCGCCTGCTCGCTGACTCTGAGCGAACGCTCGTCACCGCCGTGCAACGATACGTCGACAGTGAACGGCAACGACTGCACGACATCGTCAAGTACGATCACGGATGTCACCCGTAGGGGGGTCAGGCGTCACCGGGGGGCAGAGGTTTACAAAAAAATAACCAAAAACGAAAGCTATACTGCCGTAAGTTTGATATACGTTTCAGTGCCGGATTTAAACACGGCGAAGTTTTATGAGAAGGCGTATAGGCACGGTAATTGACAACAGAAAATACAGCAGTGTGACAAGGCCAAAATGCATAATTTGGTTATGTTAATTACTCTAATTATGCAAAATCGTTACTTAGATATTATAATAGTAAGTGAGTAGAGTTTAACGTTGGCATCCCGCTCACATAATAGGTCATTTCTGAGACGCGTCTATCCTTGCAATCGATTGCGTTGGTACTGACAAATGTTGGTGCTGTGCTGGTACTGCATCTTTTCATTACAGCTAATAGTGGCAATTGTCAGCAATGCATAGTCACATGGTACCGAGAAAAATAGATGTTATTTTACAGCTGTTTATAATGAACTGACACCAACTACCATTACCGTTCTTGTAGTAGTTTATACCGCCTACCGCGCTTTATAAATTGTCCGACTTTCATTACATTACATTACATTACATTACATTACCGTGATACACATCTCGTCACAGTTATCACTGCCGTTCTGTTGCAGACAGTTGGCGACAGTTCAGGCAGTTCACAGGCGCCATACTGCTTCCGGTGTAACGTCGACCGACATTGCCGGAAACCCGCTCGAGGCGTTTCATCTCATTCATCGGTTCGCGACAACGTGGAGAGTTGCGCTGTCCAGTGCCGCCAACGTCCTTGCTTACTCAGGTTGAACGCATTCCAGTTGCTACTGTTTCCATGCACGATGTACTCTATTATATGTTACGTTTATTGAAAGTAGTAGCCATAGGCTAAACAGTATAACAGTGTATGGTGCTGTGTGTCACGTAGAGTCAAACGGTTACGTCAGTTTCATACATGGAAACTACAAGAACTTAGCTATCGCAAACAGATCGCGCGTCAGCTGCATAAGCACTAACCACACATAGCATATACTACTAGCACAATAGTATGTGCTGTCAAAACTGTATGTAATCTATGTATTATTGATTCAGAAAGTGTATGACGTGACATAAAGTATGAAGGTCAGTGGGAAATGATACATGTATGTACGTATGTATGACTTTCTATTAGTCCGCTATTTAACTATAGCTCATATATTGTACCATTTGCAAGTTATTTGACTTTGAATAATACCATGACCTTGAAATCTGGTTTAGAGGTCACTCAATGTCACTGAAAGTGATGCCATTCGAAAGCTTGGGTGCGGTTTCCTATTCGCCTTTTATAGTAACTATGGCCGTATCTGTAGCCGTTGTGATATATTTAGCGTCAAAGAATGGCCTGACCTTGAAAACAGGGTTAGGGTTCGTTTAAGGTCATTGGAAATGGCACCGATTATTATTATTATTATTCATTTATTACGCCAGCAGGCAGCACATATTTCGAAGTAAGAATGCTGACAATTGATAGATCGCATACGAGTTTGAATACTTAAGTTGTTTGCACACACGTTCCGGGCATCTATAGGCCTAAATATTACACCGTGACCTTCAAATCTAGGTTAAGGGTCACTCAAGGTCATTGAAAGTAGTACCATTTGAAAGCTTGGGTACAGTTTCCTATTCGCCTTCCATAGTAAC
>Ga0209783_1000268_pt1 | contig 10746 bp, 7 predicted proteins | sample WorMetfiPIANOSA1_FD_187395 | JGI IMG/M metagenome (GOLD analysis project Ga0209783, IMG submission 187395) | Marine gutless worms symbiont microbial communities from Max Planck institute for Marine Microbiology, Germany - Olavius filocauda... | ecosystem: Host-associated > Annelida > Digestive... | reverse complement strand
ACCAGTCTACCGAAAATAAGACTTTGAGTAGGAATAATAATTGCGATGAAATGAAGCTGATAAAAATGACGCTAAACACATGACTTTTAGGCAAGACTATCGGCCTTGACGATCGCCACCGACAGGACAGCAGTTCTATTTTTTATTAGGTGAATTGAGATCACTTCAACTTTAATGGTGTACGGTGTCTTGACACTAAATATCTCTCAGCGACACTTACGATAATCCAAGACACCGCGTGGCATTTGGTAGTGTGATAGCTGATAAATTACGTCTCCGGACGCGACGGACGGACAGGCGGAACCGACACATAATACATCGCGCGATCGCGCATCTTATGGAGTGAGTCACATAAGCAGGCTGTACATCAATCAGTAGTTGAGTCAATAATAACTGAGAGTTGGTCGGTGATGTGACTGGCCGACATAGTAGAAGTGGAGGCACCAACGGCCGACGATGAAGACGACGCGGGTGGGCCGACAATGAAGTGGAAACAGAGTGAAAAGACGGCGGAATGGAGCGGCGTCGGCTCGTGTCGCGTGACGTGTTGATGCAGTATCAGTGGTCAGGCGAGCGGCGCTGCGTGCGGCGGGTGAGCGACGGACGCGCCGAGTTGCTGGCAATGAATGAGCAGACGGCGCGCAGCTAGCGACCGATAGACTCGTTATCGAAACTACACACGGCGCTGTTGTCGGCTGCTCGTCACACTACACCCGCTGTGCTCACCTTCTGTCTACGACGCACTGCCGAGCGAGCTACTCCATCATCAACGCTGCGAGTAACAGTGACGTCAGGTCGGTAGGTTCAGCGTCTGCAGTTTTTGTTGCTGTCAGCTGCAGAATACGACAGCATTCTCTGCTCTCTCGAAACAAATTCCCAAAGTGTCCAAACTTGGTATAGGAAATGACTTATCCTACAAGTTGTATGGTTTTGAGTTGAAATGTCAAAGGTCAAAATTAACGTTAGGGTTAACTACAATATGGAGTAGGTTCGAACTCTATGAGTGCCTTGTAGTTATTATTATTATTATTATTATTAAAAAGTATTGATATAGCGCAAGATCGCCCAATGCTGCAAATGCGCTGAGTCGACAGTTAGGCCTCACGCACTGAAAAGCAGCGTGAGCATTTGTATAAAATGTCTAATAACATAATAGGCCTATTACCACTTTACCAGCGTTCCAGTTTTCCAATTAAATAAGGGCACAATTTCAGTGCTTCTTAGTTCTTACTGGCCTATACAGTATATTTTAGTAGCCTACGTGTAATAAATAATTATTAGTTATTTAATTAATTTTGGTAGTTTGTTGTCATTTTTCAAACTTCACATGTAAACATTTCGTATTGCAAAAAAAAGAAATATTTTTACAAAGTTGACGCAAACGAAAACAGATAACAACTGCGGAAAGTAGTGGCTGAACTTTACTGATGGGAAGGTTGCGTGAAAATGTCGCCAGCAAGACGCTGTATCCGTTCGTTTCGCTCAATATTAAACACCGCAGGGAAGTTGTAGTAATGATCACGAAATATCAGCTTCAAAGAACGGTCTCGTTTGTTTTTTTAAACTCTTGAATGCAGTTGTTGCTTATAGGATAGCTACCTCAATCATTTACGTGTTTATATGTATTTTTATTATTATTGTATTATGTTTAATCCAAGGATAGGCCTAGTGATTGAGCTTATTTTATTACAGCTCATGGTCAAGTCCTAGGAGAAGCTAAGGCTTATACGCGTGCATAATCTGTAAATAAATTGGATACACATAAATTTAGTCATTAAAAATGAAAGAATATTTTGCAATGTATCGTTATATACATGTAGGTGTAAATTATTGTCAGGCTGTAAATCAGCGGTTTCAGACTGTGTTGGTAAGATGCGACCAGTAGGGCATGCATATGCTAAATACTGGAGATACGTAGTCAGCGCAAACAGAGGTATTTGCGCCCTGAGTGCCAGAATGCTGTTCCAAAGGAGTGGAATGGAGAGGCAGTGTATCGCCATGTGGATCAACTAGAACATGGGGAGGCCTAGTGGCAGCCTGCCTACTTATGGAGGTAAAGACCACCTCGTCATCAGGGGACTCAGGAATTCGGTGTCAACTGGTACTGATGACTGGTAGGTGGTTGGCTTATCACTCAAGGTAAGAAGCGTCTCAGTTGCTAGATCTCCAGGAGTTCCATGTTGAACTGACTGACAGTGGGAACTGGAGCTAAGCTAGAGACAGAGATAGATGTCGGACTCGCCCGAGCCGCCGTCCTCGACGACTCGCCAACAGTGGCCTGAGAAATAGTGACAGGTGGTAATGACATGGTAACTGGTAAAGAGATAGAATGGTAGAATGGTCAAGTCCTAGGAGAAGCTAAGGCTTATAATGGTAGCTATAATACTGTACTGTATGAGATAAAACAAACTCTAACCTGAACAAGCGGTATATTGAAACGTAGCACACGCTCGAGCGGAAATATCCGGTTGACAAATCGAGTTCAATGTCGGTACGTCGAACCAACGTAGAACGGCAAACATAGTTGAACAACGACAGTAGTATCCACAATCAGAGGTAATCCGTATTAATCCGAAGCATGAAACACGATCACTGACAAACGATCAGTGATCAAGCAGAACAGAAGTAATCCACGTCGAACACGCTCAAATTTCGACGTTAAATCAACAATTCTTGTTTAATAATTTCCAGAAACAATTTGGCAGAACATTCCGCCCAAATCGCGATATTTCCTAAGCTTTCCGATAATTTTCCGCAATTTACTAACTTTAAACTGACTAAAATAACACTATCTAAATACTGCTAGTCTCGTTAACAGACAACGACGACACAATAGCACAGCATCGACAAGTCCAACCTCTAATGCTCAGCATGCTGAGATGCAGAAGCTTATATTACCTTAGAGGCGGAAGTGCCCGGGGTAGGTGGGGAGTAGGGTGGAGGAGTGTGGGGGCTGGTGTTAGGGGATGGGGGTGGGGGTCTCGTGAATCGTATAAATATGAGGTCCGATTGGCGAGACCCCTACCTCCGCCAGTTATGATACTTACGTATACCGCAAGTAGGTACTTGAATGAACCGGGCTGAAGAGGGCTACAAGATGGTGAAGGTTAGGATGGAATACGATTAAACATAAGGGAGAAAAACCGGAAGAGATGTTTGAGTGGAGAAGTTGTGAAGCAAACCCTATCGAGTAGGTACTCATATGAACCGGGTAGAAAAAAGCTTTAAGATGGTAAAGGTTAGAAGTTGATGGGATTACGTATAAACGAGAGAGAGAGCGGAAAAACTATGTTAAAAGTGAGGTTGTAGTGAGAAAGTGGGGAAGCATTCGATGATACGACATAACAACAATTTACGGAGAAGAAATAGGTGAGTGCACAATGTTTGCAGTATAATTTGGATTGGATTTGTTGGAAGTTGAGCGATAATGGAATTAAGATATCGATCGATGGTTGAACGATCGTGGATATGATGGAATTTATCATCATCATTTAATTGATTGATAACTTGGAAGGCGGTGACGCATGATTGATTTGGATTAATTTGTGGTACCTGAGTGCGTCCGCGGCACTCTACATAGGCTTAGACAGACATCGATTATTAAAATCATCTCATCAAAACAAGCTCGTTGTAATTTATTTATTCCTCAGCACAGCTGATGCTCTGAGACGTCAAATTGGGCTAATTGGATGGTTGGCTGGGTGACTTTTATCAACGCGATTTCTCAGGATCTACAAAAGATACGAATTTCAAACTTTGCATGCAAATAGCATGTGGTAAGAGGTTGACTCGATGCTTATCTAATATTTTCCCCTTAATTTCCGATATTTTTCCGAAAAAAATACGAAATTATTCTATATAAAAACAAATTCTCATGATCTACAAAGGACGAAAATTTCTAACTTTGCACGTAGCCACTTTGCACCACGCGTAGCCACCACTTTGCATGTGGTTGGATGTATTTTTCTTTTTTATATTTTTTTAAAAATATACACAGAATTCAATTTTTGCGTTGACGCCAATTCTCATGTGCTCAGGGCCCCAATGACTAGTTGTCATCTTAGTCTTATTGTTAACAAATTTTTATTTATTAATTTTTTTATTTATTAAATTTACTGTTTATGGCTACAGAGCTCTATAATTTTTCAAGTGTGTGTGATCCAATAAAACCTTTTAACTGCATCATAGCAGTATTTATTAACGCTGTTGATTTGCTTTGGAAACATATCTAAACAATGCTTTTCCAAGAAACTTCCAGCAACAGCGCAATATAGCGTTACAGTCAGCGGCTGAAATGCGTACAGATCCAAGACGTTGAAGTCCAGCTCCTAATGGAGTCGTTCAAGTTCCTGCTAAAGCGAGGAGCGACTGTGTGCGCCGCTGTGGACGGTGCTACGGTCCTCCTCGAGGCTATCGGCCGCGGGCGTATCGACATGGTTCGCTACCTGGTGACGAACGCCGGCAAACTCGGCATCGACGTGCCGGGAGTACAAGACGCGCACGGCCGCGGCGCTCTGTTCCACGCCGCTGCCGTCGGCAACATTGAAATGTTCCGACGTCTTGTCGACGCTGGCTGCCAACCTCAGGCAGTTGACCGGCGTGGACGCAGTGTGCTGATGGACGCAGCGTTGAACGGCAGACTGGACATGTTCAAGTACCTTGTCGAACACTCGGAACTCGACGTTGATGCCGCTGACGATGACAAAAAGAACATACTATTTTACTGGTATAGCACTTTTGTATAGAATTATTAATGAATATAAATAACACGGTACTGCCTAAAACCGGCTTGGTCCGACTGATCAGTGGTTAAATTGCTCAGCCACAGGTGGGATCCCTATTTCTTATACCGCGGGTCCCATGCTCAAAATATTTTCACATATTTTCCGGCAGTGATCTATCAAATTGAAAATTGTTAATGATTAATCGGTAAGCAGGCTAATCACACCGTGCACACTATTTCTGTTATCTGCACAAGTACAGTGCATAAAACATACAAAAAGCCGGAGCATAACATTAATAAAGTAAAAACACCAACTGAATCCATGTGTATGTAGTAAAAAAAACTGCCAAATAAGGTAGCGGATCTTGGACTAGATGTGGGGATCTCACGTCAGAGGTGGAGGAGTGGAGATCTCGCGGGATCCCCCAATAGTTTACATTCCATTTCTGTTGTTGCCAGTTCTACAGATTTTATTTGTCCTGTCTTCTACTGTATATTTGCTCTACGGTATACGCACAATAGGGCTGAGTGACAAATTCCACTGAGTTATACATTCACTCGAGTGTATAGATCTTAACGACAACATGAGTTACATGGATTTGATGAATGGCGGCTCTAATATAAGAACGAAGGTCACTGCCACTACTGGTGGATCCAGGTAACCATGCTTCCTGTCGTTGTCATTTGCGCACCGCACGTTATCCGACTTTGACTTTAAACCTGCTGTGACGATGGTAATTTAGACCTAAATGAGAACGCGGAGTGTGTGAGAATCGAGGAGGGTGTTCGTTTTTGATTTTATTCCATTTTTGTGTTTTACTAGATTGTGTTGTAGGTTTTTGCTGCTCTTATTATGTTTTAACGTGCGTCAGTTATACTGCGCACGTTATAGCTATATAGGCTGGACGTCTGAATTACTGGGAAACGGTTGAAGATAGATTGGTACATGCTGCGATGCGTTTGACAAGCATTGAATTCTCTTTCCATCCATGTAACATTTACCGCGATTGTCCCAGGGGTGTACCCAGGGGAGGCCAAAATGCGCCGTAGACTCTCTTAAGGTAGCCAAATGCCTCCATCCGCAAAACGGGTGAAGGCAACGACATACCGGCGTGACTCACTCTCCCGAGGTAGCCAAATTGTGCCTTAGGCTGATTGCAGGAACTGACGCACGTTCCGTTGGCGATAGCCATTCTTCTTGTTTATCCTTGGTACAACATAATGTAGCGTTATAAAAACTAATTCAAACTGCTATTTTTACCAAATTGCCTCAAGATGTTAACTATCTTCTTCATCTTCGTCACCAGACCTTTACTGGACCCCAGCGGTGGGGATTTCCATCAATTTAAAAATTCTTGATTCGCTGCTGTTGGCTACCTCTGAAATTCATGAGATTATGCCTTGGTTACCACAGCTACAGAAGGCTGAAACAGCCATTGGACTTGATTGTTGTCAAGTTGTTGCTGCAGAGATGCACATGTGTAAATTACAGCAGCATGTCATGCCGTTGTTACTATATCAACCGGTGTTGCAGTTTTTAGCGTCGTAGCACCATCAGAAACGGCGTCCGCGCGTCTCCGTGTCGACCTGGCGGCGTCACTACTAACTGCTCCGAGCTCGTGAATTTTATATGAACGCCATGCACGCCGCAAGCGACTCTTTTTTTTGTCGTCGAGTACTAGCGACCGCAGCCGCGAAATAGTTTACCGTCAACGCCTGTAGCCACACTCCGCACTACTGCAGTACTGCTGCTACAGCTACTGCTGCTGCAGCTGCGCCTCCAAGACAATACTCGTTAGCGCGCGATCCTGCTAACAATCGACGAACACGCACAACTTACATGACGTTCGTTTTTCGTTTTCGTTGTCTTTGTACTTTGTAAAAAATATGCGTGCAGCAATGTACTAATATCTGATTTCAATTTGACGAAGATGATCGATGTCTAGATAACTGAAAAGGGGAAGTGTCAGTTCAGTAAGTCGGCAGTATCAAAATTAAAATAATATTATTGCAATAATGCTAGTAAGTAACAACGACAGGTGATGATGATTGATTATGATAACATTTGCCGTATCAGTGTACAGAAATGTAGCGGAGTTTCGCCTTTCGTTGGCAAACTGTGTGTAAAAGTCAGCCATCTACTCTGCGTGCACAACAAAATGTCACTAAATGCGTGATATAGACACTTATTTATTAACTAGTTAATACTGCTCGATTTCACATATGACTCGTCCATTCGCGTCATTCAATAGCCTATACAGTTTTTCCACTTCACAGCGGATCAAAATAAACACGCGCCGGAAGAGATCAGTTTTAGACAGCGCGCAAAATGATCGTTGACTGGAATGAATAGACGTAAGGATGAAAAGACAGCGGTCATTATAAAGCACAGCGACTGAGAATCGGAGAATGTACTAATCATAACCGTTGCGCCAACATTTGAATTAGTTAGATGATCTCAAATTCTCAAATATTGTCAGGTTGACAGTATCGAACGTGGTTTCCGTGGACGCCGTAACGCACTAACGCAGACCATGTCTGCTCGCGACTGATGTATCGGTTTGACCAAGCTGACGTGAATACGTCGCATACGCTTACGCTAAGTACTTGGTGACTGAACATGCTTTAGGCCTACTGTTGGAGATTAATATCAGCTTGCCAGGTACAACAGATCGTCTGTGTAGTGTTCTCTGTTTACTACTCGAATCGGTATATATGTGCTGATTAAATTACATAATTTACTTGAGTGAAAACTATACCGACAGAATGCGCTGCTACTTAGAGGCAGTTATATTGGAAAAATTCCAAATTTTCACGGTTCAGGGGCCGTAAACCCACACCCCATAAACCCCGTAAATTTAAACCCATAGGTCCGCTACTCCGCTTCTCCCTGCCAAATTTTACCTTGATCGGTGAAACGTGTCGCCTCTCCCCAGTGTGATTTTCGTTTTGATTTATTTTTAGTTTTAGTTTTAGTTTTTGAGATTTTTTAGTTTCAGTTTCGTTTTAGTTTTCAATAGTTTTTTTAGTCCGCCGTGTAGAAAATAAAAAGACGCGGACCTAGTACCGACCCTTTGGCACAGAGCACACAATGTAAACAGCGGAGGATGTCTGGTTGCTGTAAAAGCACACGAAAAGACCTGCCGGAGTGCCTTCTAGTTACAATTATTATTATTATTATTATTATTATTATTATTTGTTAGTACGGCGAAGCAGCAGAACATATAAAACTAAAAAGAAAAGAAAAGATGATCATTCTAAAGATCGACAGACGCTTAATTTAGACGATATCGTGTGGCTAATTATCGCTAATAATCACAACTGTAGGCCTATAGCGAGTCGCTATACCATAAGTACGACAGGTATAAGCCTAAGTCGTTCAGTGTGCAGCGCAGCACGAGCTCAAATTACAGTAGCTTTTGGGTGCATTACGACAAGGAGAACGTTACGATAGTGAGAATATTACAGGTGTAAGTAAAGGCTAATTAGCTGTGTACAGTATGACTGCATGACATCACGGAAGCGGAGAAGAGAATCAATAGGACCAGTAGCAACGATATTTTGTGAAAGAAGCCGACAGCTATATACGTCGTAGAACCGTGTGCCTATTGTACTTTCTGCAAATGAAGATCTCAGTATTTTTAATACCATTCAGTAACTTTTCTTGATGACAAATTATATGAGGCCTAACTAAGATTCTAATACTATACTTTATAATATTCTACTTTTCAACTGGCTGTTTTACCATAACCACAGAGAATGCGAAAATATTTTGTCGACAGCCAAATCCCTCAAAAATGCAGGATTCTGCTGTAGATTAAATCTGTGGACTGTGTGTAAGAAAAAATAGCTTGAAATCTGTTTGAAGAAAATCGAACTGAAGCAATGAGTTTCGGCTGCTGTGTTTTTGTGTGTTTGTATTTTTCTGCTTTTATGTTTTTTACTATTGCTGCCCATGGCGAAATAAAGTATATATATAGCGCACAGAAGAAAATTTCGCTGTTATACAAAAATACATTAGGCCTACTTGCTGTGGGTGTTATGTGAAGTGTAACTATAAAATAAAGACAGGAGTTGAAATGGTAGTGTTAGCACGGAAATGTGACAAAACGTGAAAGATCTGGAACAAAGATGCTTGTAAGTGATGAAGGTCATAGAAAACAGTGAACATAATAAGGCCGACTTGTGTGTATATCGAGGCTGCTGTATTTTAAAATGTGGAAATACTAGTAAAGACAAAGAACATTCGATCCTTTTAAATATCAGCAAGAGTCTGCCATTTCAAGTAAACTGATGCACATTGTTAGACTGGCCTATTTGTATGCAGTTGTTATAACGAGCTTGTCTCTCAGGTACGCGACGGTGTCGAAGTACTCTGGAGGCCTGGTTTAATGATATCAAACACTGAACAGGCCTACCAGCAGCACTGTACGCCTATCAGAATGGCTCATTTTATCGTCATGTAGCATTAGCCTGCTGTTGTTAAGATAATTCTAATTAGCTGGATGCTGCGCTTACGCGCATCAACAGTGAAATGCAGCTCGCTTTTCGACATCTCAACGTACCTACGCTGTTAATACCTATATAGGCTGTTCCGTCTGCGGTCTATCTCTCCGCTGAATAATTCGCAACTACAGAACGTAAGCTTTATACTAATATAAAAAGTTATTCGCTCTCTGCTTCGTTTTCGAGATTGCTTACCCACAGACATACCCACATACAGTCAAACGTTAGCGCGTTAGTAATAGGCCTACTGATACCGTCGATAGACCGTCCGAAAACCGGCGCCGATTTCTGTTACGTGTGTCGTACAAATATGATACGATATTTCTGTAGTATATGTGTTTATGGCACCTAATAAATCAGTGCACCTAGTGCGAAAAATCGGCAACAGAAATCGGCATCCGTTTTTCGGATTTCGGTGCCGATTTGTGACTGTGTATCATCAGCTTTACACTCGACTCTGAATTCTCTGAAAATACTCTGCTATTCACCCTGCGATGAGCATATGACCTATATACACCAGTGTTGTAGCACGGCTGTCGTGTGGTGTGTGACGCAGTGTTGAGAGTGGAGACTTGAAAGTTCTGCAGTTTGCGCTGTGTCTTGGAGTAAGACCGTCAGTCGACGTGGCTGGTCGCACGGTCCTCATGCAGGCGGCTCGTGCCGGAAACCGTCCGGCGACTGTCTATCTTCTTGACCACGCTGCTGAGCTACAGCTCGACCCTCATGCCGTCGACACCGCTGCCGGCGAGTCGGCACTCTTCTACGGCGTGCGGTCCGGCAGCGGCCCGGTCGTCGACACCCTGCTCGACAACGGCCGTCTCCGTCTAACGCCGAACGCTGCCGGTCTGGACCCAGTCGACTGTGCGCTGAATGAGACGGGCCCGGCTGCCAGCGACGTACTTCGGACTCTGCTGGATCGGTTTCCAGAGGCTGTCAGTCGACGACGAGGCGATACTGAGCTCACAGTGCTACATCGTTTTGTCGAGCGTGGTCAGTTGTCAATGTTGCGTCGATATGCGCCCGATAACTACGAAGCAGGTACGTTCATCATCATCATCATCATCATCATCATCACATTGAAGTCACATTTATTTTACTGTGCTTTTATTGCATAACTTTTATCCCTATATACTGTTGACTATTATGTAATGCACAGTCGGTTTTATATTGGGCACTATAAAACCTTTTTAACATTAACATTAACATTAACATTATTTATTTTCACGAGGTAAAATTGCAATACACGAGTACATAAAACGTAGACAACATGTGTGACCTGGATTACAAGACCACTATGTGACACTGACAATAGACATGCATAGTAACATTAGATAAGAGGCTGGGCACTCGATAGAGCGCATAACTGAAGCCGGCTACTGGATCGCCTTCAATATGTTTTGCACTTTATGACCCTGTGATCTTGACGTTTGACCTTTTGACCTAATATTGATTGGTGAAGACTGATGGACTATCCCTGCAGTAAGTTTGGTGATTTTAGTTTCAGCTTTCAGCCGTTT
>Ga0209783_1000267_pt1 | contig 10753 bp, 6 predicted proteins | sample WorMetfiPIANOSA1_FD_187395 | JGI IMG/M metagenome (GOLD analysis project Ga0209783, IMG submission 187395) | Marine gutless worms symbiont microbial communities from Max Planck institute for Marine Microbiology, Germany - Olavius filocauda... | ecosystem: Host-associated > Annelida > Digestive... | reverse complement strand
GGCTATATACTGTATAATGTAAATGCATTTTTTATTTTTTTTATTTTTTATTATTATTTTTTGCTTGTTTGTTCTATGTACTTTGTGTACGATATCATTATAAATAAATAAAATAATAAAACAACCCCCTAAGAAAACTGGAATTTCTAGAAAATGACCAGGCATATTTTGCTGTATTTTTCATCAGTTAACGGCAAGGTATATATCTGTAAGATACATAAATTTTATTACGATATTCCTTTCACAAACAAAACTATGGCTGTGCGAATTTAAAAGTGCCATTTTGTAAGTGAACAACAGCTGATCAGTTCAATTACAAGAAATCGATACTGTTTTAATTATTGTAAAGAAACATGACACGTTGATGCTAGTAACATCAATTCAGACAGCATGTTTGAAATGTCCACAAACTGCTTTTTGCATGCCTGGAGCCTTTTGCAGAACGACAGTATTGCTGTATTAATTTAGGCCTTGAAACAAGTCAGCTCAGATCGCTTGCACAACGTTCTTCACCTCCGTAAGTGTTGGTCGGCTTTGCCGTGTAACATTGGTACATGTCAAGCATTGCATCACATACGTGATATTCCAGTGTATTAATATCAGATGAATTTGGAGGATACTCGTCCTTCCAAATTAATTCCACACAATTAGTTTTATTCGCGTTTTCGGTATAGCAGTCGTGGTAATAACGAGTGTTCAGTTGTAAAATCGCACGTTTCAGTTTAGACAGCGATAACTTCTGTTTCCGATCAGATATATGAATGAAACTTTCAGAATATCAGGCAATATTGCTTGGCAATAAAATTTGCAAATTTGAGTAATTTATATTATACCGTTCACGAGATATGTAAGTTTTCTTAGGGGGTTGTTTTATTTTGCCGCACCCTGTATACTTTCCAAAGTAAAACTGCGATTATGGACTTGGTGCAGTCTCGTTTTTATGCCATTGTCACGCAAGATTTTGCATGTTTGTTTGCATGCACGTTGTTTTTGTTGTCTCTTTTTCTTTGACCTTTTCATTTCATGTCAGCCTAAAGGCTTAATAAAGTATACTCATTTCTTCGTCGGAGGCAGCAATATTTCACATAGGATCGATGCCACCGACGCAGCAGTTGCACGCGACCGTGTCTTGCTGGAGCAGATTCGTGACGTTTACGAACGAGTTCCAGTTACTGAAATAAAAGACTTCACATTCTACAGGAGGAGGAGGAAGAAAACGCAAAGTTCTACGTGAACCGTTGCTGCTTATTATCCATTGATCGACGCTCGAGCGGCATGTTACGGAGTCTGTATCGACACACTAATGATAGGTCGTGTACTCTCTACGACCGAGCGTTACGTGCAAGGAGTCAGCCGACGTCCGTCTAAGGATTATAGACAGTTGATTACCGCCTGTCATGGTAAGCGCTTTCCGTGCCGTGGTCTTTCCACGTCAACCTCGGCACGCTGAGAGCCAGTCGCAGATACATTTAGCTACCATCTCGACGACACGACCGGATACAGTAATGGCGGCTACAAATGAGGCCACTCGTGCATGCGCAATTTGCTCTACAGACTACAGCTGACTGTCGCCGCCACTATCGGTAGCATTAGCGACGACATTTCTTCGACAGCCGAGCGAGCTCTGAATCAATGTGCAAATCATGCAGATATTGCTGACAGATCTGACGTAAGCGCTGCTCTTCAGTTTTATTACTATTCATGCCCATGATGCATATCATACCATACTTTAAAAACAAATGCCTCTAGACTTCTCGCACCTACGGCAATACCGTTGAACATTGTTGTATTTACGGGTTCAATTTATTTAGATTTGTGTTTTGGTATAATATAAAACAGGTACTCGGAAAGTCATCGGTAAACCATAACTTCACGTCGTTACACAAGACGTTATTATGCCCCCGACCTCCGCAGAGGGGTTTTATAAAATGATGGCCGGTGTCTGTTTGTCTGTCTGTCTGTCTGTCGCATGCCTCCCTAACTCGAGAATGGAAAGGCCTGGAAATCCCAAAATTGGCAGGATGGAAGCGAGGGTAACTTGTGAACTTATTTACAAGTCAAAAGGTCAACAGGACCTGTTTGCCATTACCCATTACACGTTGTTCAGAAAATCACAATAATATGTGAACAGAAAATCGGACAATTTTCGGTTTGAAATTTGATACTCTGTAGTCTGTACTGGCGCCATCTGGCGGCGGAGAGAAAAATTTGAATATGGGTGCACAACTACAAATCATCTCGTATAAAAAAGCCCTCAAAACATTTTTGAAAATTGCACGGCTTAATACACTTTCGGTGCGCACAAACGTTGGCCTTACCGAGCGCTTTTGGTACCACCGGTACGAACTTGAAAGTTTTTCGTGGCACCCTATAATGAGCTAGCGAAATATTTTATACGGGTGCACATCTACAATACATGGAGTAAAATGCTGTGACAGTAGTTTTCTTTCATCTCGCTTATAAATGGTCGAAGTGAACGGTGCGCACAAACTTTGCACCCATTTTCTCAGATTTTCAATTTTTTGGCCATTCGGGCACCAATCGTAGCGCCATCTAGCGACGATTTTGAAAACTGTTCTATACGCTGAAAGAGCTTTTATTCCGCAAAAAAACGATGCAAACTCCATCTTAATCGGCCTACAAATGTTGTTGAAAATAGTCACTGCAGCTACGAACGGAAACCGTCGTCTGGCGACGGTGTGACAAACGAATAAAAAATAAAGTAAAAAACATCACACTTCATCCTCTCACGCCGAGGTGCGTCGTTCGATTTCCACCAAATTTTGCGTGATGATATAGAGGTGGCCCGTGCCATCATTTCATCCCGAAACTTTTTTGGGTCCCATCAACAGCACAGTTTAGCCGCTAGGGGTCATCGAAAATTTGGCTGAAAATGTCCCACCGAGATAAATTGTTTTAATTTTGTCATTTATGGAGCTAAAGCATCCAAATTTTGCATAGTTATGTAGACTGAGAACGCGCATAAACCCTGTAAATTTGGTAAGAATCGTGCAAGTGACCCACCTCTTAGGGACAATTATATTGGTAAAATTTCATTTTTTTAAGTTTTGGGGGCCGTAAACCCACACTCCTGAGCCGATCAAGGTGAATTTGCCAAATTTCACCTTGGCGCGGGGCAAAAACCCCCAAAATCGGCCCGTGAGTAAAAACAATACTTGCCGGTAAAAAGACTGATAAAGCCGGTCAGACAGCTCGTGAGACACAGCTGGAATGACCTAAGCCAAGACTTCATCAATCATGCTATTTAAAAGTGAAGTCTTCCAAGACTTACTTCTGTAGTGAAATCAAGTTGTTTTAATAATCTGAATTCAGTACTTCGCGTTACTGTTGCAAAAATGCATTAGTTTATTTGCTGCAATTCCTATTGTAACTATTTTTGAGCAATTTATTACTAGTAAACGGATTGTATAGCAATAATTTTGTGCAGAATTATATATTCTTTTTAAACTGTCACTAGAAATCCTTAGCATTTCTGCCGTTAATAATTAATGATTTGAAGTACAAGCTTTTCGACCACTCTGCATAATATAGTTAGATCTATACATAATTCGTTTTAGTTATCACTATATCGGACTATTTACTCACATAGATACATATACCGTATCTAAGCCATCTAGGCCCCTGTGTGAATTTATAAGCACAGAGTTTCGACGTCTTCTGAAAACCCATCTGTTTGACTGTGTTGTTAGCATTTCGTTGACAGTGCGTTAGAGGTGTTTTTACGTATTCGCGCTACAAATGCACATTTACTTACTTACTTACTTACTTACACGGCTTATTAAGTAATGTTTTAATTTACCGTGTTGGTCATTAACAATAATGTATAAAATGAGACAGTCAAAATATTGGGAAAAATCTTGTTAATAATTTGTAAACAGCTCTTGATTGTGTTTTTGTCCTTACGTGTGTAATAGTAGCCTAGTTTTTATTATGGTTGTCACGTAATGTGACTGTCTGACGCGCAGTCGTTATCGCAAAGTCGCCCGCAAGTCGCCCAATTTCACATCGGATCACGAACGCCTCGGCAACCGCATTGAATTTCGACCCTGGTGGCTGTCCGTCCGTCGTCTGACAATACTCGCCGCTCGAAGTAGCCCGAAAATAGCCGAAACACGCAAAGGTCGTGGCTCGTCCGTGTTCAATGGAAACCGATCGATGATTGAAAGCGAACACCACGAGAGCTCAGCTGGCTGCTTGGAGAGAAAGGATAATAATGGCGTTATGGGGCTAACTTCGAGCCCTCGAATGTGACGGTACAGTACAGAAACCAACATGTCAAAAGCTGAAGTACGCCTCCAGCACAAAGGATGCACGCGAATATTCCGGGGCTTACCCCTTCGAAAAATTTCATGAAAATTCATTCACATTTTTAGTATTTCTGTTTAATGTCTAAAAACGCCCTATCTCCCCACGTTGGGAAAGTGTGAAAATTGATTCTGTATCCATATCCGGATACACAATGCTATATTTCTAAGTCAGGATGAGCAGGGCGTTAGAAAGCAGGCCAAAGGCGGCGGATATGCATACCGGATACCACGCCGGACACGACATGATATGGAACGCATTACGTATGCTCAGAGTATGCACAGAGTAGGCAGACAGTAAGTAAGTAAGTAAGTAGATGATTTATATAGCGCCGAAGTCTCGAGGAGAATCAGGGCGCACAGCTTAATCGATCGCACGAGCACTATCAGAACAAATTTTAAAAATTTAAACCGATAAACGCAAAAAACAGACAGATAGTGCAGGAAGGCAGTCCACTCGGTCAGGCGTGATGCAGCTAGACTATGCTGACTGGGGATGCCAGAATTTTGTGGGGGCAATAGTTACTATAAATGGTAAGCATACTCAACTAACCGTCGCAATCATGGACAGCGCCACCATTTTGAGACGGGGTACAAAACAAAACAGTGCTGCGAGCGGAGCGAACAGAACACCCCACTCGTGACATTATGGGGTACATTAGGCGCAAATGAGATCAACAAAAATTGTCAAATAAATTTGTTGGGGCAAGAAGACAGTTTGGGACAGTTCCCCCGTACCCCTTCCTAGCTCAGTGCCTGCACTGGGTACCAGCACTCTGGTGGAAAGGATTTTTGGAACAGACGAGTTCTACGTCTGGAGTGATGGATGGTGAAAGTGATGAGAATAAAAATGATGAATTGACAAGTGCAAAATGAGGTGAATATGAAGGAGACTGATTAGGACGGGGTGACGAATGGCGATGGGAGACATATAGGCGTGGATTAATACTTAAATGTGATTTATTGACTGTACCATTAAAAGAGAAGCTCAGCTGTCGCAGACAGACCACGCGACGCCGCGCACACTCATGTGCGTTAAAAATAGCCATACGCAAGTGGATGACCTGCTGTATAGTGCAAGCAGGCCAGCCTGGCCTGGGTGTGTGATAGGTCAGGCGTCACATCGCAACTTTTCAACACCCCTCTCCTATTTAACCCCGATGAGGGGATCCCTAAAGATATGTGTTTCGTGTTTAGTAAACTCGAGTCCCTATGCTGCAATCCAGTGCTATTGCTTGACGATAAGCTCTGTTGTTTCGACACAGTACACCATTGTGACAGACAAACAGACGGACAGGCACTGCGCAACAGTATAATCCGCGCTATGCCTACGCATCGTGCGGTAAAAAACTGTTGATCAGCTGACGTGTCACTTAGTAAAAACCGTTCCCATTCTTTTTCATTAGGCTACTACGAACTTAAAGCCAGGTGCCAAGGTGCCCTTCAAAGCCAGGTTACCAACAACAAGCATTACGTGTCGAATTAGCACGGAGGAGAAGGAGAAAGAGGTGGAGAAAGGAAGGAAAGGAGGGCAGTTGAAGGAACACCCACGGAGACGACGTACGGCACACGTACACCGCAAGGTGATTGAACTGAACTAGGGCGACAGAGTGTGCGAGTCGTGCAGGAATTTCTTCCGTCATTGTTGGATGGTGTCGCTGGAGCAAATCTTCATCAGAATCGGCCGCATCCGAAGCGGCACATGCAGCTGCTGTATCAATCTGATTTCTCCCCATGCAGTAACCAACTGCATAATGCCCACCGAATAAACCTTTTTGTTTAACTTGCTTTCTAATTTTGTTTTATTGCTTATAAATATGTGTTTGTCTCATTAATAAAATATTACTTACTTACTTACTGTTAAAGGTAAAGGTAAACGTAGATTTGTATAGCGCCTCGTCCTGAGAACCTCACCTCTAAGACGCTCATGTGTGGATCACATAGTTTTATCTGCAAACACACCACACCTGCCTTTACCACGTAGCTCGCCAGAGGGCTCCACGACTGAATGAACAGTTATAGCACCAGCTGGTGAAGCTTACTACTCATTAATCGACCCTGTGAGGATGAAAGGCCGAGTTGGCCTTGTTGGCTAACCTACAGCGGGAAGTTTACCCATATAAATGGTTACCCATCAGCTGTAGGTCCGGTGCAGACCAGTGAAAGTTCGCCGATCAGAGACCGACGTTCTACCACTGAGCCACCCAACCAACGTTATTTTCACCATTGCCAGACTTCTCTGGCTTTCGGCAAATACTAACAGATCAGTTTCAATTTTTGTCGTTATGCAACAGAGTTATTAATATTAAGCAAAGAGTAAACGATTTATACATCATGGTCCACAAAGAGGTAACAGGTTAATCTATTAATATTAACCAATTTGAATATATTTACACTTATATTTTAACCAAATTTATTCACCATTCTCTAAGTACGCTGTTTCACTTTACATTAGATCTAAATGCGCGCGCACACATGATAATAGTTGAACACGAATAAAACCAGACAGAAAAATATTGAATGCAGCATTTTGTTTTTACGAACCATTGTAAATACTGCAATAGGCCTAGTCAAATAAGAGTCATTGATTGTTGGTATATTTGTGGATTAAAATGACATTTAGACGTCATAATAATGTTTAACATCAAAATAGTATTTCATTACAATTCTGAATATTGAGAATTGAGATGCATGGTGTGACCGGGTGGCCCAATGTGTCTTTGACACAGAATGAGCTAAGGTCTGAGGTAAGGTATTTACAACTCTGAATGTACATGCATGTAGAGAGACGTATAATTTTATGAAAATTCTGTCGGCATGAAAATTCAATTCAAGGAAACTGTCACTGATAATTTTGTATATTTTAGCATATCTTGAAAATTATCGTAGATATTAAGAGTTGCAACCAAGTTAAGTTGTGAATAAGTAATTTGCTAGTATATATAGATAAAATTTATTTATCATTTACTTCAATTTCAGACTACGATCGGCATGCAAGTGCTCAAGTAGTAACAGTGGTTAGACAACTGACAGTCCTGTTCAGACGACACGAGCCGTCCCTCCCTTCACTTCCCATCTTCTTCCTCCCCTACCCTTCCCTTCCCTTTCCTCATCACCCTCCTCCCCTCCACCCTTAGAAGTAGGCCGTCATTGCGGCTAGGGTGTATGTGGGAGCTTAAAATGCTCCCCAGCGGGTCCGGGCGGAACCCGGCCGCCAAACGTATATTCTGGCGCATTTTAGGCATAAATTTGAGCCTTTTCGACTGCCTGACAATGAAACATTTGCTATGTTTATTGTCCATTAAAAGAATGTTTCCGTGATATATTTATAACCTGTATGTTTTGACCAATACAAATCATCTAAAATAAAGTAGTAAGTAACGCTGTTTGAAAAATGGCGGCCCCGAAAATCGGCGGCCCTGTTCGACCGAACACCTCGAACATGCCTATTGCCGGCCCTGAGTAGTAATAATTTATTACTACTCAGGGCCGGCAAATTAATTAACGCTATCGTCAGATTCTGAAGTGATTTGTGCAAAAAGTACAGAAAGTCGAGCACAGTTTACAATTGCACAGGTCCGTGGTATGTCTCTTTCCGTTCCTGCAGCCGCGTGGAGCGTCACTAGCCAGGTTTATAGTCGCTCCAGTACTGGAGCCCTGTTTAGTTCCGACTCAATGCACTTCTACCCCTGGGACTGAGAAGCCTGCTTACTAGATGGTGCGCGATTGCCTACATCACTACTAGGCTTTTTGTAATTAAATGCGTGTTGCGAAGATGACGTAGACTTTGTACATGGATGTGAGAGGCATTGAAAAAGTATTTGGCGAGTCCCCGTACGTTAGCAGATTTATCTCTGACGACACTGCGCGGCTACTTCGGTCACCCGCCGTGCCCTTTATGGGTTTCCGCTGTCCGATGGTGTCTCCGTTTTTATCTAATAGTCATCATGTTCTACATCGTCTACCTAAAATAAAATATCAGTGTATTACCTTAGATCTCGCGCTCACAATCTGACACTGATATAGTAAATCGTGTTTTATGATAAGTGTAATTTTATTACCCGGATGTTTTTAAAGGACCTGTTGATCTATTTTAACTTTTCTGTCATTGTTTTACCTATTGTTACAATGCGGTTTGTCATTGTTTTAATAAACGAATGAACATGATGATGATCATGATGGCAGCGTTGATGAACAGTTTGTTTGACGGCACATAGGCGTTAACCATACCAGCTCGAAGCGCGGAAAGCCTAGTCGGCTATAACAAGGCAATTTTAATAAAATAGTTATTTTAAGTATCAAATAACTTAACTTCAAAATTTAATTACAGATGCAAAAATACTCCTCGAAATAGTTCTAAAAATTCTCTGAATTTTAGTAAATTTAAAAGTCAGGCTAATGTTTTCATGATGAATTGACACGTGCAAAATGAGGTGAATATTAAGGAGACTGATTAGGTAGGACTGGTTATTTTCACTGTGAACCTGTTCAATGTATTATCGATGTGAAATAGAAGAACAAAAATCAAGTACCTGATCGTCGGCGGAATACGGCATCTTCTCTTCTACTTCGTTATCCATCTTCGCCAACAATTTGTCCTGCAACATTGTTATCATCATTATCGTAATTAACTAATATTATCAACAACTTTTAACAGGGTATAAGCGAAACTATGATAAACTGAAATAAATGGCAAAACTCATATGCAAAAAGAACTGGCCTTTGACGGGGAAGCCGAGCTTGTATTAAAATAAGTTTTAAAATTTTGCACATAAAATTTTAATGACATCGGCTGTGGGATTTGTCTATCACCTTCTTTAAATATACGTGTAACAATCGCTAAAAACTGCATTGTGATACAAAACTAAAAACAGTAAACAGTGACAGGAACACTTGTAGGCCTAATGTAGGCCTACCTATACAATAAGATCGGAGTGCTTTCCATCATCAAGTTAATGACTTCCTGAAAATAAAGAACTGATCATCAGGAACAAGTAATGTTAGCTAGTCGTACGCCTATAAAATGTTTACACATGTTTATTGCCGTTTAAAATGCATGACTAGTTGCAAAGAAATTCTTTCTACTTCTGAAGCATTTCAGAAGCTCATATCATTATTTCTAATAATAATAATAATAATAATAATAATAATAATGAATTTTCAGAGCGCCATACGCGAAGCTACATAATTACGCTGATGCATAAAATTACCATGATTATGTATACTGCAAAAGATTGCTGCACGATGTTTTGTCCCGTGGCGAGGGGCCATTTTCTATCAACCATTTGATTGTGCGACCGAGCAAACAGTGGAAGCCACCATTTCCTGTAGGCCCAATTACATAGATACGCGGCAACACCGGTACTAATGCAGCTGCTGAATTCAGCGCTGTTCACGGAGCGAAGGTTAAAATTATAGCGACGAAAAGCAGTTATTGTGTTGGCTCAGACAGCGAAGTGAGAGTGCATTAGATATGCATTGTCCGTCTTGTAAATTCTTTCAGCGATCTCAAGATTCAGGCCACTAATAAAGTTTTACAGTTGTAAATTATCCATCATGTGGAATGAAGCAGAGGTATTACATTTAAAAGTTGTGGTTTGGTTTCAATTCGATAAGGGTGTTGCAATCAGAAAGATCACTCAATAATAATAGATAAAATATTAAATATGCGCTCAAAAAGGCCTCTAGATAAGCATTTATCTGATAAGGTTACTGTAATGTTGTTTGGTATGAGATTTAATAAAGTACGGACTTAATTATCGACGGATCTTGTCTTGGAATATTGATTCATGCATACATTTCTCAGATACGATTAAAGATATATGGATTTAGCTGCTAATGTTGCAATTTAGCGTGCAAACGGACCAGTAAGGTGCCTATGTTAACCTTTTCTGGCACCGTTACCTCTATAGTCTTTTGAAATTGTCGATCGTACAGAAGAATTGGACTACACAACCGCAATTTACAAGTTAAGGGTCAAAAGTTACGATCGCGAGGTCACATAACTTATAAGCTTAAAAGTAACAGCATTATGTTGTTGGCCATCCACAGGGATTTCGATCTCCGGGAAATGTCTTGGGCTCACGGAATGTTTTACTATACAACACAGATGAGTGTGATGGACAGTCATAGGTAAAACGAAGATGTTTTAATAATTGCCTACAGGGCTAGGGCTAAATGGTATAAAAACGATAAAACAGACCAAAACTCGATAATCGCACAAACGAAAGCAGTCGAGCCTGTTGATTTGACGACTGAATGAACCAAGACGTGATAAATCTATATCACTTAGCAGCATGGGCGGATCTAGGAATTCTGCATTAGGGGGGCAGGACAGTGTCAGGGGGCAGGCAATCCCAATGCCCAATCCCTTCCCCTCCCTTCCCTTTCCTTCCCCTCCCTCCCCTCCCTCCCCTCCCTCCCCTCCC
>Ga0209783_1000266_pt1 | contig 10799 bp, 5 predicted proteins | sample WorMetfiPIANOSA1_FD_187395 | JGI IMG/M metagenome (GOLD analysis project Ga0209783, IMG submission 187395) | Marine gutless worms symbiont microbial communities from Max Planck institute for Marine Microbiology, Germany - Olavius filocauda... | ecosystem: Host-associated > Annelida > Digestive... | reverse complement strand
GGGGTGACCCCGTCGGAATTTCGTGAAGATGTTTGATGCCCGTAAAACTGGAATGATTGGGCTACCGTATGGTGGAAAAACTATGACGATACGTTAAGCCGTTTTCATACAATACCAGCGTGTCACAGACAGACAGACGGACAGACGGACGGGCGGACAGAATTGCTATATCAATATCGCGCATCAGCAGCAGTATGCTGACGCGCGATAAAAATGCAAGAAACCTAAAAAATACTATATGACACATCAGAAGCACTTTCCTGCAGTTAAACAATCTTTATGCTGACTATCAAATCTCATTTTATTAACTGATACCAGAAACAGCTACAGGTTTGTCGACTAAAACAATGCCCATATTTTTAGGATACAGCGAGGAAAACTTACTAGTAAGTAAATAGGTTAGTTAATGATATAATAACATGAAAATGCAAGATCAGTCAACCTGCTGTTATCACTATAAGTCATCATTGTAAGCTTTCACAGTAGCAATAAGCTTAAACATTCTCATCACAATTTTTCTCATTCACTTCGTCATCAGATTTAATTTTGACCAAACCAATTTATTTACCAGGTTTCTACATAACACCAGGTGAAAACCAACAGACAATCATGCATACTAGTATGGAAAGGAAATAAAGAAATAAATGCAAAAAAGACAAAAAATAAATATCATCTCTGTTAAATATTAAGCTGGAAACATAGTTAACTTTCAAGCACATACTAAAACAGTGCTATAATACATGAAGTTAAACGAACACTCAGTAACAATAACAGAAAACAACATCTAGAGATACTGACTACATCAGCATCAGTCATCAGCTGTCTATGAGCCTTCATCTTGAGCGTCTCGGTCATGAACTGGACAAGACTGCCATTGGGATCTCCACCGACAGACACGAGGAATCCAACAGTAATGTCCAGACTGGCCAACAGGTCATTCACGTCCAACAGCTTCTGATGAAACTGCTTCTCAACTGCCGCCTGGTTCACCAGAGGATCCTGGCAAAACAGAACAATGCACATATTTCCATTTTTCCAGTAGACTAATGACAAACAAAATGATGCAGCTACTGGTGAAATGTAAAACTAGACAAGAACTTTTCTTGTTCTTACTGTTTACATTCTCACAGTGTGTGTGGAAAGGTTTTGAAATTTTTGATAGCAGACAAGAAGTTTCCACAGATTACTATAAGTTTCTTGTGCTCAATATAGCATATAAAACAAACACAGTAGGTATAAAATGTACAGAAACATACTGAAGAACAAACTGGAATGACAATAACATCAGCTCTCAATATCAACACAAGCATCAAGCATCATACACTGTGTTCATTATGCACACATTTTCACAAAAAGCTTAAACATTACAAATAATAACCATTTAACCTCCAATATAGGCAGGTGCCACAGGTAGGTTGCCAACCACATGATTTGCTTGTCTACTGCAAGCCATGAGCAACAGATGATGAGTAATACAGCCTCAGAACAAGGGTCATACAGCTTGCATTCAACAACCCATAGCAGCAATAATGAAGAATGAAAAAAGTAAAGTGTACAGTACCTGCGGGATTCTTAATCGCAGTTCAGTGAACACTGCTGCATTGGTGAAATCCTCACGATAAGACACAAAATCAATCTGCAGACAATTGAATAATAAATCATATAACTCCAAGTGACAGTATGCACATAGAACATCTTACTTGTTACCAATTGGTAAGACTGTGTTAAGCAATCATCATCATCATAGTGGCATCACTGGCCACTCACTATCCTCTTTGCCACTTATTCCACAGATCACAGGAAAGGTACTACATATTTGAAAAGTACTACATATGGTATACCTCAGCTCAAAACTTTTTGTTTAATGTGGCCTTCTGTCATTAACTCATCCGCCAGTGAATGAAGTTACGACCTTACGGCATTTTAGAAATATGACAATGATTATTATTATTATTATCATTATTATTGTTATTATTAGTATCTGTACCCTCGGTAGTAAAGATCCAGAGGGTTAAAAAGAAAAGAAATTAAAACGAAAAATCTGGAAGAGCTAGAGGTCCGGATCGTCAACTCCAACGAAACTCTCGTGCAGCAAAATTGCGTTGTAGTGCTGCAGAGCCATGGATAGCCGCTGAAAAAGAAAGCGCCCCTCTCTCTCATCGCCCGAGGACACACCAATTTTGCGGCCCAGAACAGTAAAAAATGCCATAACCGAAGAATTCATTGGACCAAGTGTTTCAAGCGCTATCGGCTGAGAGATATATGATACTGGCAAGTCCGCATACTTGGCTGATTTTCTTGAGGCCGCCATCTCGGCAGCAGCACCAGCAGAATTTGCTGAAGCATTGCTAGCGTGGTGGCAACCGTGACATCCCATGTCAACGACTTTCCATTATGCCACGGGATGAGAGTCAATCCATCCGGGCGTATGCCATCACTCCGGGAAAGTCCTGTTAGTTCCTTCATTGCAGGAACTCCGGCTGAAGCGAATGCCCTGGAAATGATATCATTGAGGGCGTTGTGCCTTGAGATTCAGATTGGTGCATGTTTATTATTATTATTATTATTATGGACACAGAAATAGATGGACATCACAACAAAGGTTAATAAACGTGTACGTCAGGATACGAGAAGAATAATACAGGAATAGGAAGCACGTGGTTGTCAACTGTTGAAAGAGCAAAGTGAAGAAAAACTATGAAATTTCAACAACATTCATCATTTAATTTCACTAATTCTGTCATGCCATAGCTGCAGTAATGTTCTCTGCACTAAATCTCAAACTTCAGCATCCAGACCGGAGGCTGAGCATCAGACAACAAATGCAAACTGCACTAACCTGAAACTGGAGTCGAGGTCGTCCCCACACAAACCGTTCTTCCACCTGCTTCTCCATTGTCTTGAAGTCATACTCAATACGCGATCCTTTGCCGACTTCAAGAGAGTAGTTGCAGTTGGCAAGAATGATTGGCTGCAGGTCTCGTTCAGGGTGGAAGTAAACGAGATGCGCTGGACCTGCGTCTCTGATATCAACACCGCGTGCTTCCAATCTGAACACAGTACATCTCATTTACATTACTATGGTGACTGGTGAGCACCATAAGTTGACAATCGCAATACTCTTTGAACCGAACGTAATAATTCAAGGGACTTTATCGGAACTAAAATAACACGGCTAAACAACATCACTGCCTGGATTGAAATGAATCACGAAAAAGTAGTGCAAGCAACAGTCAACAAAAATAAACTGAGAAAGTTCATAGTGCAACCAACCCTCTGAGTGAGTAAGTCTAAGGCAAAGCATGGTACAATAAGTTTGTGTGTGGCATAAAACTGCTTAATTCTATTCAGTTCAGCAACAACAACATGGCGGAAATACCAGCACTGAACATAAACATTAAACTTACGTCTGTTTCTTCAGTTTACAGTATCGTTCAAGAAAGTCATTCTGCTTTTCATGCAAGAAGTAGAGGAGAGCAATGGAACAAAGTCCGAAGTCACGCAATGACGGCAACAAGACAGCAAGGCATGACTCTTCATTAACTGGTCTTTGAGCATACTCCACTGGTAACTTCTGACCTCCAAATGCTACATGCAAATGCAAATGTAATGTTTATCATATGCAAACACCAGTACAGCTGTACAATAAATTAACTACTGAAACTACTTTAATTAAACAATTGTAGCCTGCAGCGACGAGAAATAATAAAAACAGAACCACAAAACTTTTTTTCTCAACATCATGTTCAGTAAAAGAGACATTATATTATTTTCCTGTATCGCCAGTAAATGTCTTATGTTACAAAATTAGCCCACCATAAATAACACTATGTGTACTGTACTGCTTGCTATGTTGATGTTTTATATTACTTGTGTTTTGCAGCCATTGTGGCTTTGCAGTGAAGACAAAAAGACAAACAAATAAGACTGCTATACAAGCATTTAAAACATATTAAGACACTATTCAAAATCTCTCTCTGGAACTTCACCATTTAGTTAGTGGAACAAAATGCAGACGTGGCCACGCCCACGCCTAGGATCAACGACGCTATGCCTAGCGCCGTGCTGCTAGTTACGTTGTGTTAACACGGCGACACTATAAAAGCTATTAATATTAATAGTTATTAACAGATGATGTAATCAATTTCTGGTCATCACGCATCACTGTTAGTTACCATTTTTGCTCAACATTTAAATGATCATTGTATACACAAGAATTTCATATAAATTATAGAATACACACCCATTCTGTGGACTGACATCATGACTCATGAGACCTATCAACCTCAATGTTTGACCTTCTGACCTTCATGAAGTGGTCCTTGCGGTCAATACAACCTTCTAGTATATATTTCAGTCTGTAAACGGTTTAGCTGCTGTAGTTTCTATCCAGTTGACTGTAACTGCTGACCACCTTACAATGTTGTTCAATCTGTTACACTATTCTGCCCGGTATCATAGCTGCTCTGACATTTATCTATTTTATATATTGTTTTTATCTCCTTTTATATTTGTGTTGGTTGCTGTCTGTCAACCTCTATTAAAGATTTTAATAATAATAATAATAACTGGTGTTCAGCTCAAATTAAAGCAAGAAAAATTTGACTTCTGCTAAAAACCGTAAGAGCCAGCTTACCATAATTAACCAGACTGGAGCAGTCCCATGCAGTGCTGAAATCCTTCACCAAAGCAGCAAGTTCTTGGCGTGCATGATCTGCAAACAGTACAGTTGAACGTTAAAACTACATCACAGAATGTAGATACAGATATCATATTTGTATGCACTTAAATAATTTGGATTGAGAGAATGAGTCATAACTAAGATCTTGTCTACCAAGAATGCCATATACTTATATATACACAGAGATGCATAATCCATCCATTAACGAAGTACATCTACAAGAAAAACGTCATGGCAATGAATCAATGTTATTACCATCCCGGATGCCATCAATAAATGTGCCAATTGTGACAGACATTGCCTCAGCATGGTCAATGCTGCGGTTAAATCGTGACAACAACAGACGCTGCAGGCGTATGATGCTCGGCAGCAGTCTCAGAGCTCGCAGATGATGCTCCTGCACATTACAACAACTGTGGCTTACTGGATGCAGCTCAAGATCACCTTATACTATACTACCCTGATAACTGACTAAGAAAATATACAAGCAACAAGTAAATTACGACCAGTCCTAGGAAAGGGTATGGATTAAAACTATTTAGCATGCAGCAATTTGGACTGTGTGATATCAATGTTACCTCAAAACAATCACGGACCAACACAGTACAGCTGTCATGGATCACATCAGATTTTTAATCACTTATTAGCTTATTAATATCCATAATTATGACATTATCATAAGAACATTATTATCAATTATCTACAGTCACAATATGACAACAGATAATCTGCAAGCTGGGAAGTCAAAAACGACAAAGCAGAATCAAACAGTAGCTTGCAATGTTGTCCAAAAATTTCTGAGATAATATGACGAACACAACTACAGCAACCTCTCGTAGAAACAGATCCAGCACTGGATATGGCGAACTCTTCTGCTTGCTGTCACGCTGTTCTTCTATTTCACGCTTCAAGTGCTCAAGTGTTACTCGGGCTCGGTATCGCCATAGTGACGGCACATCAAGCAGGCGGCCTTCCACTGCAGCATCTCCATCAACCTCATACAGCATCCGCAGCAACGCATTGTTACCTGGAACACAGGCACACTTTGCAAAATAACACAACAAAAATAGTCATAATGTATATAATTTACGTGCAAATAACTGGATAAGTCACAGCTAATATGCAGCCTAGAGATTATACAAGGACAAGTTCATACCTAGCCTTTCATCATTCACGATGTTGTTATTTGCTCGCTGTAGCAAGTTTCTTGCATCCTACAAGAAGACACACAGTACTGGTACAAATAGTCGCACATTAATTAGCAATAATAATTAATTATTACACAAACTCAGCAAGAATACAACGTGTAATGTGAAATTCCGTCTCATAAATGCATCAACGTACGTTTAATACAGGAGCCACGTAGGTGGCGACAAACACATTCTCCCACTGCTGACGAGCTTGTTTTGAAGCCAACGTTGCATCTCCACGGTACTCTGTACACACAAGACATTCACTATTCAGTTACGCAATTCAATGCTGTGTTAATTCAGTAAATTCCCATGCACAACACATAACCTCAGTTCCTCCTGCGTTTCGCTGTGGAGTTAGTTTGGCATCAGGAATGGCATCCAGCCTGCAAAAAATCTGGCTCCAGCAACATCGAAAGAAAGGTTTCATTGCAGATCTTTCAGAAAGATCTGCAATGCCGTTTTTGTAAAAGTTAGTGCAAATTATCTTTTGACTGAATAATTTTTGCTTCTCTATTTTTTCTTTGACATACTTTGATCTGGTGGGATCCAGCTGAATTTAAGCCCTGCCCTTCCCTCAGGAGTTGATGGTTGAAGAAAGGACGAGTTCCAGTGGATGTTTTTAGCACTATCTGGTGACAAGCAGGGCATAAGGCCTCAAAATTTCTGCATCAATTAACCCTCATGGAATGTACTTTCCCTCCACTCCTTTTCCTTCACCACCGTCCTTTCTGACAAGGATATGGTCAGATGGTGTTAAAGAGGAAGTATCGAGAGGGAGAGTCGAGGAGAAACTGGCTAGCCCAGGTTCACCTGCAAGGATGTGATCATGTTTATGACAGGTGGAAAATGTAGTTAGGCCTGATAGCATACTGACGCATAAAAACATACTTTGACATGCATGGTAAAGTCACTTGGAACATGACATGTTACAGTCTTCCAACAACAGTATGGGTTGGAAGACTGTATCATGTCATTCTGTAAAGTCAAACAATGAATCTGTATTCTATCCAACGTCATTCTGTTTCTAACAAATACTTGTTCCATTAAATACTTGATGATGGATAAGTTAAGGATGAAGACAACAGACCACCAAGTCCTCCAGTTTCCAGTGCATGTCGGAGAAGTAGATGAACGAGAACAAGGACATCATCGAGACTGCAGCCCACAGCCGTGTGAATAATGTCAACATCACAACGCATGTGTTGCCATAGAAACTGCATCACTTGATTGGGAGTCACTGCTGGTTGAATGAGCTGAGCAACCAGCTAAACACATACACAACTGATATTAATGCATAAATCAATAAAAATGATTTCAAATGAAATGTTAAACAGTCCACTAAATTGAATTTATAGAGAGTAGTGTATGTCCAAAGACACAAAGGTGTTATGTATAACATTACAGCTGTTAAGAAAGCAGGTTCAAATATTTTTACAAAGCATAAATCAATGCAGCTGCACACTCGGATGCTGTAAAGCAGAACATTCAAAATATTTGCAGTAGACAATGCAAGTTCCGTCACCTTCATGGTGGTAGTTTGCAGTGCGCAAGTGCTGCGTGCATGTTCCCACTGAGATCTGCAATGGGTGACTGTGGTTCCCAAGCTGTCAATGACAATTCTGGTAATTTCTGGAAAATTTCCCCCGGTTATTAAATTTCCGGAAAATTTACAATCCTACTGGTGACTGATCAGATATGACTGTGGAATCACTGTCAACAGACAATTGTCACTGATGACTCCATGTGACATAATATCAGGAAATATCAGTAGCATATATCCAGTACTGTTAGCTGAAGCAGATATATTTTATATCAGCAATTTCATTCAGTTAAAGGAAAAAAACACCTGAGGGCTTTCAGTGGCTCCAAGGTACATGGACATGTGCAGTAGAAGACGAACAACTGACGCTGATGCAGCCGTCATTTGTCTCTCTGGTGCAGGAACATGAACTTGTGCTGCGCCAATGATATGACCATGTCGCGTGTTGTCTGCACCACTGTACAAAGGTCAGTTCAAAAAATAGATACGCTGTTGCCAATGATACATAAATGTAATTTTTATATATTCATAAAATCAACAAATAAATATGTATCTTGCAAACGTTATGTACTGGTAATATATTACGGACCTGGCAGATTTCACTTTGAAATCAAGTCAATATGTAGGACAGATAACAACAGTATACTGAGCAATTTAACTTGATGAATACAAACTATGACAATCTTAAGTTTATCAAAAAAATAATCATATCAAAGATGCAGCGATCATAACATAAACTAACTTGATCATTTGGGTGTTGTTTGCCAATAACCTGTGATTCTGACCTCCAATGCGAGCCCCACAAGCCCGACAATAATCTTCTTGGTTGGGCTGTCCACACTTAAGACAAAAACGCACCACAAAAATTCCCATTAAACTGCAGTATTACACCATAGACTTACTCTGCAAGCACGCGATTCCCGGGATCGAGAACATAACCTTGACCTCCAATACGCAGACCACACTGACGGCAAGTATCGGCAGCAACAGGGCGACCACACTGAAATATAATACTTCCAGATTATTCAAACTCAATCATGAACACTTTAAAAAATTTCAATGATTGCATGGTTAAGAACCGATCCTGCCAGGTTATATGAAAGCTCAAAATGGTTAAAAATTCTAAAAACAAGCGAGCTCTCATGAATAAACTTACAGCAGACATGAGAGCTCACTTCATGGTTTTAACACATTCTCTAATGCAGTGCAGTGCAATGATAACTGTACAACTGATGGACGGCCAACTGCACAAGTTAAATATCAACTGCTTGGCGGCATAATTAACGTGAGCAGGTGTTGCTGTTAACATTACTAAGCCTATATAGTAGGTGCTTCATGTAAAGTTTATACTGTCATATTATACTACACCACTGCTAACAGCAGGATAAGGAGTGAGTTGAGTTAGTAGAGTTTAACGTCCCACTCGACACACAACAGGTCATTTCGGAGACGAGTCTTTCCAGCCAATCACTTGGCTATGGTACTGACAAAACAAACCTACTTACAACAACTATAAGATAAATACAAGAAACCCAAAGATATACACAAGAAACCCGAAAACTAAACCTAACAAAACCAAACTAACCCTGGTTTAGTCGCCTCTTACGACATCCGGCCAGGAAACGGATCGGGCCTATTCTAACAAAAAACCACCACAGCTCCCGGAACCCGCACGGGGCAGCAGCATAAGGAAGTAAATGTTTAACACACATACATGTGATGAAACCGACACGAACTTTCACTCATTAAAACTATTATTAGCTACAATAAGGCAGTATACATCAACAAACATACTAAAATTACTAGAAAACAAACATTCTTATACAAACACTCACATTTCCTATGATATATGGATGTCCATTGGGGCATTCTGTAACACACACAATACAAACCATGACAGAAAGATAAAACAATAAATGATGCACTGCTAAGCAAGAAAACAATAAAATGACATCAGTGATAAAGTTAATATATACAGCAACTGAAGAGAACATTTCTGAAACCTGATCATTACTTCTTTTTTTAAAATTTGGTTTGTGTTACATACTTCGTAAACAATTTGGTTTGAAAATGACAAGTATAGAAGTATGAAAGAAAAAATGCAAAAAGTGTGCATACGATAGAAGACTGGATTTTCATTGGCATGTCGAGCACCTAGCAGAGCTTCTCTCACTTCCTCAACATCATCTTGAGGCATTGTCGGCAAAAACGCATTCTACAATTTACCATAATTTACATTAACAGCATATTCTAATATATTACTAGACACAAAACAAGGTTCAATAATAACACTAATAACAATAACATAAACTCAATTTTCAATGAGTGTCAGTTTGTACAATGCAGTAAATACATAAATGCAATCACAACTGTGTCTGGCCATCTGTCTGACACACTTGCATATTGTATTAATACAGAAATATTGCCACATATTCACATAATATTGCACCCAAGACTGTATTTTATTTTGTATCAAATAATGTACATATCAGCAGCCTCCATCTACATTATTTATGAATATCAATCACAGCTGAAAAAGCCAAACAACCACAGCAACTGCTCACAAAAATGATGTTAGTGCAAGACAATTTGAATACATACAGCCATGCTGCCAGCATCTGTAATGAGGGAATGCAGAGGCTGCAGCAGTCTGTAGTCTCTCAACGCTTGCATCACAATGCAGAAGTGTATGATAGTTTCAGCGAGACCTCGGTCTGCAGCCGACTGTCTACTGGACACTTGCAACATCTCAGCATTCAGAGTGTTACTGACCAATGACAAGGCAAAACCCTGCAACAACAAACACAGTGCATTTCACATTAAGAAGAACAATGCAAAACATTATGTAACGAACAACTGAAATCTTGCAAGTGCAAGCTAACACTAATGTATAATGAGACACAGAAGCTTTTATAAATCTATTAAATACTTAATTACTAGTCAATATTTTCACTTCTGAGGTAGCCAAATTTCCTATCTGCAATTTCCTATAGCTCGTCAGTGAATCAATGGATGCCATCAACTCACTGTCGTCTGCTAGACTGTGTTGCTGATGATTTATACATCCACCGCTGCATCAACTTGTGGTTCTTTCAGTGCTATTTGTAACTAATGTAACTGGATCTAAATAAATAACTACACGTGCAATATAACATAACACTGAAGTAGGATGTCACATACAATTTTTATACAAATTTATTGGATATACACGGACTACCTAACTCCTTCCACTATGGTGATATACAATCTGTAATAGTGGGTGTTAGACATGTATGCTTTATATGCCTATTATGTATTATATAGAAAAAACTGCATACAGTGTATCTAAAGTTATATAAGCCACCGCTCTAAAACAGCAAAAATTAAATTAAGTTATAAATTATAA
>Ga0209783_1000265_pt1 | contig 10830 bp, 8 predicted proteins | sample WorMetfiPIANOSA1_FD_187395 | JGI IMG/M metagenome (GOLD analysis project Ga0209783, IMG submission 187395) | Marine gutless worms symbiont microbial communities from Max Planck institute for Marine Microbiology, Germany - Olavius filocauda... | ecosystem: Host-associated > Annelida > Digestive... | reverse complement strand
GGGGGGGGGGGGGCTCTGGTACGTCCTGCAAAATCCCGCCAACAACGAATACTTCCGTCTCAGTGACGGCGCCTATCATTTCGCGGCGATGCTCGACGGGCGTCGAACCGTGAACCAGGTGTGGCAGATGGGCATGGACACGTTTGGAGACGCGGCCCCCACCCAGGGCGAAGTTGTCGACCTACTGACCCGGCTCTATACCGCCAACCTGCTCCAGGGTGATGTGGCCCCGGACGCGGAAGCGCTGTTCAAACGTCGCCGGAGTAAGATGTGGCGCGAAGTAAAGGGGGTCCTGCGAAATTTTCTGTTTATCCGGATACCCCTGTGGGATCCGGACCGGTTTCTCGAGCTTTGGGTGCCGGTTTTCGGCAGGCTGCGGGTATCCTGGATCCGCGGAACCTGCCGCTGATGTACCTGGCGCTTGTTATTCTCAAGGTCTTTCACGAGATGGGGCATGCCTTTGCCTGCAAACGCTTCGGCCAACTGTCGGGCTCCGGCGGGGAAGTCCACCAGATGGGTGTGACCTTGCTGGTCTTTACCCTCCTGCCCTATGTCGAGGCTTCCAGCGCCTGGGCGGTACGCAGCAAATGGCACCGGATCGTCATCGGGGCCAGCGGCATGCTGGTAGAACTGGCCATTGCGGCGGTCGCCGCCATCGTCTGGGCCCTTACAGCCGAGGGGACCATACTGCATGCCATCGCCTACAATATGATGTTCATCGCCAGCGTTTCCACCTTGATTTTCAATGGGAATCCGTTTCTGCGCTATGACGCCTATTATATCCTACTGGATCTCATCGAAATTCCAAACCTCGATTCACGGTCAAAAGCCTACCTGTCCTTGCTGGTCAAGCGCCATCTGTGGGGTCTCAGGCAGGCCCATGATCCGAGCCATACGCCCGGAGAGAGGATATGGCTCGTGCTCTACGCCGTGGCGGCCTTGATCGTGCGGATAGCCGTATCCGCAGGGATCGTGATTTTTCTGGGAAGCCGGTTTTTTCTGCTCGGCATCGGTGTCGGGATCTTTATGGTGGCCACCTGGGCAGTGCTTCCTTTGGGAAACCTGCTGCGTTACCTGACGACCGCATCCGAACTGGCGCGTATGAGAACGCGGGCGGTAATGATGACCATTGCCGCCGGGTTGCTGCTTTCAGCTTTCGTGGGGATTTTCCCGGTGCCGGATCGTTTTCGCATTGAGGGCGTGGTGGAACCGGTCAGCTACGCTGTCATCCATATGAAAACGGATGGATTAGTCGCGGATTTTTTAGCTTCCGGCCGCCAGACCGGTCCCCAGGGTCCCGTCCTCATCGCGGCCGCTTCACCGTTTCTGGAGAGCCGGCGTGATCAACTGGCGGCCGAACTGCGCCGACTCCAGATTGAAAGCCAGCACGCCCGTTCGCAAGAGCCGGCCGCGGTCCAGATACTGGCCGAGAAACTGATTGCGCTCAGAGAGCAAATTGAACGCAACCGGCAGGAAATTGCGAATCTGATGCTGCCTGCGCCCATCGCGGGTACCTGGGTGGCACCGGAAATCGACCATGTAAGGGGCCGGTACCTGAAACAGGGGGAACGTATCGGGACTGTCGCGAATCTGGCCAGGGTGCGCATCCGGGCGGTGGCCGGCCAGACGGTTGCCACCCAGATGCTCCACGAAGCCCGCCCGATCGTCGAAATCCGGGTCAAAGGGCAGCCGGACTGGTCGCTGCGTGGCAAGATCGAGTCCATCAATCCGTCCGGTCAGGAACGACTCCCCTCGGTAACGCTCGGTTATGCCGGCGGGGGTTCGATCCGAACCAACCTGGATGATCCGGAGGGGCGCCGGACGGCCGAACCGTTTTTTGAAATTCTCGTGGCTCCCGAGATACCGGAAACCAGACGCTTGCTGCCGGGCCAGAGTATGGTGCGGCGCATCGACTCCTTTCCAAAACTGCTCCTGGTGCAGGCTTATAGAGCGTTTCTGCAGCTATTTCAAAGGAGGTTCCAGACCTGAGATGCTTTCCGTCCCGAGTACAACCTGGCGCATGCTGTCCGAGAACCCGCCCCGGGTCAACATCTGGCGGGGACTCGACGGTGTGTATCACCGGGCTGCCGGTTACGTGGGAAGCTTCTTCCAGGGTCCCTCCAGCCTGCTCCGGAGGGCCAACCGGATAGCGGCGCTGGAAAAGCGTTACAGCCACCAGTCGGACAAAGCCTTGCAGGCGCTGCTGGCCGGGTTGCGGGACCGGTTTCGCTGCGGCCGGGAGACCGGTGCCGACCGGGATCGGGCATTTGCCATCGTGCGGGAAGCGGCTATCCGGACGCTCGGCCTCCGGCCTTACCAATCCCAGGTTGCCTGCGGTCTCGCCATCGAATTCGGCTGTGTGGCGGAAATGGCCACCGGTGAAGGTAAAACCCTGGCCGCCACGCTGCCCGCCATCCTGGCCGGGTGGCGCAATCGCGGATGTCACGTCATAACAGCCAACGAATACCTGGCCAGGCGGGATGCCGCCTGGATGGCGCCCGTCTATCGCTATTGCGGTGTGACGGTCGGGTGGCTGGAAAATGCCATGGGTCCGGCGGCCCGCAAACAGGCCTATGCGGCCGACATTACCTACGGCACCAGCCAGGAGATTGCCGCGGATTTCCTGCGCGACCGGCTCGCCCTGGGTCGGATTCGCGGACTCCCGGCAGCCCTGCTGGCAGAAATGACGGGTATGCGTCCCGGTCCGGTCGATAGCCTGGTGCAACGCGGCCTCGGGTGTGCCATTGTCGACGAGGCGGACGCCGTGCTGGTTGACGAAGCGGTGACACCCTTGATAATTTCAGGCGCGGGACCGAATCCGGCGCAGGCGGACGCCTATGCGGCAGCTGCGCGCCTGGCCGCCAATCTGGCTGACCAGGTCGATTTCCAGACAGATCACCGCCACCGCGAGGTCTCCCTGACACCGGCATGAAAAGCGCGCCTTACCGAACTGGCTGCGGGCCGCGGGGGTGTCTGGACGGGTGCCCGGCGCCGCGAGGAGCTGGTCGTGCAGGCCCTGGTGGCCAGGGTCTTCTTTCAACGCGACCGGCACTACGTCGTTGACCAGCAGCAGGTGGTCATTGTCGATGAGTTTTCGGGACGCTTGATGCCCGATCGGACCTGGCGCGATGGTCTCCAGCAGGCGATCGAGGCCAAAGAAGGTCTTGACGTCCGCCTGCCCAGGGAGGCTTACGCCCGCATCAGTTTTCAACGTTTCTTTCGCCTGTATGCGAAATTGGGCGGTATGACCGGAACCGCAGCGGAAACCAGAAATGAGCTCTGGCAGATATACGGCCTTCCTGTTATTGTAATTCCGCCCCGGCTGCCCTGCAAACGGACGGTAGCGCCGGTCCGCGTGTTCAGCCGCTCGACGGCCAAATGGGAGGCGATCCTCTCTGAAATCCAGCAGGTACACAAAACCGGCCGCCCGATTCTGGTGGGAACGCGCAGTATCGCGGCCAGCGAGCATCTAAGCGCGTTGCTGACTGCAAATGGACTGGCGCACGTTGTTCTCAACGCCGTCCGACAGGAATCCGAGGCCCAGATTATCGCCGGCGCCGGTCGCCGCGGACGCATTACGGTGGCAACCAACATGGCCGGCAGAGGCACCGATATTCAACTGGCCCCCGGTGTTGCAGCACTCGGGGGACTGCATGTGGTCGCCACCGAGTGTCACACGGCCCGGCGGATCGACCGACAACTATACGGCCGCGGCGCCCGACAGGGCGATCCCGGGAGCGCCCGGGCCTTTGCGAGCCTGGATGATGAATTGCTGTGGCGGCACGCAACTTCAGGCCGGCTGGGACCGGCGCCTGATAATGGAGACCCGGGCCGGGAAATAACGTCCGTCTTTGCCCGCCTTCGGGTCGTACAAGCGCAGCGCCGTGCCGAGCGGGTCGCTTTTCTGGGTCGCCGGGAAGTACTGCGTGCCGACCATTGGCTTGACGAACATTTGTTGTTTGCGGGCAGAGAAATATAGAGGCTGTCAAAAAAAGGATGAAACGGTATTAAACTCTTATAAGACGCAATCGAAAGGTCGAAGATCATGAGAAAACGCTATGGTGCCTGGGTTGCCGCTGTTCTCTTTCTTTTTATCGCTGTCTCCGTTGCCGGAGGTGAGACCTACCAGCCATTCGTGGATACCTTGAAAGGCCAGGAGTGGAAATATCGCGACACCCAGGGTGAAATCCATCTTGGCAAAGTTGCGACCCTGATCTATCGTCCCTATTCGGTCGCAGCCAGTAACCACTACCGACCACTGCTCAAGCAGTTGGCCGCGGCCTTGAAAACGCCGGCCAGAAAAGAATACAGTCTCGTTCTGCGGGGTTATACCGACGACAGCGGCTCAACGGCGGCCAACCAGCGCATCTCTTTGAAACGCGCCCAGGCCCTGAAAGAGCTGCTGACCGAAGATCCCGCCCTTGCCCTATCCGCCGACCGTATTCAAGTCGAGGGCCGCGGCGAAGCCGACCCGGTGGCCTCCAATCAGACTACGGAGGGACGGGATCGCAATCGCCGGGTTGAAATCCACATTTACGGCAATGTGCGCGAGGCCGTACGTTCGGTCGCGGCCGCACCGCCGGCGGCCGCCCCTGTCGCTGTCCCCCAGAAACAGCCGGTAGCGGCCGACGACACACCGGCAGCCCCCCTGCCCCGGCAGCGCCTCCACCAGGGCCGCCAACCGTGCGCTTGTCCCTTTTCGATGCCATTCGCCACGGCCTGGAAAAAAACCAGGAGATCCGGGTGGTCGCCTTTACTCCGCAGCAGGCCCGGGAAGGCCTGGCCGATGCTGAATCGGTATACGATCCCGAATTTTTTACCGCGGGGACCTTCCAGCGGGATCCGAACCTGCAATCGAGTATAACCCGGGTGGTTATGGAAGATGACAGCCTTGTGCAGACGGGGATTCGCAAACCCCTCGGCACCGGCGGCAGCGTATCCGGGGCCCTGGCCATGAATTACGGAGACCTGATCAACGCCGAGGTTGACCGAACCTACAAGTACACCTTTGCCCCGACCTTTGAAATCAGGCAGCCGCTGCTGAAAAATATCGGCGGCCGGGAAGAAAAAGCCGCCATTAAAATCGCCAATTATCAGGTTGGCATTTCAAATGAGGCGTTTCGTAAAAAAGTGATCGACATTGCCACCCGGATCACCCGGTCCTACTGGCAGCTCTACCTGCTCCGTGACTATGTCGTGATCGACCGGCAGAATTTTGAAATGGCCGAAGAGGTCTATCGTCGTGAAAACGTCCGGGTCAAGCAAGGCCTTTCGCAACAGCTCGATGTCGAGCGAGCCCGGAGCCGAGCCGAGAGCCGGCGGGGAAACCTGATCAAATCCAAGGAGCGTTTGCAGGTGGGCATGGACCAGCTGAAGCTTTTGATCAACTGGTCCAATGTGTCGATCGACTCGGATGTACATATTTCACCCACTGACGAACCGGATACGACGCCCTTGGATGTTAATGAAAAAGCGGTTATGGAAAAGGCGTTTCAGCAGCGACCGGAACTGATGCAGGCCAAACAGCGGGTGGGTATCCGCAAAGTCGAAGAAGACCTTTCCGAGCATCTGAAACTGCCGACCCTGGATGTGTTCGGGCGGTATGCCGTCAGTGGGTACGGACGGGAGTTTTCGACTGCGGTTGATAACACGGCCGTCAGTGATGACGATGCCTGGGCCGCCGGTGTGAATTTTGAATATCCGATCGGCAACCGGTCGAACGCGGCCAAGGCCCGCCGGAAAAGACTCGCGCGCCGTCAATCGGAAGAACAGGTCGATCGCCTGCGAAACCAGATCAAGCAGGAAATCAAGGAGGTGCTCGTATCGATCGAGCATGCCAGAGACAATATCCGGTCAACGCAAACAGCGCGCGAATCCGCCCGGAATGTGGTCGAAGGTGAATTCACGCGGTTCGACATCGGCCAGACGACCAACGTGGAGCTTCTACGGGCCCAGGACCTGCTGGCCGCCACCAGCCGCAGCTACATCCGGGCCATCGTGGATTACAACATTGCCCTGGCGGAGCTCAAAAGAGTCCAGGGTGAGCTGCCCCCGGGGTTGTCGATCGAGGGACTTGCAGGACAGGTCGGAAATTGACAAAGCCCCGCGGCTCATCTATAGCTAAAACACTTCCGCGATTAGTTTCTTGAATGGTATGCTGGCGCTGCAAATAGAACTTGGCTGCCATTGTACCTGTCAGAATGACCGGATACCCGGAGTTGCCATGGACAAAAAAAACAGAAAAAGCATGCAACTGGTCGGTGTATTCTTCCTGGGCTGCGTGCTGTTCAACTATCCGATCATCACGCTTTTCAACATTGACAAGTTCGTAATGGGGATGCCTCTGCTGTACATCTGCCTCTTCAGCGGCTGGGCGGTACTCATTGTCCTTATCCTGCTGATCATGGAAACCGGCCGGAAGCAGGAAAAATCCAATTCCAGGTGAACCTTACCGGCATAAGAATCAGTAAAGTCCGCGAGATTTTCTATGCTTGAAACCGGCGTCATTCTGCTGCTTTCCCTGATGTACCTGACCCTGCTTTTCGCCATAGCAACCTGGGGCGACCAACGGGCGGATGAAGGGCGCAGCATGATCAGCAATCCCTATATCTACGCCCTCTCACTGGCGGTATACTGTACGGCCTGGACCTTTTACGGCAGTGTCGGCATGGCGGTCAGTTCCGGACCCCTGTTTTTGACGACCTACCTCGGCCCGACCCTGATGGCGACCCTGGGCTGGCTGGTAATCAAGAAAATCCTGCGCATCAGCCGGATCCACCGGATCACTTCCATTGCCGACTTTATCTCTTCGCGGTACGGCAAAAGCCAGGTCCTGGGCGGTCTGGTCACCATCATCGCGGTTTTGGGCATCATCCCTTACATTTCCCTGCAGTTGAAGGCGGTATCGACCGGGTACCTGCTGCTCCAGCAATATCCGATCATATACGGCCCCACCCACTTTTCGGATATTCCCGTCCTGCAGGACACGGCCTTTTATATTGCCCTTATTCTGGCCGTATTCGCCATCCTGTTCGGCACCCGCCACCTGGAAACGACCGAGCGTCACGAAGGCATGGTGGCGGCCATTGCCTTTGAATCCATCGTGAAACTGGTAGCTTTTCTGTCAGTGGGGATCTTTGTGGTGTACGGCCTGAACGACGGGATCGTCGACATCTTTACCCGGGCGCGGAACATGCCCGAACTGCAGCAGGTCTTTTCCTTTGACAACTACACCATGAATTATACCGACTGGTTTCTCTTCACGTTTCTCTCCATGATGGCGGTCATCTTCCTGCCGCGCCAGTTTCAGGTGACCGTCGTGGAAAACGTCAATGAAGACCATCTCAACAAAGCCATCTGGCTGTTTCCCCTGTACCTGCTGGTGATCAACCTGTTCGTGATACCCATTGCCCTGGCCGGGGTGCTCCAGTTCCCGGGCGGCAACTATGATGCGGACACCTTCGTGCTCTCCCTGCCCATGGCCGGCAATCAGCAGGTCCTGGCGCTGTTTGTCTTCATTGGCGGTATGTCGGCCGCTACCGGGATGGTCATCGTGGAAACGGTGGCCCTCTCCACCATGATCTGCAACGACCTGGTCATGCCGATTGTGCTGCGGGTGTCGTTCATCGGTATCGATCATCGCCGTGACCTTTCCCGGCTGCTGCTTTCCATCCGGCGTGGCAGTATCGTTATCGTATTGCTGCTCGGATACGCCTATTTCCGGTTTGTCGGCGAGTTCTATGCCCTGGTATCCATCGGCATGGTCTCATTTGCCGCCGTGGCCCAATTTGCGCCGGCCATGCTGGGCGGTATCTTCTGGAAGGGGGCAAACCGCACCGGCGCCTTTTACGGTCTACTGGCCGGTTTTTCGGTCTGGGGTTACACCCTGGTGCTGCCCACCCTGGTCCAGGCCGGAATCCTGGATAAAAGCTTGGTCACCGCAGGGCCCTTCGGGATTGCCTTTCTGAAACCATTCGAACTTTTCGGCTTGCAGGGCTTCGGCCATTTGCCCCACGCCGTCTTCTGGAGCATGTTGGCTAATATCTTTTTTTACGTCGGCGGATCGCTGTTCAGCCGCCCTTCGACCATCGAGCAGACCCAGGCGGCGCTTTTTGTGGATGTCTTTAAATTCTCGGAGCTTTCCGCCGGGTCGGTCATTCCCCGGGGTACCGCTTCATCCCAGGAATTGAAATCGATGCTGGAGCGTTTTCTGGGCCGGGAGCGCGCGAATAAAGCAATCGAGGAATACTGCCAGCTGAAAGGTGTTGACTGGGACAAATCACCCATTACCAGCGTCGATATGGTGAGTCACGCCGAGTCCCTGCTCGCCCGGGCCATCGGGACCTCATCCGCCCATGTGGTCATCGGGACGATCATCACGGAAGAGCCGGTGCGCATCGATAAAGTAATGGAGATGCTGGACGAGACCCGCAAGGTCATCACCTATAGCCGGGAACTCGAACAGGCCACGGCGGACCTGAAGGCGGCCAACGAGCGCCTCGAAGAGCTTGATCGGCTCAAGGATGATTTTATTTCCACAGTGACCCACGAACTGCGTACGCCCCTTACTTCGGTGCGCTCACTGGCGGAGATTTTGCATGCCAATCCAGCCCTAAGTGATAAAAAACACAAGCAATTCACCGCTATTATTATCAAAGAGAGTGAACGTTTGACCCGCCTGGTCGGTCAAGTGCTGGACGCGGAGAAGATCGTATCCGGAAAGATGCAGTGGCATCTGGCACCGGTGAACCTGATGCATGTTATCCTGGAGGCTGTCGAATCCACGCGGCGCCTGATCGAGGAGAAAAAAATCGAATTGACCCTGGACCTGGACGAAAGAATACCGAGCATATACGGGGACCACGACCGCCTCATCCAGGTCATGGTGAATCTTATCTCGAACGCCGTGAAGTTCTGCCCCTCCGCGGGTGGTCTCATGGCCATCACCCTGCGTTCGGACAAAAGCAGAATCCGCGTTGATATCAAGGACAACGGCATCGGTATCAGCAAGAAGGACAAAGTTGTTATATTCGATAAATTCCAACAGGTTAAGAGCCTGGACACCGGTCGGCCGGCTGGATCCGGGCTGGGGCTCAACATTACCAAGCATATTGTTGAGTTCCACAAGGGACGCATCTGGGTGAAGAGCAAACCGGGTAAGGGGTCGACATTCTCGTTTACCGTGCCCAAGAAAGAATCGCTGGAGATGCTGCAGACACCGTATGGGGTTTAAATCTTTAAGGGTTCGAGGGGCCGAGGGTAAACCCAAAACCATCGGGAACGATAACCCGTGCAGGAGAACACCATGGCAGCAAAAGATGATTACCACGCCACGATTGCCGATTTCATTATGGAAATACCGCTCTTTGACGAGCTGAAAAGCCACGAACTGGGAATCGTGGCCGATCACATGAACTTCTTTGAAATCGATGAGGGTGAAGTCCTTTTCAAGGAAGGGGACCAGGGCGATTACGTCTGTTTTGTGCTCAAAGGCGGCCTGGATGTGGTCAAGGAAACCGGTACCCCCGGAGAAACCGTTACCATTGCCACCATTACCCGGAAGCGGTCCATCGGCGAGATGTCCGTCATAGACAACACCACCCGCTCGGCCACGGCCATCGCCCGCTCCAGGACATCCCTGGTGGCCCTGCCCCAAAAATCATTCAATGCCATCCTGGACCGCCACCCTAAAACCGGCATCAAAATTTTGAAGGGTATTGCCCGGTTGATGAGTATGAATATGCGCAAGACGTCGAGCAGGCTGGCGGACTACATGCTCCCCATGTCCTGAGAAAGTGGCTGTAAAGCGTCCCTTTTTGTCCAATTACTGCGTCAGAGCCCTGTTTCCAATCCTCGAAATACGGCCAGTATTCCTCCGGTTGCACACACGGATCTTCCTTGTCCTTGAACAAAAATGAACACTTTACAGCCACTTTCGTGGTTTATTACCTTCATTCAATGCGCCCACTTTCGCCTGATTACTGCGTCAGAGCCCTGTTTCCAATCCTCGAAATACGGCCAGTATTCCTCCGGTTGCAAACACGGATCTTCCTTGTCCTTGAACGAAATGGAACACTTTACAGCCGATCAATTCAGTTAAGAGACGAATAAACATTGATACCGCAATATACCAGCAATGCAGTAATCTGCCACTTTCGGGGCTTATTCACCTTCAATGCACCCTCTTTCGCCCAATTGCCGCGACAGAGCCCCGTTTCCAATCCTCGAAATACTCCCAGTATTCCTCCGGTTGCGACCCACTTATTAGAAGTAGATCAGGTGGTAAGTCCCGCTCCATGGGGAAAATGGTGTTCTTCCTTGTCCTTTAACTGGAATGGATCCCGGCCTTCGAGGCAGTGTCACAATTAATAAAATAGCTCAAATTGCCTCCGTCATGCCGGACCCGATCCGGCATCCAGCAATCTATATATATGAAAAACCACTGGATAGCGCTACGCTTCACTCCGTGCCCGGATCAATTCCGGAATGACGAAAAGACCGAATGCCCGGTTTTTAGAATTGTGACACAGCCTCCTTCGCCGGGATGACGGAAAACTAGTAGACCCCCGTCCTTGTAGAAAAAGAACCGTTTGCAGCCGATCAATTCTCTTTACTGGTTTTCCTTCAGCCTGAATACCCTATAATCATGATAATGATTGCTCCGGCGAGCATGAGAAGGGTGCCGGCGGCGCGGATGGGGATGTTGTAGTGGTCCAGTAAAAACGGACACGGTTTTAAGCAGCATTGTTTAATTGTTCTTTTTCATAATTAATCGGGCTGAGATATCCCAGCGTCGAATGTAGCCGCATCGCATTGTAGAAGCCGATGTAG
>Ga0209783_1000264_pt1 | contig 10849 bp, 7 predicted proteins | sample WorMetfiPIANOSA1_FD_187395 | JGI IMG/M metagenome (GOLD analysis project Ga0209783, IMG submission 187395) | Marine gutless worms symbiont microbial communities from Max Planck institute for Marine Microbiology, Germany - Olavius filocauda... | ecosystem: Host-associated > Annelida > Digestive... | reverse complement strand
ATGACCTACGACCTGGGATATATCGACTTGGAACAGAAAACCCCGCAACCTCTCGACAACCCGTTCGGCCCGAGGTTGTCACCCATGTCTTAGGTACGTTCTGTTACCTATGTCTCCGGGTCGGACCCGGGTGTCGCTGGCGCACCCGAGAGGAGTCGAACCTCTGACCTCTGCCTTCGGAGGGCAGCGCTCTATCCAGCTGAGCTACGGGTGCGTGCCGCCTGTATACCGCCCGGGCGTGTGGGGGGCCAAGCAAAAAGGTTAAGCGCCCTGCGCCACGTGCCCCCGCCGCAACCGCAAAAGAAAACCGGCGGCCGGACATCCGGCCGCCGGAAGGCACCCCATACCTGGGCAGGGTAGTAATCAGTGGAACTGCGCAGTCTCCGTCGATTCCGCCATCGCGGTGGTCGACGAGCTGCCGCCGCCGGCGGCGTTGTTGACCGCGTCGAAATAGCCGGTCCCCACCTCGCGCTGGTGGCGCACCGCGGTGAAGCCCTCGTCCTGGGCGGCGAACTCCGCCTCCTGCAGCTCGGAATATCCGGCCATGCCCCGGTCGTGATAGGCCTGGGCCAGCTTGAAGGTGGCCAGGTTCAGGCTGTGGAAGCCGGCCAGCGTGATGAACTGGAACTTGTAGCCCATCGCGCCCAGCTCGCGCTGGAACCGCGCCATGTCGTCCCGATCCATGTGCTTGGCCCAGTTGAAGCTGGGCGAGCAGTTGTAGGCCAGCATCTTTTCCGGATGCTCGGCGCGGATCGCCTCGGCGAATCGGCGCGCGTCCTCCAGGTTCGGCGTCGAGGTCTCCATCCACAACAGGTCGGCATAGGGCGCGTAGGCAAGGCCCCGGGCGATGCCCATGTCGATGCCGCCGGTGATCCGGTGGAAGCCCTCGGGCGTGCGCTCGCCGGTCATGAAGGGCCGGTCGCGCTCGTCGATGTCGGCGGTCATCAGCCGCGCCGATTCCGCGTCGGTGCGCGCCATCAGCACGGTGGGCACGCCCATCACGTCGGCCGCCAGCCTTGCTGCGTTCAGGGTGCGAATGAAGGTCTTGGTGGGCACCAGCACCTTGCCGCCCAGATGGCCGCATTTCTTTTCAGACGCCAGCTGGTCCTCGAAATGCACGCCCCCGGCGCCCGCCTCGATCATCGCCTTCATCAGCTCGAAGGAATTGAGCGGGCCGCCGAAGCCGGCCTCGGCGTCGGCGATGATCGGCGCGTACCAGTCGATGTCGGTGGTCTCCTCGCCGTCCATCCGCTCCAGGGTCTGGATCTGGTCGGCGCGCTGGAAGGCCTGGTTGATGCGCTTGACGACCGCCGGCACCGAGTTCGCCGGATAGAGGCTCTGGTCGGGGTACATATTGCCCGACAGGTTGGCGTCGGCCGCCACCTGCCAGCCCGACAGGTAGATCGCCTTCAGCCCGGCGCGCACATGCTGGATCGCCTGGTTGCCGGTGAACGCGCCCAGGGTGTTCACATAGGGCTCGGTTTTCAAAAGCTTCCACAGCTTGGCCGCGCCAAGCTCGGCCAGGGTGTGGTTGATCGGCAGCGAGCCGCGCAGACGCTGAACGTCGCGCATGGTGTAGTCGCGCCGGATGCCGGTCCAGCGGCCCGGCTCGGAGGTCGGAAAGGTCTCCTCCTCGCGGGCGCGGGGGCCGCAGGGCGGCGGGGTCACGTCGATCCGGTCGCTGTTGGTGCTGGGCGCCAGCCCGTGGATCATGGTCTCGTTCATTGTGTCAATCCTTTACAAGCGCGTTGACAAGCGTGTCTCGGTTTCGCGGGTGCGCTGGTTCGGAACGTCATTTCTGTAAATGTGCCGTCCAGCCGACCGGCGTTCTATGGCTGGATCGTGTCATAGCCACCTGCTGCGTTGCAACAAAATCATTGATTTCAGGCTGTTAAAGTGTGAAAATCTCAATGGACAAAGTTTGCAATTTGTCAATCGTGTAAAGAAACGGACGCAAAGCCTTGACAGCAGAGATCGAAACCATCGCCGCCCCCGAGATCGCCAAGGCGGCGGAAAGCCCGCGCATCGGGGCCAAGATCCGCCGCCTGCGCCGCGCCCGGGGCCAGACCCAGGCGGCGCTGGCCCAGGCGCTGGGGGTCAGCTCCAGCTATCTGAACCTGATCGAGCACAACCGCCGCAAGATCACGGTCGCCCTGTTGCTGCGGCTGTCGGAGGTGTTCGGGGTCGAGATCCGCGAGCTGGCCGAGGACGCCGAGGGCCGCCTGGTCGCCGCGCTGATGGAGGCGCTGGGCGACGACCTTTTCGAAGAGGCCGACGTCACCAACACCGACGTCCGCGAGATGGTCACCGCCAGCCCCGCCACCGGCCGGGCGATGCTGCACCTGTTCGACGCCTACCGGAAGGCGCGCGACGATCTGCGCGGGCTGGCCGAACAGTTCGATGGCGAGGACGACGACGCCTTCGACCTGGGCCCGCGGGCGCCGGACGAGCGGGTCGGCGACTTCATCCAGGAACGGCGCAACCATTTCCCGGACCTGGAGGAGGAGGCCGCGCGGCTGGTCGCCGACATCAACCGCGACCGGGCCGACGAGGGCGCCGGGGTCGCCGGCATCGGCTTCGGTGCGCTGGCGGACTACCTGAAACGGGCCTTCGGCGCCCGCGTGATGCTGTTGCCGCCGGTGCCGGGGCCCCGCGGGCCGGTCGAGATCCGCACCCGGTTCGACGCCGAGAACGGCACGGTGGAGCTTTCCAACCACCTCCCCGTACCGACCGCGAAATTCCAGCTTGCCCGCGCGCTGGGCGTGCATGTGGCCGAACCGGTGATCGCCATGCTGCTCAAGGAAGGCGGCATCGCCGACCCCCCGGCGGCCGAGATCGGCCGGGCGGCGCTGGGCAACTACCTGGCCGCAGCCATCCTGATGCCCTACAGTCGGCTCCTGGCCAGCGCCGCAGGGCAGCGCCACGACATCGAGCTGTTGCAGACCCACTACGGCGCCAGTTTCGAACAGGTCTGCCACCGGCTCACCACGCTCAACCGGCCGGGCGAAACCGGGGTGCCGTTTCACATGGTGCGGGTCGACCCGGCGGGGCGCATCTCCAAGCGGATCTCGCTGTCGGGCCTGCACCTGCCGCGCCATGGCCGGGCCGAGCCCGACTCGATCGCCTGTCAGGCCTTCCAGACCCCGGGCATGGTCCGCACCCAGATCACCCGCCTGGCCGACGGCCGCACCTTCTTCTCGGTCGCGGCGACCGTGCGCAAGGGGCCGGTCGGCTATCACGCGCCCAAGCAGACATTCGCCATCGAGCTGGGCTGCGATGCCGCCCATGCGGACAGACTGGTCTATGCCGATGGACGCGACATGGGCCGGCCCGACGTGGTGCGGTCGGTCGCGGCGGCTATCTAGGAGATCCGAACCCCCTCATCCGGCCCTTCGGGCCACCTTCTCCCCCCTGGGGAGAAGGGACCAAAGAGCCCCTCGCCCCAGGAGGGAGAGGGGTCGGGGTGAGGGGGTTCATCTGTCTTTTGTGACTTCCTCCACGCCCCGGAGCGCCGTCCAGAAGCCGGCGCGCCGGGCTTCCTCCAGCACATCGTCCAGCGTCTTCCGGGCCTTGGCCTTCTCGCCCGCGTCTGCGTCGGGCCGGGCCAGCACCGCCAGCGCCCGGGCCCGGGCGATGAACAGGGTGCTCAGCGGCAGCGGCTCGTCGGCCACGTAAGTTTCGAAGGCGTCGGCGAAGCGCAGCGCCTCGTCCCATCGGCCGGCCTTGAGGCTGGCGTCGATCGCGTCGCGGTAGAACCAGAAATGATTATGGCTGACCGAGCCGGGAAGCTGGCGTTCGCCCTCGGCCAGCGCGGCGTCGCGGACCGCGGCGTCGTCGGTCAGCACCGCGATCGCGCCCTGGATCATCGGGCCGGAATAGCGCGACCCGGTTTCCTGGGCGAGCTTGGCCGCCTGATCCAAAAGCGCCAGGCCCGCGGCCGGGTCGCCCGCCGCCCCGTGCAGCTTGGCGCCGAACACGCTGAGCAGCGCCACGAACCGCGGCGAGCCCAGCCGCCGGGCGATGGCCATGCCGTCTTCCATCTCCGCACGCGCATCGTCCAGCCGCCCCAGCTCGAACAGCATGTCGCAATCGATGCGCCGGGCGACCATCTCGGCGCGGTGCTGCTGGGTCTGGTGCGCGGCTTTGGCGGCATCCGCGCAATCGCGGTGCGCGCCTTCCAGGTCGTTCAGATAACGTTTGGTGTGGCCCAACATCGACAGGTTGGCCAGTTCGGCGCGGCGCAGCCCCTCGCGGCGGGCGAGCGCGATGCAGCGTTCGAAATAGCCGTTCGCGGTCCGCATCCGGCCCAGCGCGTAATAGGCATCGCCCAGCCCGCCCAGCGCCCGGGCCTGGTCCTCCAGCGAGCGCGCCTCCTCGGCGAGCGCCAGGCCGACCTGGTGCGCGGCCAGACAGTCGTCCAACCGGCCCTGGGCGAAATGGATGTTGCCGCGCATGATCTCGATCTGGGCCCGGGCCGCCGGCGTCTGGGCGCAGAACTCCGCCTGGCCCAGCGACGCCAGCGCCGCCTCGTTCCGGTCCAGGATACGCTCGGCGCCCGCACAGCCAAGATAGGCGGCACAGCGGCTGGCGCCGGCCGGCGCGATCGCGGCGGCGTCCTGGTAGGCGGCCAGCGCCTCGGCGATGCGCCCCATCCCGCGGCAGCAATTGCCCTCGACCAGCGCCAGCGTGACCTTGTCGGCGTCCGTCGCCGCCAGCGCCCGGCCCCGGGTGGCCAGCGCCAGGGCGGGCTCCGGCCGGTCGGCATCGGCCAGGGCCCGGGCGGCCGCCAGATAGGCTTCAGCGGCCTCGTCCGCCTCGGCCCGATCCAGATGCTGGGCGTAGAGCGTGAGGTCGCGGTCGGCGTACCAGTCAGCGGCGCGTCGGTGCAGGCCGGTGCGGGTGCGCTTCAGCATGGATTCGTAGACGCCCTCGCGGATCACCGTATGGGTAAAGGAGAGCGACCCGCCGTCGTCGCGCAAAAGGGTCTCGTCCACCAAGACGCCGGGGTCGAAATCCTCCACCTGGGCGACGCTGCGCACCGAGTCCACGGTGAAGGCGTCGCGCAGCACGGCCGCCGCCTGCAGCGCGCGCTTGTCGCCGTCGTCCAACCGGTCGACCCGGGAGAGGATCAGGCTGTGGATCGACGGCGGCAATGCCGCCAGGTCGCCGCCGGCCGCCTCGCGCGCGAACTGCTTCAGGTAGAGCGGATTGCCGCTGGCGCGTTCAAGGCAGGCGGCCCGCGCTGCGCCGGACAGCGGCCAGGGCTCGGCCGCGATCAGCGCCACGGCCTCGTCCTCGGCCAGCGGCGCCAGCACGATCTCCTCGTACGCCACCCCGTCGGGCACCGCCAGGTGGCGGGGCGCATCGCCGCCCTCGGCCCGCCGCTCGACCAGCACCAGCACCAGCAGCAGCTCCCCGGCCAGCCCCATCAGCGTGCCGATCAGGGCCTGGGCCGTCGGGCCTGCCCAGTGCACGTCGTCCAGGGCGAGGCACAGCGGGCCGCGGCCCGCGGCGGCGGTCACCAGGGCGGCCAATGCGTTGGCGGTGGCCATCATGCGGCCGGCATGGTCCATCACCTGCCACACGGCCTCGGCGTCTTCCGGCCGCTTGAGGCCCAACAGGTCGTAGAGAAAGAAGGCATCGCCCCGGCGCAGACGGCCGTCGGCGACGGCGTTGTCCAGCGCGACCAGCCGGTCGTCGCCGCCGCGCAGCAACGCCGCAGCCAGCGCCGCGACGGCGTCCCGGCCGCGGTCGACCCCGCGGTCGCCGATCCGTCCGGCGGCCAGGGTCAGGCCCGCGGTGCCGGCGCGGGACAGCACCTCTTCCAGGAACCGGCTCTTGCCGATGCCGGCCTCGCCGCTGACGGCGACCACAGCCCCCGCGCCATGGTCGGCGCAGGCCTCGATGACCGCGCCGATCCGGTCCAGTTCCGCCTCCCGGCCGACGAAGGCGGTGCGCGCCGCACCGCGGCCGTCGCTCAGCGCCTCGGTCCGCCAGACGTCGACCGGCGCGTCGTAGCCTTTCACCTCGACGCTGCCGGCCGTTTGGCAGGTCACCGTGCCGACCGTGGCGCGCCGCACGTCGTCGGAGATCAGGGTCTGCTTCGCTTCGGCCATTTCGTTCAGCCGGGCGGCCAGGTTTACCGCCCGGCCCAGCACCGTGTATTCCCGGCGCGCGCCGCGGCCCAGCGTGCCGGCGACGACCGAGCCGGCGGCGATGCCCACGTGGACCGACAGCGGCCGGCCCATCTCCGAACTCATCGCAGCCATGGCCGCGTGCATGTCGAAGGCCGCCCGCACCGCGCGTTCCGGGTCGTCGGCATGGGCGACCGGGGCGCCGAACAGCGCCATCACCGCATCGCCGATATGCTTGTCCACCGTGCCGCCGTGGCGGGCGATGATCGGGTCCAGCCGGTCGAAATAGGTCTCGATCAGGTCGCGCAGGCCCTCCGCGTCCATCGTGTTGGAAAGCCCGGTGAAGTCGGTCAAGTCGGCGAACAGCACCGTCACCTGCCGCCGCTCGCCGGGCTGGGCGGCCTCGTCGGGCGCGTCGCTCTGCGCCGTGCCGCAGGCGGGGCAGTAGCGGTGGTCCGGATCGAGATCGCGGTCGCAGGCGGAACAGTGCAACGGGGTGGGTAGGGGTTGTTCGGTCATCCGGCGGCGATTCTAGCATGGGCCGGGGCTGATGGCACCGGAGCCCACTAGCCGCCGGCGCGCGCCTGTTCCTTGCCGGACGGCAGCGGCCGCCGGGGCGCGGTCACGAAGGCGACGATATCGTCGCTCACCGTGTCGGCGTCGAGGTCGCGCATCAGCATGTGATAGCCGTTCTCGTACAGCGCCAGGCGCCATTCGCCGTTCTCGGGCAGCTGGGCGACCATGGTCTTCCAGGGCCGGGCCGGGATCAGTTCCTCGCGCTCGCCGTACAGCAGCAGCACCGGACCGGTCAGCCGGGGCGAGGCCTCCACCGCGGCGTCCATCAGGTCGACCAGGCCATGCAGCGAATCGACGCGGGTACGCTTGATCACCAGGGGGTCGCGGCCCAGGCCGCGCAGCATCTCGATATTGTCGGAAGGCTTGATGCCCATTTTGCGCCCCGAGACCTCCAGCCAGGGAAAGGCGAAACTGCCGACCGCCAGGCCGGCGCGCTGGTAGAGCGGCATGGTCTCGCGGCCCCAGACGGTGGGTGCCGACAGCACGGCGCGGTCGATGTCAGGCGGGTCCGGCCCGCCCAGCGCTACCATCGCCACCGATGCACCCATGCTTTCGCCCACCAGCACCAGCGGCAGGTCGGGGTGGCGCCAGCGGATCAGGCGCACCGCGGTCTCAAGGTCCCGGACCATGGCGTCGGTGCCGGCCCAGATGCCGCGGTGGGGCGCCAGGCCGAAGCCGCGCTGGTCGAAGGCATAGGTCTTGATGCCGGCGGCGGCCCAGTGCCGGGCCGGATCCTGGAAGGCGTTGGAATAGTCGTTGAAGCCGTGCAGCGCCAGGACCACCGCCTTCGGTTCGCCCCGCGGCGACCATTGCCGCAGCTGCAGCCGCGCCCCGTCGGCGGCGACCAGCATGTTGTTTTCGATCCGCGGTTCGGTGGTGACGGGGCCCATGCCCTCGACCCGCGGCCCACAGGCCGCCAGCGACAGGGCCAGCAGGGCGGCAAGGACAAGTCCCCGGCCGGGCCCGGCTTGCATGCGGATCAGGCGCCGGCGCCCGGGTCGGTCCGGGTCAGCTGCAGAAAGATGTCCTCAAGGTCGGTTTCCTCGGTGGACAGGTCGGCGATGGTCAGGCCTGCGGCATTGACCGCCTGGATGATCTGGCCGGCGCTGGTGCGGCTGGGCTGGTAGCTGATGGTCAGCCGGTTCGGGGCCGCCAGCTCGGCATGCAGATGCGACAGCGCCTCGGGCACGCCGTCCAGCGTGTGATCGACCGTGATGGTCATGCATTTGTCGTCCAGGCGGGCCAGCAGCCGGGGCGTTGCGTCGCAGGCGACGACCTTTCCGTGGTTGATGATCGCGATCCGGTCGCAAAGCTGTTCTGCCTCTTCCAGATAGTGCGTCGTCAGCAGGATCGTGGTCCCGCGGCGGTTGAGATCCACCACGTAGTCCCACAGCTTCTGCCTCAGTTCGATATCGACGCCGGCCGTGGGCTCGTCCAGCACCAGGACCGGCGGGTTGTGGACCATCGCCTTGGCCACCAGCAGCCGCCGCCGCATGCCGCCCGACAGCGACCGGGCATAGGCGTCGGCCTTGTCGGCCAGGCCCAGCGCGTCCAGCACCTGGTCGGTGCGCCGCTCCGACACCGGCACGCCGTAGAGACCGGCCTGCAGGTTCAGCAGCTCGCGCGGGGTGAAGAACGGATCGATGTTCAGTTCCTGCGGCACCACGCCGATGGCGGCGCGGGCGTCGCGCGGCGCCCGGTCGATGTCGATGCCCCAGACCCGGGCGGTGCCCGCGGTCTTGATGACCAGGCCGGCCAGGATGTTGATCAGGGTGGACTTGCCGGCGCCGTTCGGCCCCAACAGGCCGAACAGCGCGCCGCGCGGGATCGACAGGTCGACATTGTCCAGCGCCTTCTTAGCGGGCGTGCGCCCGGAGGCCCGGTAGATCTTGGTCAGGCCCTCGACCTGGACGGCGCAGGCGGGGTCGTCGGCAGAGTGCGCAGCGGCGGACATGCGGGCGACCCATGCTCCTGGCGTTCAGTTGATGATTGCGGTCGGGGCGCGATTGCGTATCATCCGGCCGGCTGCGCGGTCAATGTCACGCGGCTGATATGGGGCACGGGCCCCGCCGATCAAGGATGCCACAACCCGATGACGATGGAACCTCCCGAGACGATCGAGACCGACGCCACCAACGTTTCCTGCGACGGCGGCGGCGCGCTGGGACACCCGAAGGTCTACCTCAATATGGGGGGGAAGACCGCCGTGGACTGCCCCTATTGCGGCCGGCGCTTCGTGCTGCGCCAGGCGGACCGGGCGGCATCCGGCGACTGAGGCGCCTCTGCGGGGGCCGCAGCGCCGGAAACCGGCGAAAACCGGGCCTCGCCGTTGCTTAGTAGTTTCGACTCTACGCGCGCGAAACGATAAGCTATCATAAGCGGTTAGCGCGGTGAAGGCATGCCGGCGACAATCCGGCATGGGCACGAACCGATGTGCCAAGCAGCCCCCGGGAGGGGCGATGCCATGGGGCGCAGACAGACGATGCGGTGGGCGGCCGGCTCCGCCCTGGCGCTGGCCCTGGCGGCGTGCAACGTCCATACGATGTACGGCACGGGCAGGGCGTTCGACAACGAGGTCGTCCAGGAAAACTGGCCGGCCGCGGCCGATATCTATGCCGCCAACGAGGCCTATTTCCAGGAACGCCGCGACAGCTTCGCCCCGCAGCTTGCCCTGGTGGCCCAGGGCCTCAACGCCGAACTCGAGCCCCAGCTCGACCGGGCGACCGCGCGCGCCAAGGCGGTCGACTGGCCGATGCCGAAGGACAGCTGGAACGAGATCAAGGGACAACTCAAGACCGCGGACAACCTGCTGAAGACCTATGACGGCTATGCGCTGTTGCAGGATCCGGCGCTGCGCTCGAATAAGGCCCAGGAGCTGTCCACCACGCTTTTTTTGTTGAACGGCCGGATGCGTGAGACGGCGGCGGCCGCGTTCGCCGCGTACGACCATTTTGACGGCCAGTCCTTCTTCGACGCCTATCCGCTGAACATCCAGCCTGCGCGGTTCATGAGCACCAATTACGGCCGCATAAAATCGGACGTGGAGCGGGCCAACACCCTGGAGCTGGGCCGTTTCCTGGACAGCTACCGGATGGGCAAGGCGCTGCAGGGCGACGTGGGTCTGCATGTGCGCGAGACCTTCGTGGACGCCCTGACGCTGGAGCGGACCGGCGGCCGCACGCCCGGCCTGATCGAGGCCTGGGACGTGCTGAGCGAGGTGAAGGGCAAGGGCATCGACGTCAAGCAGATCGCGCAGGACCGTTTCGCCGTCCTGGAGGTGCGCAGCCGGCCGCGGGTCGGCAAGAACGGCATCGCCTTTCCGATCCGGATCAAGGCGGACACCGCTTTCACCGTGCGCAAGGTCGGGCTGGAACAGGCCCTGTCGGGTACGGCGGCCTCCACGGCCGACTATCTGATCGTCGTCGATCTGGCGACGTCGAAGACCGAAAGCAAGGAAGTCTCGCGGACCAAGGTTTCCTCGCGCCACTACAGCCATTCGGTGTTCCGGACCAATCCCGCCTACGACCAGGCACGGTTCGAACTGGAACAGGCGCAGGACAACCTCAACGCGGCGATCCGCAACCGCGGCAGCAGCCAGATCGAGGTGAACGGCAACAGCAACGAGGCAGCGCTTGTCGGCGTGCTGGCCAATCTGATCGGCATGGCGGTCGACAGCTCGCAGATCACGGCGGCCCAGGAACAGGTCGCCCTGGCGCAGGACAAGCTGAACGAGACGCCGCCCCAGCTTGAGGACAAGCAATACGCGTCCTACAGCTTTGACCGGGTCGAGCGCGAGGGCGCCAAGCGGTTCGGCGTCAACTATTTCGTGATCGACCGCAAGACGGGCCGCTACGTCAAGGGCCGGCTGGACCGGACGCACCGGCGGCGCTTCGCGACCTTGAGCGGCCTGCGCGCCAGCGACCCGGACCTGGAGCGGCACCGCAAGGACACCTACGTGGCCGCCGACGCGGAGGACTGGCTGAAAGAAGCCGCCGTGGTCAAGGTTTCCGACTGAGCGGCCCGAGACATAGGTGACATTTCGTACCGGACACATGGGTAACACTTTTCGCCTGTTTCAGGTGGGAGGTGTTGATGCCGCGGAAAGAGAGTTCGGTGATGGATGAACGCCTGCGTTTCGT
>Ga0209783_1000263_pt1 | contig 10915 bp, 2 predicted proteins | sample WorMetfiPIANOSA1_FD_187395 | JGI IMG/M metagenome (GOLD analysis project Ga0209783, IMG submission 187395) | Marine gutless worms symbiont microbial communities from Max Planck institute for Marine Microbiology, Germany - Olavius filocauda... | ecosystem: Host-associated > Annelida > Digestive... | reverse complement strand
TGTATGTATTGTATCACATTCTAAGTTGTCCCACTGTATTCCTTGACCTCGAAAATGTATGTGTAGACACCAAAATCATGTGTCTAGGATGATTAGAAGCTGAGATATTGCCGGATTTCAGAAAAAATAGTCGCCATTTTGAAAATCCAAGATGGCGGCCATAGGGTGCTTGGAAAAAATGTAAACATTGTTTTTCAGATTCAGTAGATCATAACGTTTCCAAAAATGTATAGTTTTTCAAATCTCCAAAAATTCTGAACGAAAATACATAAGGAACTGGACTAAACGTTGCAAATTGCGTGCCGTGTACTTTATGCGTCAATTTCTGACGCCCGGTGTGTAAATTTGTTGTGTAATCTCAGTCGCGGCGATACGATCGATCAGCTAAAACGTAAGCCTATTACGTTAGCAGTACAATTTTCAAAGTGCTGCCAAAAATTTATTAAGCATTGCCAGACAACAAAATTTACAGAAACATGTTCAGAAACATGTAAAGTAATAGATAGATATCGAAGTTTTTCCAAATCTTTTGGCAACTACTTTCTAAACTTTAACCCTTTCTAGTATTAACGTAACGTGGCGTAAGCATGCGAATCACCTACCGTGCTCGCACACCGTATTTTTGGCCTTGTCCCCGAGATATTTTCCATCGTTGAGGAGACTATTCGTATTCGTCCCAGCGTTGTTCTCCGCTTCGTCGAGTATCCACATGTAGTACGCGATGGCGTCGTAGGCGAACAGCACAGATAGCGGACCCTCATAACATCATCACGTACATAAATTTCAGTATAAATATTCAAAATTTTCTTCTGGGTTGTGACTTGTGAACAGCAATATTTGTCGTACTCACTGCCGCATATAAGATGCAGCTGCCATTGGGAGAAGAGGTAGGCCTTTCATTCGGTAATAAGGGTCCGTCTGACGCGTTACCAATGAGGGAATATTTGTCATGCCGAAAGCTGTTAGGATATCAATCCTAGACTGTATCATTTTTATTAACGTTGTTGCTTTCACTGTATTTCATATACTTAAAAATCACTGCACTTTACAAGACAAATTACTAACTAGTCCTTGCTGAAAAATAAAGCCTTTAAAGTTAAAAATTACTCTTCTACGCTCAGTGTTGCTTTCACGTCATGTTAACGCAGCGTTTTCCTACGTCTGTCACTGTCAGAAAAATAAGCAAAAATAAAAAGGAACAGTTCAGAAAATCACTATTCAGATGCATAATACGATCTATAGGCTTATAGTTTTACACAGCAATCGCTGAACGTGCAGAAACGGCGCGCTGTCCGACAGTCAAACTTTCGTACTGGGTCAACGCCAACATATGTAGTTCAATCAGCAACTTGATCACATTAGCTAATGCTTGAATCTGATATTGTGACCAACGGCGCGCAGGAATTCTTCAATCTGTCGTTCGCCATCGTCGTACTGCGTGCAGAGATGGTGTAGTCTACGTTGCATCTGCTGCACGCCCAGCCGTCGGCGCCGTCTTCCTAGCGTTCCGTTGGCATGTTTCATAAGTATGCTGGCCGTCTGGGCTGCATCTGCCTGAAGCAGCTGGATGCATGTCCAGACGGACGGGTGACTTTCGCCGAGCAGCGTCTCGAAGGCCCTATTCCATGCTTCTGCGAAGTTATTAGTTCGGTCCGAGTTGTTGACAGTTATTTCGTGGACGTTCCAGACGCTTGGCGGAAATCTTGGTCGTCGGTGTGTTCCTGAAGATTCTGAGCCACTGACATATGTCACGTCGAAGTAGTCAATCAGAGGCTGTGCAGTTGGCGGCATGATTCGGCGGATGAAGGCCATGCCGGCAGGAACATCCGAAACGGGTAGGAATGCTAACCCATCTAGCATACCTGAAAGTAATCTGAAGTCAGCGTCATCGCGATAGCGGGTAGTCAAGCCCAACTCCTGCAAAAAATGCAAAAACCAAGAACTGTATCTACGATTAAATGCAAAATTCGTTATTTAGGCTGTTGTTAACGACAAGAAATCAAAGACATTACTAGGGCACCGTACAATATTAAACAAAAGAAAAAAACAGAAGTGCTGACAGTCAGTAGGCCTAGTCGCGGGCAGACAACAGTTATACTGTGCAGTGCAATTACGATCGCCTAATCATCGAGCTTTATGTTCTCTTTGTTCAGAATTTCATGCTAGACCTGTATCAAAAGAAAACTATTTTAGTTAGCACATAGTCCGAGTTGATGTCGCCTATGCTAGGCATACCTGAATTTTTCTCCATGTTGACTGGGTGAGATGATAGAAACATCCATGAGTCGTCACACCGTGACCGAAAACCACATGTATTGCTGACAACATCGCAGACTCGAAATCAGTAACGATGTGCGTTGGATCTGGCCGTATACCTTGCCGTATGCATGCATCGTCCACAGCACGCAGCATCGTCTCGTACGTTGTCTGAGACTTGTTCTCCAAAAATGCGTACACACATGGAACGACACGATCGGCAACTGGAGCCAGAATGATGTAGAGCTGCACGCCACAACGACAATGGGTTACTTTATGTTTCGATAAACCAAAAGTATTTAAACATATAAAAGCAAGCACCTTTATTGACAAGTAAAAACAGAATAGAAATCAAGTGGAAAAGCGAACAATAATATATGCCATAATATATATACTACATAAAAATAAAATTATCTAAGAACGTGGAAAGTACACTCAATAAATGAAGTATATCTTTATATCATATCGTCTTTTACAGCACGTTATAAAAAAGAAACACAACCACAAAATTAACCTGCATGAAGAGCTTCGGTGCAACTGCAAAATTCCCATCCATAAACCATTTCTGACTTCCAGCTAGGTGTTTGAGGCATTCAGACGTGGCGAATATTATTATTCTTGATGTCGCAGAACTTCCATTATCGAACATTAGGAACTGACGTGGGTTATTGCCTCCTGTCGTGGACCAAACGTCGTTGATTGCCAGTTGGCGTAGGTTTTTGGGCACTTTGGGATGGTTAGCTGCTCGCTGGTTTCGAAGAGTTCTTTTGACGATGGACGGAGACGGCAGACAACTGCGTCCACTAAAGTAACAAATAACACCGTAAAGTATACAAGAAGCTCCGGTGTTGCAGAGAGGCCGCGCGATGCTTCGTGTTATTAAACAGTCCACTAATCATTCAAAATCATAAGAATTGACACCCTTGAGTACGGTGTATGTGTAAGCTTATAATTAATAATTAATTGAGACTAGTTTTTCGTACCGGTTCCGACGGACAGTAAAAATTGATAAATTGATATAAAGTAGTTTACCTGTCAGATGCTTGCTGCAATGTCTGAGCGACAATCACGGAGGGCTTATCTCTTGACGTCTGCACGCGTTGTCGCATTTTGTCGCGAAGTGCCACCACTTCACACCCACTGTCATCGCGATCGTGATTGTGTACTCCATCAGCACACGGATTTGCCATATTAATATCTGTCAGCAAACTGCCGTTGCATTTCAAGAGGCGTCGAACGCAACGCCACCGTATATAGGCGTCGTGCTTTCGTGGATGTTTGGTATAGGCATAGCCACTGAACAGCAGTTTGACTGCGCCCTTCTGTGATTTAACTATGACAGGTGCTGCGTTGTCATCACTTCCGCCGTCGTCTTGGCCGTCGGTACCGTCGTCGTCACATCCGTCACCGCTGGCGTCGCGACTTCCGCCGTCGTCTTGGCCGTCGGTGGGACCGTTGTCGTCACATATGTCACCGCTGGCGTCGCGACTTCCGCCATCGTTTGCGGATGCTGGTGGAATCTCGTGCTCGACTGCTAGTCTGGTCGGTCCACTCGCAGTAGCGCCACGACGTTTCTTGGTATGAGAGCGATTGGACACCGGTCGGCGCCGACGCTTATTGCCGGCACAGCGCTGTTCACGTGGCAACGCGTATTCCGGAGCGAGACTTGGCAGTGGCTGAAATTGTGCGAATCACCTACCGTGCTCGCACCGTATTTTTGGCCTTGTCCCCGAGATATTTTCCATCGTTGAGGAGACTATTCGTATTCGTCCCAGCGTTGTTCTCCGCTTCGTCGAGTATCCACATGTAGTACGCGATGGCGTCGTAGGCGAACAGCACAGATAGCGGACCCTCATAACATCATCACGTACATAAATTTCAGTATAAATATTCAAAATTTTCTTCTGGGTTGTGACTTGTGAACAGCAATATTTGTCGTACTCACTGCCGCATATAAGATGCAGCTGCCATTGGGAGAAGAGGTAGGCCTTTCATTCGGTAATAAGGGTCCGTCTGACGCGTTACCAATGAGGGAATATTTGTCATGCCGAAAGCTGTTAGGATATCAATCCTAGACTGTATCATTTTTATTAACGTTGTTGCTTTCACTGTATTTCATATACTTAAAAATCACTGCACTTTACAAGACAAATTACTAACTAGTCCTTGCTGAAAAATAAAGCCTTTAAAGTTAAAAATTACTCTTCTACGCTCAGTGTTGCTTTCACGTCATGTTAACGCAGCGTTTTCCTACGTCTGTCACTGTCAGAAAAATAAGCAAAAATAAAAAGGAACAGTTCAGAAAATCACTATTCAGATGCATAATACGATCTATAGGCTTATAGTTTTACACAGCAATCGCTGAACGTGCAGAAACGGCGCGCTGTCCGACAGTCAAACTTTCGTACTGGGTCAACGCCAACATATGTAGTTCAATCAGCAACTTGATCACATTAGCTAATGCTTGAATCTGATATTGTGACCAACGGCGCGCAGGAATTCTTCAATCTGTCGTTCGCCATCGTCGTACTGCGTGCAGAGATGGTGTAGTCTACGTTGCATCTGCTGCACGCCCAGCCGTCGGCGCCGTCTTCCTAGCGTTCCGTTGGCATGTTTCATAAGTATGCTGGCCGTCTGGGCTGCATCTGCCTGAAGCAGCTGGATGCATGTCCAGACGGACGGGTGACTTTCGCCGAGCAGCGTCTCGAAGGCCCTATTCCATGCTTCTGCGAAGTTATTAGTTCGGTCCGAGTTGTTGACAGTTATTTCGTGGACGTTCCAGACGCTTGGCGGAAATCTTGGTCGTCGGTGTGTTCCTGAAGATTCTGAGCCACTGACATATGTCACGTCGAAGTAGTCAATCAGAGGCTGTGCAGTTGGCGGCATGATTCGGCGGATGAAGGCCATGCCGGCAGGAACATCCGAAACGGGTAGGAATGCTAACCCATCTAGCATACCTGAAAGTAATCTGAAGTCAGCGTCATCGCGATAGCGGGTAGTCAAGCCCAACTCCTGCAAAAAATGCAAAAACCAAGAACTGTATCTACGATTAAATGCAAAATTCGTTATTTAGGCTGTTGTTAACGACAAGAAATCAAAGACATTACTAGGGCACCGTACAATATTAAACAAAAGAAAAAAACAGAAGTGCTGACAGTCAGTAGGCCTAGTCGCGGGCAGACAACAGTTATACTGTGCAGTGCAATTACGATCGCCTAATCATCGAGCTTTATGTTCTCTTTGTTCAGAATTTCATGCTAGACCTGTATCAAAAGAAAACTATTTTAGTTAGCACATAGTCCGAGTTGATGTCGCCTATGCTAGGCATACCTGAATTTTTCTCCATGTTGACTGGGTGAGATGATAGAAACATCCATGAGTCGTCACACCGTGACCGAAAACCACATGTATTGCTGACAACATCGCAGACTCGAAATCAGTAACGATGTGCGTTGGATCTGGCCGTATACCTTGCCGTATGCATGCATCGTCCACAGCACGCAGCATCGTCTCGTACGTTGTCTGAGACTTGTTCTCCAAAAATGCGTACACACATGGAACGACACGATCGGCAACTGGAGCCAGAATGATGTAGAGCTGCACGCCACAACGACAATGGGTTACTTTATGTTTCGATAAACCAAAAGTATTTAAACATATAAAAGCAAGCACCTTTATTGACAAGTAAAAACAGAATAGAAATCAAGTGGAAAAGCGAACAATAATATATGCCATAATATATATACTACATAAAAATAAAATTATCTAAGAACGTGGAAAGTACACTCAATAAATGAAGTATATCTTTATATCATATCGTCTTTTACAGCACGTTATAAAAAAGAAACACAACCACAAAATTAACCTGCATGAAGAGCTTCGGTGCAACTGCAAAATTCCCATCCATAAACCATTTCTGACTTCCAGCTAGGTGTTTGAGGCATTCAGACGTGGCGAATATTATTATTCTTGATGTCGCAGAACTTCCATTATCGAACATTAGGAACTGACGTGGGTTATTGCCTCCTGTCGTGGACCAAACGTCGTTGATTGCCAGTTGGCGTAGGTTTTTGGGCACTTTGGGATGGTTAGCTGCTCGCTGGTTTCGAAGAGTTCTTTTGACGATGGACGGAGACGGCAGACAACTGCGTCCACTAAAGTAACAAATAACACCGTAAAGTATACAAGAAGCTCCGGTGTTGCAGAGAGGCCGCGCGATGCTTCGTGTTATTAAACAGTCCACTAATCATTCAAAATCATAAGAATTGACACCCTTGAGTACGGTGTATGTGTAAGCTTATAATTAATAATTAATTGAGACTAGTTTTTCGTACCGGTTCCGACGGACAGTAAAAATTGATAAATTGATATAAAGTAGTTTACCTGTCAGATGCTTGCTGCAATGTCTGAGCGACAATCACGGAGGGCTTATCTCTTGACGTCTGCACGCGTTGTCGCATTTTGTCGCGAAGTGCCACCACTTCACACCCACTGTCATCGCGATCGTGATTGTGTACTCCATCAGCACACGGATTTGCCATATTAATATCTGTCAGCAAACTGCCGTTGCATTTCAAGAGGCGTCGAACGCAACGCCACCGTATATAGGCGTCGTGCTTTCGTGGATGTTTGGTATAGGCATAGCCACTGAACAGCAGTTTGACTGCGCCCTTCTGTGATTTAACTATGACAGGTGCTGCGTTGTCATCACTTCCGCCGTCGTCTTGGCCGTCGGTACCGTCGTCGTCACATCCGTCACCGCTGGCGTCGCGACTTCCGCCGTCGTCTTGGCCGTCGGTGGGACCGTTGTCGTCACATATGTCACCGCTGGCGTCGCGACTTCCGCCATCGTTTGCGGATGCTGGTGGAATCTCGTGCTCGACTGCTAGTCTGGTCGGTCCACTCGCAGTAGCGCCACGACGTTTCTTGGTATGAGAGCGATTGGACACCGGTCGGCGCCGACGCTTATTGCCGGCACAGCGCTGTTCACGTGGCAACGCGTATTCCGGAGCGAGACTTGGCAGTGGCTGAAATTGTGCAGCATTGGCCACTGGATGTAACGGAACAAAATGAGTCGGCGTGAAACGAGTGAGGTCAGCGGGTCTGCTACATGCCGACCACAAGATCTTTATGTCCGCTGTACTGGGATTGACATTGCGCCCCACCACTTGCCTATTCCACGCTTCAACGTGGACATTTGTTGCAGGGTATACAGACGTAATCGGCATCGATATCACGGCACTGAGAGGGTACATATGTATTAATTCCGACTCGTGACCAAATTTGCAGACTGTCTCCAATGTCTCAATGTAATCAGGCACGTGAATGCGATCGTCGCCGACCAGATTTTCGTACTGTGCGGCCGCTGGGTCGTAGTAGGTTGGAAAACACGCTATTTCGATGGCCGTGAGCAGTCGTAGGATAGCGTGCATGTCTTCATTCCCATACAGTTGTCGACTGACGGCCCGATACAAACAGTTGCCGTCGCCCTGTACCGCCAGTGGTACAGCATGCTGTGCCAGACAAGGATGACAGGCGTTAAGGATAACTGTACCAGTTATGTCGCGCGTGCCGGGCACGACTGAGGAATTTCGATTGTGGGCTGGTGGCAAAGCGATGCCATACGTTTGGTGAAGCAACGTTTCTTGACCCACTGCTGCAGTAAGCACAGCACTCGACTTGGTTGCCACAGCCTCAGACAGCCTGCAATGATAGGAAGTCGATAAGACCCTCGTATAAATATGCATTTGATTAATAGGTTAAGGACTCGGACAGCCTCACCCTATATAGTGTAACCTGATAGTCATCAACAGATGAGGTAGGCGAACGTTACGCGTAAAATCCAACCACTGCACGTAGGTATTGTACATATAGGCCTGTTTAAATACATTTCACATGCAATGAGCTGTTGAGTCAACGATCGTGAACAGAGACTACAAAGACGCTGCGATGTGTGTTAATTGCCGAATGAGTCGGTCTGCCTTGCTACTGCGCTTAACTGGCGTAGGCCGAATTGTTCTACTGTCGGTGAAGAACAAAGGCAATAAATGATTGCTCAAACTCAAACTACGCTACTGATATATACTCACGTCAAAGCACTTTGAAATATGTCGATAGCTGTTAAGTTCTTTAACTCTCTGCTTATGTGAGACGAGAGTGAATACAACGTTTCGAGTCTTAGACTTAGACTGACTACTGACAAATGTTGACGATAAAATAGCAGTACTTTTTTGTGGCCGATATGGTTATTCGTTTTGGCCGATATGGTCTTTTCGTGTGGCCGCTATGGTATGTGGCCGATATGGTCAGTGGCCGATATGGTACAGACCCCCTGCAATTACACCAATGCCTGCCTCTACCTCGTAAGCGTTCACCAGATGGCGCCTCCCGAAAGGATGAAAGGCTGAGTAGGCCTGGTTGGCTAACAAATGACAAGGAATACTCAACGTAATGCAGTAGGTGGGTCCAAATGGACCCACCCTTGGGCCACTAAAGGTTAAAACGGGACATCAGGCCTACATCATGCACGTCGATGACACCATTCATTTTCCATTAAACAGCAGTTTCCCTTACCTTGACAATGCATATGAAGCGTTGTACATTTCGTTCTGGAAGGCACACTGTCGACAATAGAAACTGTATTGGACAGAGCTCCATGCATCCAATAACACCATACTCATCGGCACACAGCGTCTGAAAATAAAACAAAAAATTGTAATTGGCGTGGTACAAATTATATTATTTATGACAAGTATAGTCAACGCAGGTCTCTATTTAAGCCGACCACTGATGACTAATAGGAAACCACAAAAAAATGACCAACTGATCTATTTTTAAACCAGCATTTAAAAGCAAGGCCGCTTTTGCCATTGTAATGGGTTCTCAAATCAAATTATGTGAGCATTATTCAATCAAGAGGCGACATAGCGAAACAGTTAGCATACTTGTCATAAATAATATAATTTGTACCACGCCAATTACAAATTTTTAGCGAAACAGTTAGCATATAGGCCGTTCGTACGTGCATATACGGGTAATTATAATTAGATAATTACTTAGAAAATAAGGTAATTCTAATTCTACTTAATTATAAAATAATCCTTATTCGAATTGTCTCTGTTAATTATATGAATGCATTAGAACAAGTGCGTCAGTAAAACTGACACAAACCCGCCATTCGGATAGTCGTTTACAGCTTCTGTGTTAAATTTTTTTGATTGCCATATAGGACAGATGTGCGTATTCGTCCAAAATATTGCGCGATCGCTACTAGGCTACTATTGTGCATGCTCTAACTACAAGTACATGAATTAATTAAACTCAATATAAATCCCAGTAGCAATGCCGAAACGATTGAAATTTGTCGTTGAACAGTGAGTGTTGTTTATGGTACGACGGCAAACGTGGCAGGCACGGCGATTCGAAATTTTCGAATCGGCCCGTCACTTTCGAATCGAATCTGGACGTCCGATTCGAATTCGAATAGAATCTGGAAGCTTCGCATGTCCCGATCAAAAAGCTTGTAAGCCTCTATTTTTAGCGGTCACTGAGATATAGGGGACGTAAAGGCTAGAAATGGGCCGAAATTATCGAGAAATCGTTGACCGAACAAACATACAAACAAACAAACAAACAAACATACAGTAAAACAAATACCTCGCCCTTCGCTATACTAGCGAATGGCGGGTAATAATTAGCGCTGAACTGTGTTCAAAGACTGTCTAGCATTATCCGGTCTACGTTAACAATCAGAGGAAACTCACCTATGAATCCATCGCTGACACTTCGAACACTCGACAGAATTGCGACCGACATTGCCGCCGCAAGAACCACATGGATAGCTATGACTACTTAGGCCTATCTTGTTCGACTTGAATTCCATTTTGCGACTGACACTTCGTTCGCGTCATGACGCATTTTATACAATATCTTGAGCAACAGTTATTACCCAGTCTTACTTCATTATCGACCGCGGTGACGGTGTTGTGTCGTTCGACGGCCGCTGCATCTCATTTGTCGGCACTTTAATTTCTACTTGCGCAACACATCTGTGGTTCTTGCTCAAGTTATTACGTGGTCTTATTTCATTGTCGAACCCGGTGATGGTGTTGTTGTTCGCTTTGTTTGTTCCCTACTCATTATTCGGCGCTTTACAACTTGAGCAACAGATCTGTTATTCTTGCTCAAGTTATTACGCCGTCTTATTTCATTGTCGAACCCGGGGCGGGTTCAAGATGCACACTTCTAACGTAGAACTTTTTTCCTAGCGTAGGAAAAATTAAAGCTATTGAACGCACTTCTAACAGTTAGGAAAAAATTCCCACCGTAGCAGAAAATTTCTTTGCTAGCTATTTGGGCCACGCCAAAATGTCATCGTATTTTTCGTCGTGACAAAATTTTTTTTGTAATTTTACTTAAAATCAATGCTTCCGAAGCATTCTCCGCACGCGCTGCCTGTCAGCGACAGCGGAGATTCTTGTTTTTCTTGTTACACGCAGGACCGTTTTTACCTTAATGAACGGACCGTTTTTACCGACCTTACTACTAATCCATTTATACCCCGGACCGTTTTTTCCGGACCGTTTTTACCCGGACCGTTTTTACCGGGACCGTTCTTACCCGGACCGTTCTTACCTAGACCCCGCAGGACACCACAGGA
>Ga0209783_1000262_pt1 | contig 11038 bp, 10 predicted proteins | sample WorMetfiPIANOSA1_FD_187395 | JGI IMG/M metagenome (GOLD analysis project Ga0209783, IMG submission 187395) | Marine gutless worms symbiont microbial communities from Max Planck institute for Marine Microbiology, Germany - Olavius filocauda... | ecosystem: Host-associated > Annelida > Digestive... | reverse complement strand
CAGGCTGATAGCATCATCCTTGAACTCTTGGGTGAAACTCCGTCTGGTTTTTTGAGTACTCATTGGACACCTCGCTTTCTGATATTTCGTTCTTAGCAAAGTGTCCGTTTCTTTTAAACCACATCAGTAAGCTTGGGCACAAAGCGAGCGAGAATTGAAGCGTCTTAAATTTATAGTGATATTAGGGGTTTTGTTGCTTGCCGGGCCGGTTGTACTGCCGGCCCCTTTGTTTGTGGCCGAGGCGGTGGACACCGAGTCCAAGACCGACCGCGATGTTGAAGATGAGGAACTCATCGAGGATGAGGAATTCCTGGACGATGAGGAATTTATAGACGAAGACCTGGTGCCGGATGACAGTGACGCCGTGTCGGTACCGGATCCGCTGCGTCCCCTCAACCATGCTGTTTATCTTTTCAACGACAAAGTCTATTTCTGGGTCCTCAAGCCGGTGGCCAATGGCTATAAGACGGTTGTGCCGGTCGAGATACGTATCTGTACCCTTAATTTTTTCAATAACTTATATGCGCCGGTCCGTTTCACGAACTGCCTGCTGCAGGGCAAGTTTAAAAATGCGGCCGGTGAATTCGGCAAGTTTTTCATCAACACCACCGCCGGGGGACTGGGCCTGGGAGATGTGGCCCGGCGTTATCCGGAACTCAATCCGCCGGAAGAGGATTTCGGACAGACTCTGGGCTACTGGGGTTTCGGGAACGGCTTTTACCTCGTTCTGCCCGTGCTGGGGCCCTCCACGCTGCGAGACGCCGTTGGCCGGGTAGGCAACTGGGCGGTGGACCCGCTTTCCTACCTCGAACCCTGGGAGCTTTCCCTTGGTGTCTGGGCTCTCAAAAACGTGAACTCGACCTCCTTCAGAATAGGCGACTACGAGACCATCAAGGATGCGGCCCTCGATCCTTATGAGGCGTTCCGGGATGGGTATATACAATTTCGCAGAACGAAAGTCGGCCAATAGCGGGGAGGTCGGCCACAAGGGGCATCTTTTGGCCCAGAGCGGCGTTTTCACATTTTTGTGATCCTCAACATAGCGTCTGCTATGCCTGCGGTCCCAAAAACGTTCAAGCCTTGCTCTGAACCAAAAGCTACCCCTTGTGGCCGACCTCCGTCGTTTAACCATAGGCATCTTCATGCCCGGCGAAGCCTTTAGGCGAAGTCGGGTTGGCCCGGGGCCGCGTTCTCGTCTTTTTCTATCCCTCATCTTAACCCACTGCTCTTTTCTCCTTATTATTCTGCTTCGCAGCAGATCGGTTTTCACCGGGCGAGCGGTTGAAAAGCGGCCTTTAAATTCAATTCATTTTTTGGGTCGGATTTCGCCTGTCGGGGGATGGAAACCAGCAAATGGTTTGACATAAAAATAGCCCGTAACTGCCCGGTTTTATTCTTGACAAACAGTTTGAATTTAATATGTTGAGGGGTCACATTGATATAATAACCTCGAGGCGGTTTGGAAATCTTCAAATTTTGAAACCGCCTCTAATCAAAAGCCGAGGGAGAGATAATGAAAGTTTTGGTTAGCGACATGCTGGGTGAGATCGGGATCGAAATGTTTGAGCAGGAAGAGGGACTCGAGGTGGATGTGAAGACCGGTCTGGCCCCGGAGGAACTGAAGGGCATCATCGGGGAGTATGACGGTCTGGTGATCAGAAGCGCCACCAAGGTTACCGAGGATCTTCTTTCCGCGGCCCACAACCTGAAAGTCGTGGGGCGGGCCGGCATCGGGCTGGACAATGTCGATATTCCCGCAGCCACCAAACGCGGTGTCGTCGTGATGAATACACCCGGTGGCAACGTGGTCACCACCGCCGAGCATGCGATTGCCATGATGCTGTCGTTAACCCGCAACATTCCCGAAGGTACGGCCTCACTCAAGGGTGGCCGCTGGGACAAGAAAAAGCTGCAAGGACTTGAAATTTTTAATAAAGTCCTGGGCGTTATTGGTTACGGCAATATCGGTTCCATCGTCGCCGACCGTGCCCGCGGGCTCAGGATGAAGGTCCTCGTGCACGATCCTTTCGTGACGCCTGAACAGATAGAAAAGGCGGGGTTTGAGTTTGCTTCCTTAAATGACCTGTATGCCCGGGCCGACTACATTACCATCCATGTGCCGAAACTGAAGGACACCATCGGTCTTATTAATAAAGACGCCTTTGCCAAGATGAAAGACGGGGTGATGCTGGTCAACTGTGCCCGGGGCGGCATCGTCGATGAAGCGGATCTCTGCGCAGCCATGCAGTCCGGCAAGGTGGCCGGAGCGGCCCTGGATGTTTTTGAAACCGAACCGCCGGAAGAATCGCCCCTTTTTGATTTCGAGCGTTTCATTTGCACGCCGCACCTGGGCGCCTCTACCCGTGAAGCCCAGACCAATGTTGCTGTGGCAGTAGCCGACCAGATTATCGACTACTTGAAAAACGGTACCATCAGAAATGCGGTCAACGTTCCTTCGGTAACGGGCGAGTTGCTCGAAAAACTGGGCCCCTTTCTGGACATCGCTGACAAGCTCGGTTGCCTGCAGGCCCAGTTGATCTGTGGGCCTCTTAAAGAGGTTGTTATTGAATATTTTGGTGATTTCCAGGAGTTGGACCTTTCTCCGGTTACGACGGCCGCCTTGCGGGGACTGCTTCTACCCGAAGTTAAAGACGACGTCAACTTTGTCAATGCCCGCGTCATCGCCAAGGAAAGGGGCATCAAGGTTACCGAGACCGAAACAGCAGATTCCGATGAGTACAATAACATGATCACGGTGAAGGTGGTCTCTGCCGAAGCGGCCAGTACGGTGTCCGGAACGATTTTTGGAAAACGGGACCCCCGCATTGTACGGATCAATTCTTTCCGTTTGGAAATGGTCCCCAATGGCCACCTGGCCCTGATTTACAACATAGACAGACCGGGTTCCATTGGTGAAATCGGGACCACCCTGGGCAACCACAAAATCAACATTGGCCGGATGCAGGTGGGACAGGAAGAGGAAGGCGACAACAACATTATCTTCCTGTGTACCGATACGCCCATTCCGGTTGATGTATTCGAGGAACTCAGAAATCTGGCTTCGGTTAAAACCGCCATCCCGCTTGAGTTCTAGGGCGGTAATTTAGCCTTCTGCTGTTGGGCCATCATTAAAAATAAAAGATAACAAGGCCTTAAGCGTGAACTAAATGCTAGGCGCTAAAAGCCGACAGCTCTACCCAGAGGGAGGGAATGCCATGACAGAGAAGAACGAGGAGCAGCAAGGATTCATCATGAAGGATGCGCCTGACGAGTCGGCAGCAGAAGATGCGGCCCAACCGGAAGATCATATTCCACTGCCGGAGATGAACTTTTCCACCTTTGTGGTGTCCCTGAACGCGTCTGCCCTTATGCACCTGGGGCTGATGGAGGATCCCATCCAGGGAAAAAAGGTCAAGAACCTGGAACTGGGCAAACAGACCATCGATATCCTGGTGATGCTTGAGGAGAAGACCAAGGGTAACCTATCTGCCGAGGAGGAGAAGCTGCTGCAGACCATCCTGTATGACCTGCGGATCAATTACGTAAAGCAGAGTCAGTAGTGACCGGCCCCTTCGCGCTCAGGTCACCGGCCAAGATCAACCTGTTTCTCAAAATTATTGGAAAACGGCCGGACGGTTACCATGAACTTGTGTCGCTCATGTGCGGCATCAGCCTTGCGGACCGGATTGTCCTGCGGCCAGGAACAAAAGCTATTTCGGTAGCTTGTGATTACCCCGGCGTGCCGGCGGACAGGACCAATCTGGCCGCCCGGGCAGCGGCAGCCTTCTATGAGCACCACCGGGTGTCGGAACGGGTGGCCATTGAAATAGATAAGCGGATTCCGGTGGGGGCCGGCCTGGGGGGCGGCAGCAGCAACGCTGCTTCGGTTTTAAATGGTTTGAACACTTATTATGGGCAGCCGCTGACATCCGAAAAGCTCTCCGCTTTGGGGGCGACCATTGGCGCAGATGTTCCGTTTTTCCTGTTTGGCCGACCGGCCCTGGCCACGGGAGTCGGGGAACGGCTGACCGCATTTTCAGGACTTGGCCGCCACAAGGTTTTAGTGATCTATCCCGGATTTGGTATACCGACTGCAGGCGTATATAAAAAACTGAATTTTGGATTGACAAAATGTGAAAATAACCTTAAATTATTCCTTTTAAAACAAAATGGGTTTATACCGGCCCAACATTTGTGCAATGATTTGGAAACAGTTGTAATTCCACGATATCCTGAGATTGCAACTGCGAAAATGAGGTTGATGGACAGTTGGGCAGAAGGGGCGCTGATGACCGGCAGCGGCTCAAGCATTTTTGGGCTTTTTGCCGAATCCCAGACCGCCCAGACGGCTGCAGAGGCCCTGGCCCCCCAATATGGTGGCGCGGTTTTCTTGGCGGATCTCCTGGTTTGAAGCACCAGGTGCCATCAAAACGCCCGATTTTTTTTGTTTAATTACAGGTCTCAAGCATGGGGCGTCGTCAAGTGGCAAGACACAGGGTTTTGGTCCCTGCATTCGTAGGTTCGAATCCTACCGCCCCAGCCAACAGATACCAAACGGTTTAAAAGACCGTCTTATAATCGGCAGCGTTTACCTAAACACGAACCAAGGATGAACCATGACTGATTTTGCCATATTTTCGGGAAATTCGAATCCGGTTCTGGCCAAGAGGATATGCGACTACCTGAATGTGCCCATGGGGGGTGCCAAGGTCAAGACGTTCAGCGATGGCGAGATCCAGATCGAGATCCAGGAAAATGTGCGTCTGAAAGACATTTTCGTGATTCAGTCGACCTGTAACCCGGTAAATGACAACCTGGTGGAATTGCTGCTGATGATCGATGCTTTCAATCGGTCTTCCGCCCGGCGGATTACAGCGGTGATCCCTTATTTCGGTTATGCCCGGCAGGACAAGAAGGTGGCGCCCCGGGTACCCATCAGCGCCAAGCTGGTTGCGGACCTGATTTCCACGGCCGGGGCGGATCGGGTTATTACCATGGATCTGCATGCAGGTCAGATCCAGGGGTTTTTCAGCATACCGGTGGACAACCTGTTTGCCGCCCCGGTGACGCTGAAACATATAAAAACCAATTTTGACCAGGAGAAGCTGGTCATTGTTTCACCCGATGCCGGCGGGGCGGAAAGAGCCCGGGCCTTTGCCAAGCGCCTGGGGGCCGGCCTGGCCATCATCGACAAACGCCGTAGTGCACCTAATGTGGCCAAGGCGATGTCGGTGGTCGGGGACGTTCAAGACAAAGTTGCCATGATCCTGGATGACATGGCCGATACGGCCGGGACGCTGACCCAGGCCGCCAACGCGATCATGGAACACGATGCCCGCGAGGTCCATGCCGTCTGCAGTCATGCAGTACTGTCGGGACCTGCGGTGGACCGGATTGCCGAATCGCCGCTCAATTCGCTGATCGTCACGGATACCATCCCGCTCAGCGACAAGGCGGCCGTTTGTGATAAAATTGAAGTGCTATCTATTGCGGAACTTGTTGGCGAAGCCATCATACGCAGTGCAACAGGCGATTCAGTGACATCGCTTTTTGTATAAACACGTTAAGGAGGAAATATTTTGGAGTTACTTGAACTAAATGCCGTTACCAGGACCGATGCAGGCAAAGGCCAGGCCCGGACGTTACGCCGGGAGGGCCGCTTGCCCGCGGTTCTGTACGGACCCAATACAGATCCGGTGATGCTGTCTATTGATCTCAGCGAACTGGAAGACATCACCAAAGGCGGCTCTGCCGGCCAGGCCATCTTGAGCATTTCTGTCAAGGGGGAGAAAAAGCCGCGTACAGCCATGATTAAAGACCTGCAGATTTCACCGCTCAGTCGAGACTATCTGCATATCGATTTTTACGAAGTTGATATGCAGCAGAAGATCAACGTCATGGTGCCGGTGACCACCACCGGCAAGTGTATCGGTATCGAGATGGGCGGTATGACCCAGCTGATTCGGCGTGAGCTCGAAGTCCTCTGTCTACCCGGGGAAATACCGGAATACATTGAGATCGATATTACCGATCTGAACATCGGCGATTCGGTCCACGTGGAAGATGTCAAGCTGGAAGGGGATATTGAAATCCCCCATGATGTCGACTTCACCATCCTGACCATCCTCAGCGGTAAGATGAAGGAAGAGGAAGTGGAAGAAGAAGAGCTCGAAGAAGGTGAAGAGGGCGTTGAGGAAGGCGAAGAGGCGGAAACGGACGAGGAAGCGGAAGAAACCGCCGGCAAAGAAGAGTAATCTCAGAATTGGGCTGACCTGTGACGGCGGATTCCCTATACAACGAGCCTCCGCAGATCAACCTCATTGCGGGCCTTGGCAACCCCGGGTCCGACTGCCGGAATACCCGGCACAACATAGGTTTTCGGGTGGTGGAGACCCTGGCCCGACGTTTCAATGTCAGGTGGGATTTCCCGGAGCCCGGGCTTGAATGTGGCCGGGGGGCCATAAAAGGGCATGCTGTACAGCTGCTCAAGCCGCAGCGCTACATGAATCGCAGCGGGCCGCCGGTAGACGCTTTTTTAAGAAAATTTTGCATATCACACAGGGAGATATTGGTCATTCATGATGATATCGACCTGGAATTTGGAAGATTAAAAATAAAAAAGAAAGGGGGCGATGGCGGACACAAAGGTATTAGGTCAATGATAGATGCCTTGGAGACTGGAGATTTTGCGAGACTTCGCCTGGGCATCGGACGTTCCGGAGCAGATGAAGATGTGGTGGACCATGTCCTCGGAGAGTTCGACAACCGGGAACAGGAAAACCTGGGAGTTTTCATCGACCGTGCTTCGGATGCAGCAGTTACGGTGCTGGAACACGGTATGAACGCAGCTATGAATCGGTTTAACCGTAAAAGCATCAAGCAATCTTAACATTTTTAACATGGAGGTAAGAATGGAAGTTTTGATGAGCAACATCCCGTTGTTGTGCACGCTCGTTGGTGTTGTTGGAATTCTGTATTCCATTATCATCGCAATGGTCGTCAAGGGCGCACCCGCGGGTAATGAAAGAATGCAGGAAATTGCCGGAGCCATTCAGGAAGGTGCTGTCGCCTACCTGAACCGTCAGATGAAATCAATGGGCATCACCGGTATCATCATTTTCGTAGTCCTCTTCGCCACTCTGGACGCCAAGACTGCCGTGGGCTTTGCCGTGGGCGCTATCGCGTCTTTTCTGGCCGGCTACATCGGCATGCGCGTATCGGTTCTGGCCAACGTCCGGACTGCCGAAGCGGCCAAAGATGGCATGGCGGCTGGTCTGGCCATGGCTTTCAAGGGCGGCTCCGTAACCGGTATGATCGTGGCCGGCCTGGCACTAACCGCTACGGCTGGTTACTACACTGCTACCCATGACATTATGGCCCTGGTTGCCCTCGGGTTTGGCGGCAGCCTGATCTCCATCTTCGCCCGTCTGGGCGGCGGCATCTTCACCAAGGGTGCCGACGTAGGCGCCGACCTGGTAGGTAAGGTCGAAGCCGGTATTCCCGAAGACGATCCGCGTAACCCGGCCACCATCGCCGACAACGTTGGCGACAACGTAGGTGACTGCGCCGGTATGGCTGCGGACCTTTTCGAAACTTACGCGGTAACCGCCGTGGCCGCCATGCTGATCGGCCACCTGCTGTTTCCGAAAAACCCCATGGCTACCGAATTCCCGCTGCTGCTAGGCGCCATCTCCATTATCGCTTCCATCATTGCTTCCTTCTTCGTTAGACTGGGCAGCAGTGGATACGTTATGGGCGCCCTGTACAAAGGTATGTTCGGTTCCGCCATCCTGGCAGCCATTGCCTTTTACTATGTGACCATGAAGTACATGGGCAACGTAGGTGATCTTTCCGCCATGAACATTTACTACTGTACCCTGATCGGCCTGGCACTTACGGTGGTCATCGTAATCATCACCGAGTACTACACCGGTATTTATGCTCCGGTAAAGAGAATTGCCGAAGCCTCCACCACCGGTCACGGTACCAACATCATCGCCGGCCTGGCCGTTTCCATGCAGTCTACGGCTCTGCCGATCCTGGCCATCTGCCTTTCAATCTTTTTGGCCTTCAAGTTTGCCGGTCTGTACGGGATTGCCATGGCCGCCATGTCCATGCTCTCCATGACCGGTATGGTTATCGCCATTGACGCTTACGGCCCGATCACCGACAACGCCGGTGGTATCGCCGAAATGGCTGAAATGGACGAGAGCGTACGCGCCGTAACGGATCCGCTGGATGCCGTTGGTAACACTACCAAGGCCGTCACCAAGGGGTATGCCATCGGCTCCGCCGGTCTGGCCGCCCTGGTTCTGTTCGCTGCCTATGTTCAGGAATTCTCCATTCACGGCGGCAGCGCGGACATTCGTTTCGACCTGGCCGACGTAAACGTTATCCTGGGTCTTTTCATCGGCGGTCTGCTGCCGTACCTGTTCGCTTCCATCGCCATGCAGGCGGTTGGTAACGCCGGTGCTGCAGTTGTCGTAGAAGTGCGCCGCCAGTTCGCCGAAATCCCGGGCATTATGGAAGGGACTGCCAAACCGGATTACGCTGCTTGCGTTGACATCGTCACCAAGTTCGCTCTGAAAGAGATGCTAGTTCCGGCTATTCTGCCCGTAGTTGCACCGCTGATCGTAGGCTTCCTGCTGGGCAAAGTGGCCCTGGGCGGTCTGCTCATCGGTTCCATCGTAACGGGTGTGTTCGTGGCCATCTCCATGACCACCGGTGGTGCCGCGTGGGATAACGCGAAAAAATACATCGAAGACGGCAACCTCGGCGGCAAGGGTTCTGATGCCCATAAAGCTGCTGTTACCGGCGATACCGTAGGCGACCCCTACAAAGATACTGCCGGCCCGGCCGTTAACCCGATGATCAAGATTCTGAATGTTGTGGCCCTTCTGATGGTTCCGTTCCTGATGTAATCAGGGCTTAGCAGCATTTAAATCTGTTCAACGTGAAAAGGATTGGCGCCCTCGTGGCGCCAATCCTTTTTTATTGAATGAACCCCCAAGGTGTGATATAAAGCATATTGTATTGTACCGAAATTTGAGGAAATTCCACCTAACAGTACTCAACCGCCAGTTGGCTTTCTTCAATTACAACATCCAGCTACAAAGCATTACGTAACCAATTTTCACGGGTAAAACCAAATGGATAAAAAAGACAACGGCAATCAGGCCTCCGAACCTCAAGTTGAGGTAAAGAAATTCAAGGTTGGAGATCTGGCCGTGTACCCCGCCCATGGGGTGGGACGAATTGAAGCCATTGAAAGCCGGGATGTCAATGGCGAAACCCACGACTTTTATATCATGAAAGTGCTGGAAAACGGCATGGTTATCATGATTCCCACCTGGAACGTGGCTTCGGTTGGTTTAAGGGACATCATCGACGAGAAGGATGTTCCCAAAGTATATGATGTCATGAAGGGCAAGCGCAACGCCAACCTGGAGGGTCAGACTTGGAACCGGCGCTACCGTGAATATATGGATAAGATCAAAACCGGTTCCCTCTACGATGTGGCCGAAGTTTTCCGGGATCTTTCCCTGCTCAAATTTACCAAGGACCTCTCCTTTGGGGAACGCAAACTTTACGATACCGCCCAAATTCTTCTGGTGAAGGAGTTGTCGACTGCCAAGAATACAGATGAAGCTTCCATAGCTGCCGAATTGGATGCACTGATCGAAGAGCAGCGACCGGTGGAGCCACCTGAGGAATCTGAAGAAGAGTCATCTTAATTAGAGGTGCTTCCCGGCACCGCACAGAAATTGAACACTCCTCAACGTTCTCAAGACAGCCACCCTTTTTCTTTTGAGATTTCTTCGTCCGACGCCGGCCTGCGCCTGGACGCTGTTGTCAGTACGCATGTTCCCGATTGTTCCCGATCACACGCCGTCCGCCTGATCCGAGACGGACTTGTGCGGGTGAATACCGACCTGAAAAAGCCGGGCTACCGTGTGAAAACCGGGGACTGTGTGGCGGGCGAACTGCCGCTGCCGGAGGTCGTTTCCTTCGCCCCGGAACGGATGGAGCTGAATGTTCTCTATGAAGATACGGACATCATCGTTATTAACAAACCGCCGGGATTGGTGGTCCACCCCGCGCCCGGCCATTATTCCGGAACGCTGGTGAACGGCCTGCTGCACCATTGCCCGGACCTGGCCCCGATTTCCGGGGAAATCCGCCCCGGTATCGTACATCGCCTCGACAAAGACACTTCCGGTTCCATCATCGTAGCTAAAAATCCTGCATCCCTGGAGCACCTGGCTCGTCAGTTCAAGGCCCGTACGGTGGTTAAAAAGTACCTGGCTCTTGTTTACGGTGATATGTCGCCGGACCGGGGAGAGATTGACCTGCCCATCGGGCGTCATCCGACGGAGCGCAAGAAGATGTCCGTTGCCAGCCGGCACCCACGTCCGGCTCTGTCACTCTGGAAGGTTCGCTCACGTCTGGGGGCCTGCAACCTGCTGGAGATTGAAATCAAGACCGGGCGGACCCATCAAATCAGAGTGCACTGCGCCGCCAGCCACCATCCGGTCATCGGAGACAGCCTTTATGGCGGCCGGACCGGCAGCCAGTACCGTCGGCAGGACCCGAAGCTGAATGTCCTGTCAAGGGGCGTTAAGCGGCAAATGCTGCACGCCTGGCGGCTGTCCGTGGATCATCCCCGGTCCGGTGAGAGAATGACGTTTGAGGCACCTGTGGCGGAGGATATGCAGGCATTTCTGGATGGGCTTGAAGAAAACCAAAATTCCCAAACATTTTAATCTTTGACGCTGGACATCAAGAACGCTTCCCTCCCTTGACGGGGTGGGCTGGGGGAGGGTGAACGGCCGCCAACGCAAACTTTTCGACTGAACCAAGGCAGACCCACCAGCACCCCCATGCAACCTCCCCCGTCAAGGGGAGGAGCAGTGTAGTGGTCCAGTAAAAACGGACACGGTTTTAAGCAGCATTGTTTAATTGTTCTTTTTCATAATTAATCGGGCTGAGATATCCCAGCGTCGAATGTAGCCGCATCGCATTGTAGAAGCCGATGTAG
>Ga0209783_1000261_pt1 | contig 11057 bp, 6 predicted proteins | sample WorMetfiPIANOSA1_FD_187395 | JGI IMG/M metagenome (GOLD analysis project Ga0209783, IMG submission 187395) | Marine gutless worms symbiont microbial communities from Max Planck institute for Marine Microbiology, Germany - Olavius filocauda... | ecosystem: Host-associated > Annelida > Digestive... | reverse complement strand
CTATTCCAATACTGTCATAAAGAATACCGACTGATTTTCGGCTTACTGAGTTACCGTACATAAAATTATGTCAATGTAAGATTGTAAGATTGTAAGATTTTTGCATCTGTGATACATGAAAAAAAACAATGTTAAGCGTATCGTTGAAAAATCTCAATTCTTGGGGTCCGCAGACCCCAGCTCCCCCTAAATGACGTCCCTGGATTAATAACTTTTTATAAACGAGCGTGATCAGATATTCAGTATGAGAACGTCATGAAAACTAAAGCGATTGTTGTTTATTACGAGAATATGTAGGCCTATTGAATAATAATCACAATGAATTTTACGAGCTTAACAGAATAAAATAGAACTAGATGTTGACAATTAACGTGTAAATTACCAACCAGACGGTCGCCCTATCTAGTGCAGCTTCGATCGCAGCAGTTTTTAAAGGAATCACGTGACCCAGACCCTACTCGGCCCATAGGTGCTAATTCCTCATCTGTTAGCTAGTTCTTGCCATGTTGCAACTATTTGTGAAATTATAAGTGTCTAGATTTACCCGACCAAATATATAGAGGAAGTCCCGAACTTCAAAAAAAAATCGGTATTTTGTCAGGGACTTGCCAAGATCTATCGGTGTACCAAATTTGAAGTTTATAGCTTCACCCGTTCCAAAGATACGGCGCAGGTGCCATGCAGTGGGTGGATGTGCGAGGTGTTGCGCTCAAACGCGTGGATCTCCGTCGTTTTTACCCGACTTCCACCGTATCATGGCATCAATAGTGAAATGGCCAACGCTTTAAGTTAACGCTACTGTTTTAGATTTTCGATGTGTATTCCCATTACAGAATTACGGCGCTAATTGTCTTCGACTTGGCACGAAAATGGTGCAAATTTTGGGGTTTTCGGCCCCGTTCGTTTTAGAGGGCACTTCGAAGAAATCGGTATAGTTATATGTTCTGTTTAATTGGGGACTAAGCCACGTCGTGTGGAAAAGTTTCGGGATGTCGGTTTTCCGATGTCTGAGAAAGTGCGGTAAGAAAAAATAAAGAAACATCGGTAAACAGGGGCGCTGAAAATGCATGACCGGAAAATGAAGGACCTCGCAGGATCTGGAAAATGAAGGACCACAATGTAAGTGAAAGGGGGCTGTAAAATGAGCGGACATCAAGAAAGACTATTGAAAGCTGTCCAGCATCTGTAAACCGTTTGAAAAGCAGTCTATAGTCCTTTAGTTGGTAGGCCTACTTATTTCATAACCGTTGTCCAAGCGCCCGATAGTAACAGTTGGCGTTGATGTGTATGACACTCGCTGTGAGTGATATTGTGGGTCTGTCTGCTGAGCATTTGCAGTACAGCCACTTTACGTTTAACCATGCATGTGTTCGTGTCCTCATTGAAAAGCGCTGTAAAAAAGCGAGACATGACTGCAGGTTTGTATTGCAAATGACACCGGACAGTTACACGCGATTGACGCGAATGCAGTTCCTACGCGCTGTTAAGTCACGCGGTAACACGCACTGATGCGCTGCAACTCGTACAATTGGATAGCAACGACGATATGACCATGTCGATGGCACATCGATGTCAACGCCTCAACAGGAAACCGCAGATAGGCCTACCTGCGAGGTGTGCCTGCTGGAACCACGCTCTAGCAAAAACGCATGGCGCTGCATGGTCCTTTGCTGACACTCGCGCTTCTGTTCGCCACGTGCAGACGCCAGTATAACCGCTATAAGAAACGTTCTCCTAGGCCTATAATCATGGTATTGCGCCTTTAATGTGTATTTATTTCAATATTTAATTCGGTCCCGCATTTTCCGGTCCTATACTGACATCTTTTGTTTTTTGGTCCTTCATTTTCCGGTCCTGCATTTTCAGTCAACCCCGGTAAACTAGAAATCAAAAGCAATGCCTACTCCGAGGACTGTAATAGTGGCAGGACCTGTTTGCCATTACCCATTAATACAAGAGAACACATTTCCTTAACTATAGGCTACACGTTGTTCAGAAGATCACAATAATACGTGCGCAGAAAATCGGAAAATCCGCGGTTTTAAATTTGATATTCTGTAGTGGCGGCGCAGAAAAAAACTTGAAAATGGTGCACAACTACAAGTCATAGCCTATAAAAAGAGCATACGAAACATTTTTAAAAATTTCACGGATTATAATAGCATATCGGTGAGCACAAATAATGGCACTTCCGTTTGTGCCACTAGCTCTACGAACTCAAAATCGGCCTAGAAAAAACGACGCTACGTCTTGTTGAAGTAATTCACTATGTTACCGACACCATCGAATTGCGTCAGCGTGACAAAAACAAAAACACTTTGTCGCCTCACACCGAGGTACGTGCGTTGTTCGATTTCCACCAAACTTTGCTTTGCAAGATGGTAGAGGAGGTCGATCCGTGCCATCATTTCATCTCCTCAAATTTTTTCTGGTCCTATGTCGTATGTAAAAAAACGAAAAATCAGTCCCTCAGCCCGTGAGTAAAATGTAAAAACAATACCGGCAGGCAACCTGCATGTAAATATAATGGTCTCGTGCACGCTCTCGCTACGCTAGAGCGGGCGACCGTAATTAGCGAATAAAAATAACACTATCAGTTACCCAGCCTGAGTCAGAATGGCCATCCTTCGTATGTATACTGTAGGTGTAATGAATAGGCCTGCTGGCGATGGTCACGGCTTACCTAATCGCTATAGCGACGTATGATTAGCTAGCGAAGAAATGCTGAATTTTTCATACTGGCATATGCTTATAGGCCTACCGGCGAACGGCGATTAAAGGAGGTGGCATTTAAATGAGCCTGCTATTCGCACTTGGCTAAGGACGGACGACGTGAATCGCGTAATGAGGATGGGAGGATCATTATATTTACCTGCAGGTTGCCTGCCGGTATTGTTTTTACATTTTAACGCTGACACAGTATAGGCCTACTGACGGGTGTACTCGCAATAAATCCATCAATCAGCCTGCTGGACTGCACTGTTCTTGCACTTCTACTACGGTACATAAGAATGATGAACTCTGTCAATGGCAAGCCGGTAAGCCCTATTTAGTAAATACCATACGTGCTATACGGCGCTGTTATATTACATACTAAATTGATTGTCTTTAAGGTGTATTCTGTGTGTTATCAAAAAGAAGAAGAATGATATTATGTTATGATTATAGCACATAGCGATATGTTTATTTTGTCTATTTGACTGTGACACTGAAGATGCATAAAAACAATGCTTTTATATGACAAACGCATTTAAAATATATAAAACACTTAAACATTATAAAATAAAATAAGAGAAGTAATTACAAAAGCATAAGACACTGTTACCATCAAATACACTGCAACTAGATCAGTATAAAACACTATCAAACCAAATTTGCGTAGAGGAGGGATTTTGCGAGTAATTTGATGCAGTACAGACACAGCATACGAATATATTTGTATGCTGTGGTACAGATCGAAGCCGAAAACAGTTAAGTCAGTATACATCGTGTCATGGTGAGATAAAGTTGTGTAAACGGATGATAAAATGCCAGTAACGAGTCGCTCCCAGTCTTTCGCAATAATAACAGTTCCACTGGCTTGCCATATCATGCATGAGTCACTGTAAAAGCTTCTGTTGCGTCACTGATGACACAAAGAATTCTTTTTTAGCAGCCGCGGGCGGCGCTGACCCGTTGTTTGACAGGCTAGCCTGGCGTATTACTAGGTCCAGAGACTAACCCGCCACCCCTCAACACAGAGTGAGTAGCGGGCGAGCGTGATGAGTAATCCTGCAGCAGCAGCAGCAGCAGCAGTTAGCAGCCAGCGTACTGGCGGCCGAGCATGCGAGCCTCGCAGAGGCAGAGGCAGAGGCAAAGGCAGGGTGGAGCATGCGTCGTCGTTGCTTATGGGATGAACAAAGAGCAGGTCACTCAGTCGATGACTCGACGCAGTTTAGTTACGATGTAAGTAGATGTTTTCGTTCGTCGTTTTGTCTTATTCCAGTGGCTGACATTAGATAGATATATACGTCGACACAGCGTTAAGTGTTAAGTTTGTCTCGACAGGTACAGGTTGGTTGCAGTATGAGATAAAGAACTGTGTAGAAACGAACATGATCAGATATCACTGTTGGTTTTTACACGCTCAGTTGACAAGCACAATAATGCTAGAGTTGCCCAGAGTTAACAGCTATTCTAAATTGATATTATATGTATGTATTTTTTTCGGGTAGTATTAAGAATATACACCTCTTATATTTCCGCAATCTCAAATTTGTATTTTCCGTTTTAATTTGTAGTTGCTCAGTCTTCTGTATCCTAGCATTAGGGTCAGGACAGCGCCTCCTGTATCGGTTAGGGTCAGGGTTAGGGTTAGTGTTAGTTTTAGTTTTACGGTTTTGTGCTCACAACTATGGAGGTGTATATTCTTAAGGTGTCCCATTTTTTCTTTCACTAAAAATTTTCATGCATTCATGCAGGAAGATTTTGCTGCATGCAACATTGAACCTAAGGTTATTGTTACTGTCGCCAGTTAGTGATGAGTGGATATAGAGCAAGGAGTATTTAAAACTGGAAGTGGCAGTTGTTGCTTCCTGGTTGTAGAAATACGACGAGGTGAATGAAGGTTGCCAGTATAGCGGCAAGATAACTGCGCAGTATTTCACTCACTCACTACTAGCTCCCATTAGTGCGACTGATTGTATCAACATTGTCATTATTATCTGTGTTGTAACGTCATAATTTACTTTGATAATAATAAAAAGACCATAAAGTTACATTATTAGGATTAAATTGGTAAGACCTGTTTCTTCGCACTTTATCATCGTAATTGGAGTAGAAACATGACAGGTGTTAACGTTGTAAATAAAAGTTTCAGCATCAGAAGGAAATGAAAGAATGAATAATATATATATTCGCAGATATTCATAGAAATCTTTGTCTAGAGTGAGTGTGCGAGTTGTGGGTGAGTAAGCAGCGTGCGTTGTTCATTGTTCACGTGTTGTATTGATTTTTCGTAAGCACGCACGCACGCACGCACGCACATTCACACGCACTGGCACAACCGAGGCAGGCTGAGGCAGACAGCTAGAGACAAACGAACAGACAGACGGACGGACGGACGTCTTTGTCATCTTTGTTTCCCATTGTCGCTGCACGTCACTGCGCATCTAACGTCACCTCAGTAGGCTATACGCGGTCAGTTCTCCACACGTTAGATTTCGGTTCCATTGACTATACCATAGCATGGGACAGATTATCAAATCAGTTTTTTTGTCTGTGTATGTGTGTATGTATGTATGTATGTGTGTGTCTGTGGGCACGCTTACGGTCGCATTTTTTTACACGATCTGCGTTAAATTAGAAATAAGTTGCATGCGAATCACATTAGGCTTCATTGGTCCTACCTGTTAATTCTTGGATAATATATTCTGACCCTAGAACGCATAACATGACAGTGTGGTGCTTAGTTCATTACACGGCCGCAGATACAATAATCTGAGAGACAATGCGACCGTGTGTAAAGCAACGTGTGACGTACTTCAAATAAGACTGAAGTGTTGCGAGCTGACGGAGCTGAGGATGAAAGTGAGACGAAGTTCTCAAGTGAGGTCAGTGCTGCTGTGCTCACGCTAGTCATCGGCGCTGTTCTCATTTGAAGGCCTCGCTCGCCGAGTCATCATCGAATTCGCCTGCAGGTGGCGCCATACGTACACAGCTGACGTTTAGTTACGCTAACTATTGAGGAGTGAACTAACTCACTTACTTACAAGACAGGTTGGTAGAAACACGTTTGAATTAAGCTACAGCCACATAATTAATCGTACGAGCTGCCTAAGAAAACAGATACATCTCGCAGTTGCAAAATGGAACCCAGTTTAATGCCATTCTGCATGGCAAATAATACAGGTAACTGGACGATTCAAAATTCGCACGAAAATTGCACGTTCATTACAACCTAACGATAATCAGAGAAACAACCAACAGGTTTAAAAAATAACAATATGGCCAATTTTGCAGATATTTGGTAGTTTGCTATGTACATTACGGATGAAGTTCTTGATGAGAAGTGAACAGAGGCAGACATTGCCTTACTGTACAAATTTACGGAAAAAGAAAATTATAGATTGTAACACTTGTCAAAAAAAGAACTCGTTATAGTTGAAATTAGAAAGGACCGTGGCATATAAGGTGAGTATCATGCAGCGGTCTGGAAAGTGAACGGGTTAATCGAACTGAACCCAGTATAGGCTAACCTACCAGCAGGGTATTGGAAACTCACGAAAAAAACATTTTTAAATGTGATTTGAATCAAAATCAAATCATCGATCAAATCATTAATCAAAATGTGCTTTTTGCCAAGTTCACTGAATTCATACTTTATTGTCAAGACACTGATGACGTGAGTAAGTACAGGCTTTCGCTATATAACGTCATACTCTCTAGCATAACAAGTTTCATGTTTCCAGTTCCAGTTCTCTGGAAATATGATATTTAAGAATGTTGCACAGTTAGCAGTAGCGCAGATAGAGAGTTCCACTTATAATCAGCAATTCTGTTACTAAACCGTAAACGCAAACTTTCTAACATAAGTCTACCGGTACTTATTTTTTAAAGCAATTTCTTCCCTCATGCAGTTTTCTGTTACCGTATTGTCATATATTCATGATTCACTATTAAAATGCCCTTTTCGCTTTTAATGGACTTTTCATATGTTCAGCTTCAAAAGTAGCTGCTTTTCAAAATTCTCATCTTTAAGCTGGTGTCCATTCTTGCAGAAAATCACATTCAAAAACGCATCCAAACGCCACGAGCTATTAAAAGCATCGGCGACGAGTGAGCAAGCAGGAGAAATTAGGGTGACGTCGATGTGGACCAATAACCGCCGAGTTTTGTTTTATCTGCTGTTTACTGTCATTTTCTGGTCATTGAATTTTGGTGATTTTAAATTCATTAGATGATTTGATTTTTTTTCCAGATTTGTTCAAATCAAATCTCAAATCAAATCACAAATTTTTAAAATGATTTCAAATCAGATTAAATCACCAAAATTTGATTTAGATCATGATTTTTAAATCATCAAACAAATCATCCAATACCAATACTAATAACAAAGAATATAATCAGTCCCCGATGGCTGACACAATGCGCGGCCATCTCTGCAAATTTAGATTGTAGGGTTCTAAGTTTGAATGTGATCGTTTGATTTCTAAAGTTTATCACTGTAATGTGATGCACGAGGTCATCGTCTTCATCGCGTCTTAGTTCGTGGTCTCCTAGCATTTCAGCGCATTTGCTGTAGGCCTATGTAGCTTACACCGTGTCCCAAACGGAAGCGACTCACATACAGATCACTGTAACTGCGACCAGTGTTATAGAATAAGTATATTTAATCAACTTAATTAACGGTCGCTTGGTATAGGCCTATATGTCGTATATTAACAAACTTCCTAGAAAAAGTAGTAAAACGTAAAAACGCTTAAAAAAGTAAAAAGTAAAAAAAAGTAAAAACGAATTTTTTTGTAAATGGTACTAAAAATTAAGTTTTCAGTACCAGTATGCACTATGCATGTAAAAGTCCCATTTATAGGCCCTATTCACAGTATAATCACTTGGGTTACAGTATGCGAGTCCTCCTAACTGTTAGTATTACAACAACTCGTTATGGGTTGGCAAGCAAGGGTAATGTACAAGTTTTACGTATTTATTATAAGCATATTATATTATAAGCAAATTAAGATACCTAGAATAGTTTGAGGTCTATCTATGAGGTCTATCGAGACATTCAAAAATTAACGATATTAATAATTTTGATAGAAAATCTTAAGAAATCTGGTGTAGGACGGCAGACATTTTCCACCCAGTGACAAATCCCATCGCGTTACTTGTGAAAGGTTAAATCTTTTCAGCAGTTTACAACTGTTGCAATTCATTCAAACCAGGGACATTTTGAAGCAAAGCGTACGCATCAACAAGTGTAAAAGAAATTGTTGGTCTCGAATACCGATGGCAGACACGATACGCGACCCTCCATGAATTTCAATGTACAGAAATAAATAGACGAACGGGATGTAACGCGTACTTTAGCTTCATATCGAACGGTCACGTTACAATATGTAAGTAAGTAAGTAAGTAAGTAAGTAAGTAAGTAAATAAATAAATAATTTATATAGCGCCGAAGCCTCGAGGAGAATCAGGGCTCATTGGTGACAGGTAGCTAGGAGGACGGATAGGCTGATCTGAAACAGAATGCCTTTAAACGGTTTCTAAATGTGGACAAGGAGTGTGACTGGCGAACTTCAAGTGATAAAGTGTTACGGTAGGCGGGCCTACAAAAATTATTAATCTATAGTAATCAGACTAATCATCATTACGTACAGTATGCTTTTAAGGTGAAGTGTAACAATTTAAACTTATTACGAATGTGTTGAAAATCTGTTCATGGTTAAAACAGTGCAAAACTTCTTTAATTTGGTTAAGACATGGTATTGTTATCAGTAAAAGTAGACTGTCAAAAATTAACACACAAACAACTAGAAAGCACTTATAGAGTTCAAACCTCTGGCAACAACCTAACGTTCATTCTCCGAAGGCCTACCCTAAGAATGTCATCCGTAACTCTTTCAGTTCGTATTTAATGCATAAAACTTCCTGCCTCTCAACTTTTCCACTGTTCCGTCATTGAGACTTTCAATGATGGACCAGTGGAAAAATCCAGATCCGGATCCAGATCAGTCCCAAAATCTAAACGAAAGTTCCTTATCCGAAGACCCATCCCTGCAAAAATTTCATGAACATTCATCTACAAATTTCTGAGTAATCCTATTTAACCCACGTATTGTGCTTATATTTTACACACACGTGTTGCGCTTGGGGTAAAAAAAGCCCCCACGAGATTAAATAGGCTAGAAAAAACTAAATGTGTTCGTTTCCAACGGCAAACCTGGGCTCTTCGACCATAGCGATTTCAAAGAAAGTGATTGCGACAACGACCGACAACCGGATATTATAGCAATACGGCCTCCTAAACCGGAAATACTTTATTTGAACTCGACATGGTCGAAAACCTCAGAATTGCCGTTGGAATTTCGATGCTATCTATGATAGTTCCAGAGATGTAAGTATTTCCGGTTTGGGTGGCCATATTGCTATTTCCGGTTGTCGGTCGTTGTCGCAATCATTTGAGGACACTTTCATTGACGTCTCTGTTGTCGGGAAGTGAGACTTTGTCACTTGAATTACAACAATACTTATTTTGGATCTGTCTTGTCTAGTCAACATGACAATGAATTTTCGCCAGTTTCCAAAAAATCACACGTGTTTGACGTCATGCCAAACAACTTCCGGTGCATCAATTAGCGACCTGATTGTTGCATTTTGTGCCCATTTCATATTCAGGAAAAGTCACGAAAGGACAGTGCCCAACGCTGAACAGAATTTTTTACTGATTCGAAACCTGAGCTGATGGCTTTTTACCCCAAGCGCAACACAAGGGTTAATGACTAAAACGTCCATGTTGGAAAAATGAAAACTGCAGGCCCGGATTCGGATCAGTTCCAAAATGTAAGAAATTGGTCCTTGGCCGACGATCATAGGTTCAAATCCGTCAATAACTTTCTGAGATATCCTGCCTTGTAACTAACAGACAGTCCGACAGACAGACAAACAGATAGACAGACAGACAGACAGACAGACAGGGAGCATCACAGTTGCTCCGCAACTTCGTTGGCGGAGGTAATCATTTTTCAATGGGACGGTAACAGCTTTCGGGTTCAGGCTGAGTAATACTACAAGAAGGATGGCTATCGTCAACTGAACGTGCGTCAGCTGGGTAGCGTACGCCCCTGGGACCATCGCGGTAAATGCTACATGGATCGAAAGAGAATTCAATGCTTGTCAAACGCCTCGCAGCATGTACCCATCTATATTCAACCGTTTCTGAGATATAGCAAGTTATTGGTCGAAAATTGCGACATTTTCACACCCCACCTCTGTTTAGCGGCCCCGCAGGGGGTGATCCCGTTGGTATTTCGCGAAGATCTCGATACACACAAAACTAGAATGAATGGGCTATCGTGTGGTGAAGAAAGCATGACAATATGTTCAGCAGTTTTGATACAGTACCAGCGTGTGACGGACGGACAGACAGACAAACAGACAGACGTCCAGCCTATATCTATTTCGTGCTTCAGCATAGCTGACGCACGTAAAAATAGTGATGGTTGGTGAAGGCGAACTCTTACAATGGCATAGGCGGCGCTGCAGCTTTTAGTTTAAGGGCTATAAGTACGGGGCCCTAGACATGGAAATATCTCAGTGGGGTCCAGGGCAGAGCCCCGGTAGGAGGTATAGGGGAAGAAGTCCCCCGGAGCTGAAGTATTGTCGTTAAAAGCATGCATTAATTTTTGGCCGCAAAGAGAAGAAAATTCCACAAATCGACAACTGTATCAAATTATCAATGTATCAGTAATACAACATTTATATGTGTAGGAAACGGAGCTGTAGCCCAGTACCAGGAGCTTTTTCGGGCAAGATATGACATTTTTTCATTTTCCGACAAGACCGAGCTGTGTTTGCTTGTTTAAATGTGCCTACTGCGACTGACAACATATTGTCGTTCCGTATTGTTATGCGCCATCGGTCTGTTTAATGTTTATAGGGGCGCATTACAAATGCTTGTTGACATTTGACATTTGATCTATAGCCTAGATCTGGATCCAAATCCTGGATTATTTTTTAAAGTTTTTTTTCAAAATTAGGCCTATATGGCATTTTTCGGCGTTGGCGACGGTTTGAACATTACATGTATGTATTGCTTTCTATTTTGTGCTTAATTTACTTAAGAGTTGATTTTCTGAAGCACTTTTATAGGCCTATAGCAATGTCTATTATATATCTTTATTCACCATAAATGGTAGCAATATGAAGAATGATTAACTTAACTAAAAATAAAATAAATAGCTGTCATACACATTTCAGACATTTCGCAAAACCAAAATGACAGATTATACTAGAACAACTATTGAACTTCCGCAAGAAGTTGCTCGTTCTCTTGACCAACAACTCGCTAGGCAGCA
>Ga0209783_1000260_pt1 | contig 11058 bp, 10 predicted proteins | sample WorMetfiPIANOSA1_FD_187395 | JGI IMG/M metagenome (GOLD analysis project Ga0209783, IMG submission 187395) | Marine gutless worms symbiont microbial communities from Max Planck institute for Marine Microbiology, Germany - Olavius filocauda... | ecosystem: Host-associated > Annelida > Digestive... | reverse complement strand
CCAGGCTGATAGCATCATCCTTGAACTCTTGGGTGAAACTCCGTCTGGTTTTTTGAGTACTCATTGGACACCTCGCTTTCTGATATTTCGTTCTTAGCAAAGTGTCCGTTTCTTTTAAACCACATCAATGCGCCATACTTTATGCCCTATGCGCCTTTGCCGCTTCGCCAGCCCCCTCCCTCAATCCCTCGCCAGGGGAGGGAAGATTTTCTGCTGTCTGATCCCAAACTACCGACCCCAGGCTTCCGATCTCTCGGTGTCCGATTTCGATCCCGATCCCGATTTCGACCCCGACTCCTGACGCCTGACTCCGGGCTCCTGATTCCCCTTCGCCCTTAACCCCATGCACTATGCTCTATGCCCCATGCACGCCTTGCGGTGTGCCTTGCCCCTCGAACCCTCTCTCTTTAGGCCATATCAGCCAGAGCAGCCAAGCATTTAGGGCAGATGGTCGGATGTTCCTGGCTTTCGCCAACAGCCGGATCACTGATCCAGCAGCGTGCACATTTGTCCCCCGCCGCCGGTCCTACATTGACCTGCAGTTCCGGAACCTCTTCGCTTTTGAATACCTCCCCGTCGAGCTCACTGCTGGCAAGGCTGGCCTGGGAAACGATGAACAGAGCGGCCAGTTTGTCGTGAAAGGATTCCAGGGCCGTCGTCAATTCCGGGTCGGCTTTGATAGTCACCGCCGCGTCCAGGCTGTGTCCGATTCTTTTTGCAGCCCGGGCTTCCTCCAGAGCTTTGGTGACTTCACCACGCACCTTCAAAAGCTGTGACCAGCGATCGGCCAGTTCATCGTCTATATAGGCGGGTTCCACTGCGGGCAGCTGGCCCAGATGGATGCTCGCGGGTTTCCCTGCGCGCGCCGGCATGTATTTCCAGACCTCTTCCGAGGTAAACGGCAAAATGGGCGCCATCAGACGGGCCAGGGCATCCACCAGGATGTGCAGGACCGTCTGCGCACTGCGCCGGGCCGGCGAAGCCGTTGGCGAGGTATAGAGCCGGTCCTTCAGGATGTCCAGGTAGAAGGAGGACATATCAACAATGCAGAAATTGTAGAGTGAGTGGTAGATCGTGTGGAACTCGTAATGCTCGTACGCTTTGAGGTTTTTCTCCACCAGGCGCTGCAGGCGATGCAGGGCATAGCGGTCCAGCTCCGGCAAGTCACTGTAGGGCACCGCATCAGTATCCGGGTTGAAATCAAACAGGTTGCCCAGCATAAACCGACTGGTGTTCCGGATGCGCCGGTAGGCGTCGCTGAGCTGTTTTAAGATCGAGTCGGATATCCGGATATCTTCCCGGTAATCCGAAGCCGACACCCACAGTCTGAGAATTTCCGCACCGAATTTATTGATCACCTGTTTGGGGGCAATCACGTTTCCGATGGATTTAGACATTTTCTTACCATCAGCGTCCACCACGAAACCGTGGGTGAGAACTGCGCGATATGGCGCCGCATCCCGGTTGCCGACCGCTGTCAACAGAGCCGAGTGGAACCAGCCGCGGTGCTGGTCACTGCCCTCCAGGTAGAGATCGGCCGGCCAGTGCAGCCGATCGCGGGGATCGAGCACCGCGGTGTGGCTGACACCGGAATCAAACCAGACATCCAGGATGTCCGTCTCTTTGCGGAAACCGGCATGCCCGCATTTGGGGCAGGCCGCCGGACCGGGCAGCAGGTCGGCCACATCTTTTTCAAACCAGATATCGGCCCCGTGCTCGGAAAACAGATCGAAAATATGATCCATGATCTCCGGGGTCATGTGCAGCTCCTCGCATTTTTCACACACGAAAACCGCAATGGGTACGCCCCAGGATCTCTGCCGGGAAACACACCAGTCCGGCCGGTTCTCAATCATGCCGTAAATGCGATCACGTCCCCAGTGCGGCACCCACTGAACCCGGTCGATCTCCTCCAGGGAGCGTTGCCGCAGAGCGGTTTTTTCCATGGAAATGAACCATTGCGGCGTGGCCCTGAAGATGACCGGTTTTTTACAGCGCCAGCAGTGCGGATAGGAATGGGCCATCTCTTCCGTCGCCAGCAAGGCACCGTTTTGCTCCAATTTTTCGATAATGGCGCTATTGGCCTTGAAGACGAACTGGCCGCCGACAAACCCGGCTTCCTCAGTGAAGACCCCTTTGTCGTTGACCGGGGAATAGGCTTCCAGTCCGTACTTGAGACCCACATCGTAATCCTCGCGGCCATGGCCCGGGGCGGTATGCACGCATCCGGTACCGGCCTCCAGAGTGACGTGGTCCCCCAGGATCACCAGCGACTCCCGATCGATCCACGGGTGGCTGCATTTCAGGTTCTCCAGAGCCCCGGCCTCTATTTCGGCCACCACGTTATAATCAGTGATGCCGAAATTACGCATGCAATCCGTCACCAGATCGCGGGCCAGGATAAGTATTTCAGCACCCGTATCTACCGCGGCGTAGATGAAATCCGGATGGAGGGCAATCGCCAGATTGGCGGGCAGCGTCCAGGGCGTAGTGGTCCAGATGACGACGGCTGCCGGCCGGCCGGCAAGTTCCGCGGCGATGGAACCCAGGTCGTCCCGGCAGGGAAATTTCACAAAGATGGAGGGCGACGATTCGTCGGCATATTCGATTTCCGCCTCGGCCAGGGCCGTCCGGCAGCGGCAGCACCAGTGAATCGGTTTCTTGCTCCGGTAGAGCCCCCCGTTCAGGGCAAACTTTCCGCATTCACGGGCGATAATGGCTTCGTATTCATAATTCATCGTGAGGTAGGGATCTTCCCATTCCCCCATGCCCCCCAGACGCTTAAACTCATCCCGCTGGATGTCGATGTATTTTTCAGCATAGGCCCGGCATTTTTTGCGGACCTGTGACTGGGTCATATCGGCCTTGGCTTTGCCCAGTTCCTTGTCAACATTGTGTTCAATGGGCAACCCGTGGCAATCCCAGCCCGGCACATACACCGAGTCGAAACCGGCCATCTGCTTGGAGCGGACAATGATATCCTTGAGGATTTTATTCAGGGCGGTACCAATATGAATATGGCCGTTTGCATAGGGAGGGCCGTCGTGCAAAATGAATTTAGGCCGGCCTTCCATCTGCTGGTAGATTTGATCGTACAGCCCGCTCTGCTCCCAATCCTGGAGCTGCTGGGGTTCTTTCTGAGCAAGACTCGCCTTCATCGGGAATTTGGTCTTGGGCAGGTTGAGAGTCTTTTTGTAATCCATTTCTCCTCCAGGAATCGATTTTCGGATCGCGGTTAAACTTTTCTGATTACTACCAATTCCACGATCTGTCAAGCGATATTGGGGTCTGCTGAGCAGGAGATCAGACGTCGGACGTCAGAAAGCTTCCCTCCCCTCGCGGGAGGGATCGAGGGAGGCGGTTGATGGTTCGGGAATTAGGGATTCAAGGTTGCGATGCTACAAAGACTAAAAACTGAAAAATTGAAACTGGTGACCCGGACAAACTTATCCGGCGCATCTGCCTTGAAAAGTGCCCCCGCCTGAGATACATTTTCCCTATGGACATCCTCAAATGCTATAAAACCCTGGGGCTGCCCCCGGACGCCACCCTGGCGGAGACCAAGCATGCCTATCGAAAACTGGTGAATCATTGGCATCCGGACCGCTTCGCCCGGGATGACGCCTTGCATCTGCTGGCGGAAGAGCAGTTGAAACTGCTGAATATTGCCTATGCGGAAATTCAAAAGCACCAGTCCACCCGTCCACGCCGCTACCGGGCCCAGCGCTCACCGGTCTCCCGGCCCGGTGCCACGCGACGGCGCTCGCCGGGGTTGCGACCAGCGCGGCCGCCGGCAGCCGGACGCGTACCAGCCGTATTGAACCGATTGACCAGGAAGTTCAGACAGATGCTCTCAGACTGGGTTTCCGCGCCGGCCAGACCGGTTCGGTCCGGGAAGCCCGCCGGCCGGCGGGCCGCATCACACCCTGCCCGTGGCAAGCACGGAAACATGCTTACGGGGGCGGCAAAAACTTCGATCAAGTTTTCAACGAAGTTGCCGGCCCGGATGCCGCGTTCATTAAAAAGAGTGCGGCCCGCAGGAAACACCGTCTCCGGAAAGCCGCCGTCCCCAGAAGGACAGCCGTGGGCTCTATCAAAACGGCTGAGCCGGGAAAGAGGGCAGCAGATTCCACGGTGATTACCCCGGTCGCACGGGTAAGGCGGGTTGGTAAGATCCGCCGCGTCTGAACCATTTCCGATATCCCGAATTTTAAGATCGTATCTTGACACAAGTATGGTGATCCCATACTATTCCAGAGATATCTTGTAGTTGAATCGGACCGGGCGATGGAATTCAATGATCGAGGTTGATGCGGCAGGCATTACGGATGTCGGCAAGATACGTAAAGCAAATGAAGATTCCTACTACATGGATGAGGATCTTCAGGTTTACGTCGTCGCTGACGGCATGGGTGGCCACAAAGCCGGTGAAGTCGCCAGTCGCATTGTGGTTGAAACCATTCAGGACAAGATGAACCAGGATCCGTCCAACGCGGACGGTGAAAGCCTCATTACCCTAGAACAGGACCTTTCCCCGAAAGCCACCCGGATATTGTCCGGCATTCATCTGGCCAACCAGGCCGTCTTTACCCTTTCGGAAAGTAACAAGGAATACAAAGGCATGGGCTCGACTGTGTCAGCGGTTCTGCTGGCCGGCACCCGGATTATAGCCGCCAATGTCGGCGACAGCCCGATATACCTCATTCGTAACAAAACAATAGAAGAGATATCCACCCCCCACACATATATGGCCGAGCATGCCAAGCTGGCGCCCAAAGGCGCCAAACCGCTGGGCGAGCAATACGCGCATATGATTACCCGGGCCGTGGGACTTAAAGAAGCTGTTCAACCGGATCTTTGCGAAATCGAAGGATTGCAGGGAGATTTACTTGTTATCTGCTCAGATGGACTCAGTGACCTGCTGAAACCTGAAGAAATACAGAAAGTTGCGACTAAATACAAACCCGAAAAAGCAGTGAAAGCCCTGGTCGCGCATGCCAACAAGCGGGGGGGCGCGACAACATCACCGTTATCGCCATCCATATCATCGGGCACCCGAATGTCATCGGCGGAGAACAAGCCGGTTATTCGGGGACGACCGCCCTGCCGGTTGACTATGATACGGATGAAGCTTCCCACAGCACTATGATCCACGGCATCAGTACAGCCGGCGGCTTTATCATCACCACGGATGCCTTTGCCATCGGCCAGGAAATTGACCTGACCTTCACCGATCCAGGCAGCGGGGATGCATTCATGATTTCCGGTGTTGTGACGGACAGGAAGGCGGACGGAATAGACATTGAATTCGAGGATCTATCTGAAAAACAGATTACCAGGCTTAAAAAAGCGATTCAACATAGTTAGTAAGGAGGCGTAGATGGAATTTCTCTTCAACACCCAAAACAATATTACCGTATTTGAGGTAGGGCTCCTTTTGATGTTGAATACCGGTATCCACCTGTTGGACAAACCCAAGCTCGGCATGTTGGTCAACCTGGGATTTACCCTCTACTGGGGTTTCTTTCTCAATTTCGACATGCTGTTCGGCGATTCCAATACATCTGAATACTCCTTCTTGTTCTTCATGTTTGCCATTTTGATCATTATCTTTACGGTCGTGGGACTTACCAGAGAAGAGGATTGATTCTGCAGTAGCGGGAGAATGGAGATCGGATAAAAAATCTGCAAGTGTTGTACCGACAAACCAGAAAACGGCATCGATTCAGCTAACGATGCCGTTTCCTATTTAGGGGTAGGAGCAATTAGCTGTTTGCCTTTAGCTTTTACCCCCTTGAACCCAGAACCCCGGAACCTTTGAACCCGTTTCTCCAAAAAAAGAACCCCGGGGCGGCCATTCCCCGGGGTTATGTCGGTTAAGGGTACGACTCACCCGATAACGCACCCTAAACTTCTTACACTTATACAGAAAATCCCAACATTTTTCAATATAAATTGAACTGCTGGCCGCTCCAGCCCTTGAGAAGGCCGGACAAGCCATACACCTGCCGTAAATCAGGCAATACCCCCCGGCAAGCCCCTCTATTATATAGAGATTGCCTCAATTGTGGATACCATTGAAAAATCAACAATTTATATTGACATATCAGCCGGTTAATTAATATATCCAGTCCATGGCTGACCGGCGTATCGTCCACAGCCGGTAAATGACGCAACCACCAAAAGGAAATCAACATATGTCCCCACGGATAACCCGACGATCATTTTTAAAAGCCGGCGCCCTGACCGCCGGCGCCGTCGCATCAGCCGGTTTGCAAACACCCCGTGCGGCCGCCGCGGCCGATGGTCAGGAACTGGGTACCCTGCTGGATGTGCGTAAATGCATCGCCTGCGGAGAATGCGTTGCCGCCTGCCGCGAAGTCAATGCGCATAAATATCCTGACCCGGAGGGTCCCATGCCCGACATGGTCCCCCGCAACCGGGTGAAAATCGCCGACTGGTCCGCACCGGAAAAACGCGAGATTGACCATCGCCTCACCCCTTACAACTGGCTGTTCATCCAGACCGCGGAAGGTCGGTTTAAAGGCGAGGACTATGAAATCCATATTCCCCGGCGCTGCATGCACTGCCGTAACGCGCCCTGCTCCAAACTCTGCCCCTTCGGCGCCGCGTTTACCCAACCAAACGGCATCATCCGGATTCACCCGGATGTCTGTATGGGCGGGGCCAAATGCAAAAAGGTCTGCCCCTGGCATATCCCTGAAAGACAATCCGGTGTGGGGTTGCACCGGAACCTGCTGCCCCAGTACGCGGGCAATGGCGTCATGTATAAATGTGATCGCTGCTACCATCGCGTCGCCGACGGGGAGACTCCCGCCTGTGTGGAAGTCTGTCCCGAAGAGGTGCAGCTAATTGGTCCCCGGAACGAGATCGTGGCCCAGGCCTATGCCCTGGCCGCCGAGATCAATGGGTATGTTTACGGCGATAAAGAAAACGGCGGCACAAACACTCTGTATGTTTCACCCATTCCCTTTGACGTTCTGAATAAATCCATCGAGAAAGGACCAGGCGAACCCCGCCTGAGACCGGTGGCGGATGTTATGGCGGCACCCAACACCTGGGCAACCGCACTGGCCGTGGCCCCGGTGGCCGGCGTTCTGGGCGCTCTGGCCCGGTTCAAGCCCCTGGCCGCGAACCTGGAAGCTGAAAAGGAGGACAACGATGAAACCCAGCCGGAATAGTCGCGAACTGAATTGGCTGTTCGCAGCGGCACTGCTCGTTGCGTTGTTTACCGGGTTCGGCAACATGCCCCTGTACGGTCGTTATTATATTGCCGACATCCCCGGCTTCCAGTGGTCGGGAAATTTCATCGCCAACTTGAAAGTACACCTGGTTACCGGCGCGCTGCTTGCTACTGGGGCGGTATACAGCCTGATTGGATTTATCCGCCGACAAGGCAAATGGTCAGATTTATCCGCATTGCAGAAGTGGCTGCGCATTTCTGTTGCCCTGGTTCTGTTCTCAGGGCTGCTGGCCGGTCTGAAAAATTTTGCCTTTTTAACCCCGGGATTGGCCCTCAACATGACGCTCACCTTTTTTCATTTAGGGACCGCCGTGCTGGTTGCCGTTGTAGGTGGGTTGACTTTATCGACCCCCGCGAGAAAATCTAAGGCAGGCAACCGACCACCGCATGCCGACGCACCCACTTAGCCGGACCTATTCGAGCGATAGAAGGAAGGTTCGCAGGTTGACCTTGGTGTTTTTTATACCGACTTTCTCCCTGATTTTCTGACGGTGGTTCTTGGCCGTGATTGCGGAGATGTTCAAGACGGTCGCAATCTCTTTGACACTCTTACCGTGTTTAATCAGATTCGCCACCTCAATTTCGGTGGGGCTGAGACTCAGGAATTTTGCGGACATTTTTCGAGAAAAAGAGGACATCAGCTCTTTGAGGCTGGCATGCACTATTTCCAGATGGCTCTTCTGATTGTCGCTCAATTTAGTTTGCAGCACCCTTTCGAGAGATGGAAAAACCAGGTTGTTCATATTGGCGCGGATATTGTTTTCCAAAGTAGCTGTTGCTTCCTCCCGGTTTTTTAAAAGCGCATTCAGAGCCAGGTTGGCGCTTTGGAGAGCCAGGGCCTTCCTTTTCAGATCATCGCGCGCCTTTTGCTTTTCGGTGACATCAATAAAAATACCATTGATATCCGTTATTCTTCCGGTATCATCCCGAACGCCCTTGTAAAGCAACTGAGCCCAGATCCATAACTCCTTCACCGGATGATAGACGCGGCAGACTTCATTGAAGCGGGAGGTCTCCATGGCCTCACGATTCGCCGTCAGCATTCTCTCCCTATCATCCGGGTGTATGTTCTTTACAAATTTGGTCGGCGAATATTTATCCGGTTCAATCCCTATTATCTCATAGATGGAAGGACTGATAAAATTTACCCTCACCCGGAACGGTGCATTTTCAATCAGGGTCAATCGGAAAACCGCAAATCCGGCGGCACTTTCCACTATCGAGCGCAGATGCTTTTCACTGGTCCGCAATTCCGCCGCGATTTCCTGACGGTCTCGACTTAAGGCCTCCAGGGAGGCGGACTGTTCCAGCACGAGACCTTCGAGGCGGGCATAACGCTTGGCCAGATCCTCCGCGGTTGTTTTGTGTTGGGCTGCCCGTTCTATAGCCGTTGCCAGGGAATCGAGATATCGGCCATGCGGATCTTTGACCAGATAGTCAAAGGCACCGGCTTGCATAACCTTGACGGCGATTTGCTCATTGCCGGAAGCAGTGGTGATGATTAACGGCCGCCCGGCAAGCAGACCCATCAAGTTGAACAATTTTCCGTCACTGAACTTGTAATCGGCGACGATTACGTCGACATCCGGAAAGGGTCTGAATCCTTTGACTTCAGCCACTGACCGGGCCATGAGAGAGTCAATGGGTAGTTGCCGGTCAGCGACGAATTGTGCCCAGGCCGTAAGGTCTTCCGGATTACTATCCACAAGCAATATACGGACTGGTTGGTTCTCCACGTTTATCCCCTAGATATATCAATTGCGGCCATGGTGACAGTGTTGGTCGGAATGAAGCCCAACCGAAATTAATCGGGCATGTGATGGCATTATTCCGACGCACCGCTCACCGGCCAACAACGCATATGGTTCCACTGAAGTTTCTACTGCGACCCGACGGCAATTTAATCTTAAACAGCCGGTGCATCATTCCAGGTAAAGGAGAAAGGTCCTCAAATTAGTGCTTCTGTTTTTGATTCCAAGTTTTTCTCTTATCTTATGGCGATGGTTCTTCACCGTTTTTATCGAAATTCTCAGGATATTGGCAATGTCCTTTGAGCTTTTGCCCATTTTGACAAATTGGGCCACACGAATTTCAGCCGAGCTTAGATTGAAATTCTTCGATGTCAGACTGTGCGAGAAAGACGAGGCGACCTCATTCAGATTTTCACGGATAGAGTCTATCAGGGCCAACTGGTGCTCACCTTGGGTAATCGCGGACAATTGACTCAGGAATGGTAAAATCAGTGATTTTGTATTTTCAACAAGCCTGTTTTCATACTCGGCCCTGTCCTGATTGCGCTGGTTAAATGTGGTGTTCAAGGCACTGTTAAGCGCCTCCAGGCTCTGCGCCTTGCTCTTTAATTCCTCTTCCATGCGTTTGCGGGCGATCATATGGCTCAAGCTCTCAGCTATCGATTCCAACAATCCGATCTCTTTTTTCGAAAAAGGCCCTGCATCGATGTCCGGTCTGCTCTCAAGATAGCAGACTTCCAAGAGACCGATCTGCTCGCCGTATAGGCTGATCCCGCATGTCTGCTTCCACTGCGTTTCGATGAAGTTGATCGTTTGGGCTTCCGTACCCTCGAGCGTGATACGGACACTGGTAATGTTCGGGTATTGCCACGATGAAGCAATCAGGTCGGCAACCGCTTTCAGGGTAGCCGGCAGGGGTGTATCCGGACGGTCAAACAGCTTGGAAATGCTCAGCAGGCACTTCAATTCCTTGACCCGTTCCACGAGAATGCGGGTTCGCTTGATGACGGTGCGTTCAAGGTTGTAAAGCGACGACTTAAGCGCCGCCTCCGCCTGCTTGGCAACGGTAATGTCCCTGTTCAGGGCGACAATCCAAGCGAGGCTATTACCTGTTTCAATTGGCATCCACTTGGTTTCAAATTGGACGCTTTCGGTGTCAGATAGGGGTATACTTATCTCGAGAGTTTGCAGACTGGCCCGGTTCTGCATTTTTTTGAGTGCTTTCCGGGCCTCTATTTGAGACTCGCGGGTGAGCATGGCCAGGAAGGATTCCCCGATTGTCTTTTCCAAGCTATGCGTTGGAAAGGCCCGGTTCATGTAAAGAATATGCCCATCCTGGTCCAGGATTTGAATAATATCATCCGTGTTGCCAATCAGGGCATGCCAGATTGCTGCAACATCCGACAAAGCACCGGCTGAAGGTGCAAAAGCAGACAAATTTTCCGTTACGGTGTTTTCCCTTGGTTCCTGGTCGGTATGTCTGGTTTTGAAAACCATACCTTGTCTCTTTCCAAACGCCCGTCGCATCCCTGTCAACGGTTTTCCAACCGTTGGGACAGAGTATATATTAATTAATCTCAAAAACGCAACTCCCGTTGCTTTTTTGGCCGGTTACGCCCCTTCTCTGCTGAGCAAACAACGTGCTTATGTCTTTGTTATGTCGGCAAACATACTGTGAAATGAATATACGTAAAATGCTGCCATCCTGATTCTTACTGTCAGAAGCTAGACCTAAGTTACAGCTATTGATATGAAGCCTGAGATGCGCCCAAAATATTGTTCAAATCTGGGAAAAAGGAATTTGTAGAGGACGGTGTCTGGCAGTTTCCGGAAAGACAGTCGGTAAATTTTCCAACACATCCCACCCAGACAGTAAAGGGAGGCATAATACAACTAATAAATCTTTGATCGATAGGTGTAGTGGTCCAGTAAAAACGGACACGGTTTTAAGCAGCATTGTTTAATTGTTCTTTTTCATAATTAATCGGGCTGAGATATCCCAGCGTCGAATGTAGCCGCATCGCATTGTAGAAGCCGATGTAG
>Ga0209783_1000259_pt1 | contig 11068 bp, 6 predicted proteins | sample WorMetfiPIANOSA1_FD_187395 | JGI IMG/M metagenome (GOLD analysis project Ga0209783, IMG submission 187395) | Marine gutless worms symbiont microbial communities from Max Planck institute for Marine Microbiology, Germany - Olavius filocauda... | ecosystem: Host-associated > Annelida > Digestive... | reverse complement strand
ATCGTACACGTTGGGTCTTAATTACACTACAGTACTACTACACTGGGCCGGTTAACAGATGAGCATTACATCGTACAGGGTGGGTCTAAATTACAGTACAGTACTACTACACTGGCCCGGTTAATGTAGGGGAATTATATCGTACAGGGTGGGTCTTAATTACACTACAGTACTACTACACTGGGCCGGTTAATGTAGGGGAATTATATCATACAGGTTGGGTCTAAATTACACTACAGTACTACTACACTGGGCCGGTTAACGTAGGGGCATTACATCGTACAGGGTGGTTCTTAATTACACTACAGTACTACTACACTTGGCCGGTTAACAGATGGGCATTACATCGTACAGGGTGGGCCTTAATTACACTACAGTACTACTACACTGGGGCCGGTTAACAAATGGTCATTACATCCTACAGGGTGGTTCTAAATTACACTACCGATACTACTACACTGGGTCGGTTAACGTAGGGGAATTATATCGTACAAGAAACGCGCAATGTCTGGTTCAGTATTACTACACTGGGCCGGTTAACAGATGGGCATTACATCGTACAGGGTGGTTCTTAATTACACTACAGTATTACTACACTGGGCCGGTTAACGTAGGGGCATTACATCGTACAGGGTGGGCCTTAACTAATTATACAACAGTACTACTCTGGGCCGGTTAACGGAGGAACATTACATATTACAGAATGGGTCTTAACTAATTATGGAAATGATGAAATACATAATTGGGTGTTATTAATGTGATGCTAACTCATTTCACACAAAGATATTTAACCGGTTAACCGCAATTAATTTATGTACAGGATTTACATCATAAATACCAGTGATGGGCAAATTGCAAATCAAATTTCAGTGCCAATCACAAATCTTTAGACAGAAAGATTGTAACCTTAATGTCCTATATCAAATCAAATCTTAAACCACAACTGTAATCAACTTTAAAGTTTCAGAAATTGTAGGAGTACCACTTGGTGAAAACAAGTCAAACTAGTAACTCAAATGCAGCTAAAGTAGAGATGGTACTATTTACACAGTTTGGTGTAATATCCATGAAGTGCCATAACAATTATTCGCCGGCCCATATTTCTTTAAAAATAATTTAAAACTTACTAAACTTGTGATTTGTTCAAATCGCAAATCCAATCGAGATAAATTCAAATCCAATCCAATCAAATAACGTGCTTTCAAGTCAAATCTTCTAGTACTTAAATCAAATCATCACATGTGATTCAATCATGATTTAAATACGAATCGTGATTTGGATTTGCCCATCACTGATAAATACACCAGTACAACGCTAGGCCGCGGTTAATGTAACAGCTACAACACAGCCGAGCTGCTAGCAGGTCAAGATTCATGGTTTATATGTCGCGCGAGTTTATCAGACTCGTATGTGTCATACTAGAGCTGGAGAGCGTGCCGTAGGCGACAAGACTCAACGGACATCTGATCATTATGGTCACGTCTACAACATACAGATCACCAAACAACAGTCAACTTAACAGCTCGCATGAGCGTAGCACATTTCCCCTCGATATATTCCCACCGTACAGTTCCCCGTAGACACTTTCCCTTCTCACCTGGCACATTTCGCCTTTTAACGTAGGTAAATGTACACCGCGTAAATATCGTTAGGGTTGACAAAACATTTAATTTTATGCTAAAATAGATTTATTAGTCAGAAGCACGTGAAACACTTAATCTTAATCTAATCTAGCATCTAGAGGGTGGGCACTCGGGAGAGTTCATAACTCACGCCGGCCACTCGATCGCCTTCTATATGTTTTTGCACTTTGTGACCCTGTGACCTTGACCTTTGACCTTTTGACCTAATATTACTTGGTGGGCGAGGACTCGTGATGGATTATCCCTGTGGCAAGTTTGGTAACAAAGCGCTGTAAAGCTATGCCGAAAGATGGCACGACGCACACGAAGCTGTGATTCCTTATATACCTGTGCGCACTTACACAGAGACAGTGCGTGATACTATGGCAACAAAGAAGGACGAAGACGCTGACCTCGTAGTAGAAATAGGCATCACTGCGGAGTCGCCAACTGCAGCACGGCGGGCTGACGTACAGTTGTTGGAACAGCCGCGCGGCGCCACGAACAACCGGTCAGCGGTGGTCAGATGTCGTAGCTGTTCTGGTGATGGTTCGTCCTGGCGCCGTCGACGTCGGCCGCTCGCTGTCGTGAATCAACAACGACTGCCGCTGTCGTCGTCCAGGTCCCAGTGCAGTTAATGTCCGACAGACTTGTACGCTCTGCCCATCGGCAGTGCGCTGCTTTTCTGCCTGTGTATGCAAAACTACAAGTTGTATTCATGACACAAGTCAATGGTATGCATATAGACTATTTTTGAAACAATCAAATACTCAGTAACGGGGTTTCCGAGTAACGTCACTGCACATCACTAGCTATTTGTCATTATCGGCCAAATTGTAAAGGGAACATAATAACATATAACATATACTATACTATAGTATACTATACTATACTATACTATACTATACTATCGAAAATTAGGAGTAATTTTTATCCAGTCGACACTAAACACTAATAAGAAAGAAATTGTTAACGTACCGTCTAAGATTTCTTGTCACGGAATCCTGACGTCCAAGCGCCTCGCGTTCCTCATTTGTTGCTCGGTGATGGCTGCCGACAAGACCCGCGATGGTTGAGCTCGAACAGACTTCACGTGCTCGAGTGTAGTCACTCTCAACTTTGCTGCTGCAACTTCGTTGTTGTTGTCGTATGCTAGGAGCCATGTTGTCAGCCAGTTGACTGCCGCCTCATCTGTTTCATGTAGACGCAGTAAGTCCGCCGTCGAACTTGGTCAGTGGACAAGAGTTGACGATATGCGACATTGTTTGGGTTTCACCACAGTCACATAGTTCGTTGTCAGTGAAACCCCATTTCTTGCGGCATGCATTGCAGTGGCCCTGACCCGTTCTGAAACGATTCAGCAGTGACCACTGACGCCGGTGAAGGTCGAAACCGGGGAGTCGGATTGTGGGGTCTTCCACTAAGCTGGAATTGACCAACCACCGTAGCCGACTGCCAGTCGTTCCGCTACCGGCTTATGACATCAGTGTTTCTGGATCCCTCCACAGTGGCTTGCGGGATATCAAGCGTCAACGTCCGTAGACGGGTGTGACCCACTTTGACGTGTAAGTCGTCGTTCTGCAAAGATAAACATCATTTCATCATCTAGAGTCACTCGATAGCGTGCAAACTCACGCGGGACACTCGATCGCATAAAATATGTTTTGCGACTGCATGACCTTGAGCTTTGACCTTTTGACCTTAAACCATATCTTCTGTAGGATATCCCAAGGTCATTTTCCCTACACCAAGTTTGAACACTTTGGGATCATTCGTTCGAGCTATCGAGCAGACAAACATGCATTCAGACAGATGCCGCTGATCGCTATACTCCCGCCACTACCGTCGACGTGAGTAATCATTTTGCTGAAAATCGAAATGAAACAATGAGCCTTGGCGGCGATATCATTTATGTGTTCGCCGCATAACTTACTTCTGTAGTACTAAGTTACAACACAGCGTTGTAAAATACTGCAGTCATTATATACTGTACTTTGTGTACGATATCATTATAAAATAAATAAATACAACTACGATTGGTGTTATGCATGATGCTTGAAGTCGCGTGATGAGGGAAATGCCCTACGTCATGTAAAATGGAAGGGGATTGTCCAAGAGAAACTATCCTGGGAAAATGTCCGGGGAAGTGTCTGGATCCAGCTCGCCTCTATATAACCCAATCAAGCACTATGATTCTAGTTATTATCTCGGTACATACCGGTCAGATAGATGCAGCGTTCGTAGTTGAACAACTTGAGCAGTAGTTGGTCGTTCGTATACTGTAGGTTGATGCTTCTATCTTCTCGATCTAAGGTCACGTGAAGCATTGCAGAGTTAATGCTTGTTGCTGAACGATCAACCACGCTGTACAATCGACATTCATTCAGTGTCAGTCTGAGACTGTAGAAAGAATTCGTGGCATATTTACACTAAAGTACAAGTTACACTACTTACAAGTTAAACTGAATAATGGTTTATACCAGTATCGCTAGCGTTTTACATTGGTAGGTACTTAGGCCTAATGACAAATTTTATTACGCATATAAATTAGACAAAGTAGACGCGCGTCTCGTTTAAGACGCAAAAAATCCTTACGCCATTCCGTCGAAAAGCACTTAGGCCTACCTGCAATTTGTTTATTTTACAAAATAAAAGTACAGTATTAATTGCGTAGACTACTTCAAATTCTTCAATGTAGTACTCACTCAGTGGACGGCCTGACCAGCGACGTGTTGTGGGCTTGTGACGCCCTTCAAGACTTGCATTCATCTGCGATGCTCCACGCGTCGTCGGTGTCGTCTTCAACCTTCAACCAATCATCACAATGTTTAAAGTGGCCTCGGGGCAGAGTTGGAACCGGGTCAGTGAAACTGACCCGTGACCCGACCCAACTCTGCCTCGGGGTATATAATGTAGTATGTAGGCTACGTATAGCAGTCACTTGTGCGGCCATTTGGCGTAATAAACGATGATTGGAAATGAAAATCTTTATTCACCATACAATAAATGGTAATATAATATAATGGTATAGCATTATATAAAAACAGAAAAACGATAACAAAAAGTATGGCTATCGCCAACAAAACGTGCGTCAGCGGCAAAAAAGCCGAGGGCTGAAGATATGTAGTAAAAAATTAAACAAGATTCTATTAATTTAACACGTAATACAAAAACTTAAGTAAACAAAGCGATTATGACAATAGATATCAGTTAGTGAATGGCAAAGTAATCCAAAGGAGACTGACTAGCCATAAATTTTTCAATAAATTTATCTTTTCTTTTCATTTTCATCAGAAGTTCAGTAGGTAATTCGAAGTTAAAATAATACCGGGAATCATTTATCAGATTGATGTTTGACAACTTAAACAGTTTCATAATTTACTACATTTTACTACAGTTTCATGATTTACTAATTTTGTACAGTGCCCCTGCAGCAGTTTTCTGTGACAGCGTCACTTTAATCTTTTCATTCTTACATTACATTACATTACATTACTACAACGAGCACCAATGGAAGCGTCAGCGAAGCAGTCATTAAGATGACAATGTCACGATAAAACTTACTGAACAGAAAGTCCTTTAGATGACGCCTGTCGGTCAGGCGTTTCGCAGCTGGCGTGCACTCCTTGTCGAATCAGGATCTGAAGGACGCTGTCGATCGTTGAACTGACGCACTGCTAGCACTAGCAGCCGATCTAACATACCATAACATAACAATGTTTTAATAAACGTGACAAACGCACATAAAATATATAAAACCAGTGCCGGATTAGCATAGTAGCAAATGTAGCATATGCTACGGGCCTCGCGATTTTAGGGGCCTCGCGCATTCATCGTCGTTATTGATATACTTTCTTCGGAATTAACTAAACGACTGAATGCCTACGGCCTACCAGATAGTGAGTAAGAGATTTGGATTCCTCCGAAAACTAGTTTCACTTCCAAGCAAAAAAATATTAGAGAGAGGATCTGCATTGGTGCAAGCATACCCGGAAGATCTGGAGAGTAGTTTCCCTACCGAGGCCATCCATTTTACCGAACTGCTGAAAACTGAACTTGGAAAAAAGAAAACTGGAACTGAGAAAGTGGCCATGGAGCTGAACATGTATCATCTCATAACAGAAAATGCCCTGGAGGCTGGAGGGTTGCTTTCCGAACATGGAGATTGCACAGCGTATGTATCTAACAATGATGGTTACTAATGTACTGGAGAGAGATCATTCTACAAGCTCATAAGAATAAAGGATCATGCACAGCGCAGCACAATGAGCCAGAATCGTCTGAATAACCTCACATTGATGAGCATCGAATATAAACTTCTCCGCAAGTTAGACATTTCCGCAATCATTAACGATTTTTCAGTAAAAAAATCACGTAAACATTACATGTAGAGTCTACATTGTAGAGTTTAATTTGTTATGTCAATGCTGCTCGTGCTCTACGACAGCTATAAACTCATGAAATAATCATTTGCATATTGCAGTTAGTACGCACTGTCCTGGTAGTACCGTTTATTAATAGAAATAATGTTGTCTCTGTGAATAAAAGTAAATTGTGTCAATGTAAGTTTTATCTCATCCCATCATGCAAAACGACCATAACATAGCATCCCAACAATACGGAACTGTTTCGTTTTGGAGGGGGGGGGCTCTTCAGTTAAAATTGCTAGAGGCCTCGCACTTGCTTAATGCGGCAGTGTATAAAACACTAGAGATTATGACATTAAGATATAAAATAGAGTAGCACAAGTAATCATCAAAGTAATCATAAAAATTAAAAACATACTCAAATAGCATAGATATGGCACTGGATTTACCCAAGTACGGTACAATAGAAAATCTTTAACAGACGAGACAGTAGTAGACGGTTGAGTTCGTCATCGTAGATCTGCTGCATCTACGCTCGGCAGGTCGTCCTCGCTGGCGCTAGCTCCACTCCCGCCTGTTGTCTGGTCTGCCACCTGCAGTGTATAGTATTTCGAGTAACAGAATAATAAGTGAAATTTGTACTGCAGTACAACTGAAGTCCAGCAATGCTTCTATTCAGAAACATAAATAGCATCACCAGCAGTGATGGGCAAAAGTTAACTAAAAAGTTGATAAGTAATAGTTTAATTTATTTTAGTTAGGTCAATAGTTTAACTAAAATAGTTTAGTTAAAACAGTATTTAATTATTAATTTTTAGTTAGTAACTAAATAGTTTATTCTTTTAAATTATTATTTTAATAGTTAAATCAGTTATGCAATCTTATTCATAAATTAAGACAGTGATTTCTTTATTCATGTACTTTTACTTCCAAAATGTTTAAATTCTTCTTAAATAATTGACAGTTTACTTGTAGCTAATATCAACAGTACTTGACGGCGACAAATTACAATGTATTGTCGCATTTTGCCGACAATGTTACACCGACAATGTTACACCAGTTTACCCAAAAAATAGTTGCAAATTAGTTGGAAAAAGCTTAATTAAATTTAGTTATAGTTTAATTTATTTATTTTAGTTAGTTGCCCATCACTGATAACCACACCAAGTCAAAACCTTTGAGACGACAAGTTAGTTATTATCTCGGTACATACCGGCAGATGGATGCAGCGTTCGTAGTTGAACAACTTGAGCAGTAGTTGATCGTTCGTATACTGTTGGTTGATGCTTCTATCTTCTCGATCAAAGGTCACGTCAAGCATTGCAGAGTTAATGCTTGGCGACGGCCGCGGCGACATCAGAACTCGCGGTGGTAGAAGCGGATGTGGTCGCAGCAGTTGCTCGACGGCTGCAGCAGCAAACGCAGCTCTTGCTGTCGGGTCAGGCGTTTCGCACTCGCACTCCTTGTCGAATCAGGATCTGAAGGACGCTGTCGACGGTTGAATTGACGCACTGGTAGCACTAGCAGCCGATCTAGTAGACGGTTGAGTTCGTCATCGTACATCTGCTGCATCTACGCTTGGCACGGTCGTCCTCGCTGGCGCTAGCTCCACTCCGGCCATTTGTCTGGTCTGCCACCTGCAATGTATAGTATTTCGTGTAACAGAATAAGTAAGTGAAATTTGTACTGCAGTACAACTGAAGTCCAGCAAAAAGTTAACGCTTCTATTCAGAAAAATAAATAGCATAACCAGACCAAGTCAAAACCTTTGAGACGACAAATAAGTTGAAACAAAACAGCCAGAGCGAAATACTCTGTACGATCTTATCTCAGTTTGATCTAACTTATATAGGTCACGTGACTTTTACGCTCATGCAGATTACATGCACACGTCAGAATATTCGAGAAAGCATTTTGGTGGCCGTGGCTGCTTACAAGTCTATAAGTGGTACTATAAGTACTATACGGGCGTGAAACGGCCGTGATGGTTGACGCAGATCAGTTAAGACTGACAAAAGATCAAGGATTACATGGAGCAAAATGGACCGTTCGGATCGATGCGATCACGTTTCAGAATAGGTTCATTGACGCGGTTACACCAGCTTTCAAGCTAAGATTACTAACACTATGTTAATGCAAATTGATTTTTGGCATATACATTTACACGTGTGTAACTCACCTTTACGAGAAACAGCAATGCAGCAGCAGTAGCAACGGCGTGACGACGTTGTGCTATCAATCCAGGTAGGCTGCTGTTAATCTCACCTTTTCAGGCTCGTTTTTAACAAACAGGCCTAACACGCACACAAATATAACTAGAAGGCACTCAAAGAGTTCAAACCCACGCCGTATTGCTGTTGCCAGTCAACATAGGCGTAATAGTCATTGTGTGAAAAATTAGTCCCGTACGGGACTGCGGTCGACTCCTCGGAACGCCGCCTCCACCTGGCGAATGTTATTGCAATTGCAAAAGCATTTGTCAACTGAAAAATTAGCCCCGTACGGAACTGCGGTTCGTAGTCACGTGACACAAAAACTGGGACAGATATCAAAAATCTGGTCCGTACAAAATTAAGATATTGTTCCGTAGTTTCAGAATCAGTGGTCATTTGCCAGCTCACATTAAAAATGCCGGAGGAGATAGATTTTGAAAATCGAAGAATTTCTAACTTTAAAGGTCTCGTGACCTTGACCTTGACCTTGGATCGGGTCATACGGCATACCGTCGTGCATCACTCATCGACCTCTACCTACATACCAAATTTCATCGGAATCGGAAAAACTTTGTGGACGGACGGACGTACGGACGGACGGACATCTGACCCATGTTATTAGGTCGACTCTTCGGAGTCTACCTAAAATGCACTTACTGACCCCGTTACATTGACCTTTGACCTTTCAGTCCACAAACCATACAATTTCTAGGATCCCTAATAGCAAGTTTGTGTGGCGTGGTGACGTAGTGGTTAGGGCGTCGGACTTGCAATCAAGAGGTAGATAGTTGTTCACACACAGTGTGCCTCTGTTCACCAAGCAGTATAAATTGGTACCGGCAACAGATTAGTGGTATATCCACCTACGGGCTCAATGGCCTGGGAAAGGAAGATGAGCACCTCGCCTAAGCTCCATTCTGAGTACCACGGCATCTTTGCCTTTACCTTATACCAAGTTCAAATTTGAACACTTTGAGATCTTTCGCTTTTGAGTTATGCTCCGGACAAACAAACAGATAAACATACGAAAATTAGTTACGATGGGTTAGTATATTTAGTGGTTAATTCAAAACATACAAAATTAATATACACCTTCTGATAAAAGTTGCAATACCAATTACCAACGACAAGCCGTTTAAGCCAATTAACTATGTGCACACATACATAACATGCAACGAATTTTTATTTTGTGTTGTCAACTGAGGTTTAGTAATTGACGAATTATAATTGTTCATTTGTGTTTGATTGCCAATGAGCGTGTGTGTGTGTGTGTGTGTGTGTGTGTCAGTTTCTGTCACTGTCACTGTCAGCCGGCAAAGTCTGATAGCGTAAAGTCACTGTCACACGCGTCAGATTCCGTGTTTTGCGCTTGTCTTTCACTGCAGCAGTCAGTGCACTGTCCACGGCGCCACTGTCACGTGACTAAGTAAGTAAGTAAGTAACGTAAGTCAACAGTCGTAACAGTCTGCAGATGGTTCTCGAGCTCCAAGCTGCAACAATAAACATACATCATTTACGCAACGCAAGTATTTAAAACTTTACATAATTAATATTTGAGTATGGAGATCATGCCGCGATTCGTTTATATGTAGAAAGCCTAGTAAAATGTAGCCAGTATTGATTTTACGCAGAACCGGAACTAAAATCTGCTACAAAGTTTCATTAGTGTCTTAATTGTCTTTAGCCTCTGATTCGTTCTAGACTATGGCGCTTTATAAATCTATTTACTTACTTACTTACTTAGTCAACCGCGGACTTTTTGCTTCATAAGCCGTTGGTTAACATTGCTAATTCACTACACATCACATAGGTTGTCAACAGGTCTATACTGCTTGCTTGCTTAAGGAACAGAGTTACATGGCGTACACAGCGAGAAGCTTCACGTCTACTGCCAGTTCAGCGGGCACTTCTCGGCAAGAAGCCTACTAGATATCTGGTTACTTACTTCGGCAAGGATCCCGGCCTCACGAGCGGCAGAACATGAATTTATTCTTGGATGGCGTTACACTGAAGACAGACACACGGCAGACATCAGCATCATTATCATCATTAGAAACATCAAAACAAGAAAAAATGGCTATCGCCAACGGAACGTGCATCAGTTTCTGCAATCAGCCTAAGACACATTTTGGCCTCCCTGGGTACGCCCCTGGAACAATCGCGGTAAATGTTACATGGGTGAAAAGAGGATTCAATGCTTGTCAAAGCATCGCAGCATGTACCCATTTATCTTAACAGTTTCTCAGTAATTCAACCCGTAAGTTCAAAAGTTCGCCATTTTAGCACATTTTTGCACATTTTGGCCTCCCTGGGTATGCCACAGGGACAACCGCGGTAAATGTCACACGTTTGGAAAGAGGATTCAATGTTGGTCAAAAGCATAGCAGCATACGCCCATCTATCTTCAACCGTTTACGAGCTATAGCGAGATATTGGTCGGAAATTGCAACTTTTTCCTACCCCTTTGCATGTAACGCCCCGGTTGTGGGTGTTCCCATTCGAATTCCGGGAAAGTTTGGTCCTCAGAAAACTAGAATCATGCGGCTACCAGGCAGTGAAGACAGTTTGACGATAGGTTGAGCCGTTTCGACGTGACGGACAGACGGACAGACTTCCCGCCTATGTCAAGAACGTGCGCAGTATGACTGACGCACGTTAATTATTGGACAAAACAAAAAGGATGGCTATCGCCAACAAAACGTGCGTCAGCGGCAAAAATTAATTAGTATTATAGATTATAACGTCTGTATGACTTTCTATTAGTCCGCCATTGTAACTATAGCTCTATCTTGTACTATTTGCGAGTTATTTGACGTTGAATAATATCGTGACCTTGAAAACTGGCTTAGAGGTCTCTCAAGGTCAT
>Ga0209783_1000258_pt1 | contig 11093 bp, 5 predicted proteins | sample WorMetfiPIANOSA1_FD_187395 | JGI IMG/M metagenome (GOLD analysis project Ga0209783, IMG submission 187395) | Marine gutless worms symbiont microbial communities from Max Planck institute for Marine Microbiology, Germany - Olavius filocauda... | ecosystem: Host-associated > Annelida > Digestive... | reverse complement strand
GAATTTCGCGAAGATCTTGGTGTACACAAAACTAGAATGAATGGGCTATCGTGTGGTGAAGAAAGCATGACAATATATTCAGCCGTTTTGATAGGGTGCCAGCGTGTGACGGACGGACAGACGGACGTCAAGCCTATAGCTATTACGTGCTTCAGCATTGTCAAATGTCCATTGCATTTGTGAAATGTTAATACTAGGTAACATGGCACAGAGCGGAGATGTTATTAATTATTAGTCACTTAACTGTTGCCGACTATCCATTGTTGTCATGTTAATCATTGAATGTACCTGTGACATAACGGTCCCACAGTATCAGTTGACATGAGTGAAGTGTTTGGCATTGAAAATGAACAAGCAAGTATTAACTAGTAAATGCAAGTTCTGTATCTGAATAATGGTGGAGTCTGATTTCTTGTCATGTGTTTTATGTGTAACAGCTGCTACTGCTGAAGAAACGTCAACAGATTCAGCTGTCTGACAGGATAAGGAATGTCGTGCTTTGAACAACTTGTAATAAATGATGGGCATACCAAAAGATGCTGATACACCGTGCCACTTGGCTCAACTTCCGTCATCAGTTTCTGATGTGTATCTTGGATAATGTACAGTAGCGTATCAAAGTATTCTGCTGCATGCTGATGATGACGCCATCTCAGTACTGTGACTTCTTGATTTTTTGTAACTTAGCTAATACTGTGAATCATTCACAAACCTTATAGACACCTTACACCTGTGGTGCTGCATTTATTTTAAGAGAATAACAGGTCATCATGTGTAATTGTTAGGACAATATAGTGGTGATAGTGTTGTATGTCAGTTTTTGTTGTGCTTTTTCTCAGCACAGCTGAAGTACTGAGACGTCTAATTTGGTGGGTGGATGACTTTTTTGTTAATGCGAGTTCTCTAATTTTGCATGTGAACAGCATGTGGTGGGAAGTCTAAGCACATCTAATGTTTCTTCTTAATTTTTGGTATTTTTCTGAAAAATTCAATTTTTCGATAAATGCAAATTCTCAGCATGTACAAAAGACATGAATTTCTAACTTGCAAGTGAAGAGCATGTGATGGGTGGTCAATGCAAATTTAATTTTTTCTTTAATTTTTGGAATTTTTTATAGAAAAATACAAAAAAAAATCAATTTTTGCATAGGCACAAATTCTCACACACTGCCAGCTTACAACCCAGTAGCTGTGCTGAGGCCCCAAGTAATAATGCATTCTGCTTATCAGCCAACTGTTTTTGTGTATGCAGATGTTGATAAATTATGTTTTTTACTGAGAGGTGAATTGTGAAATAAGGTGTGCAAATGTTATAATAAAGCAGGTACTGAATTTAACTTGATAAAAATTTGTTGCTTACAGATTATTGTCTTGCAAAGCAAAAGTGCCCCTAAAGATACAACATAATTTATGTCACAGGGTCTGTTATGTCAAAAATATATAACACTCAATTTTTGCAAAACAGAATCTCGTCATACTGGCTTTAGGGTAAGTACTGTTTTATCATTGAATGTATTGTCAAGTCTCGAGTAACTGATCGCCATTTGTCTAACACTCTTATTAATCCTCACCACCCTGCCTACTGCAAACACCATTCCACTGAAACTGCACTCTTATACATTTACAAACATCTCGTTAATGTGATAGGCTCACTCTGCTTGCAATCTACACCGTGAGTAAAAAAAAACATCCCCGCTATCATCAGCCGTAGCTTGGTCAAACATTGTCCGATTTTCATAATTTTTGGCAGAAATATTTTTTAGAAAATTTAGCTTGAAGCCGTGATTTAATTTCCCACTTCACCTAGCTGGTGTTTCTGCACTACCTGGGAAAACAAAAAGTGAAAATTTGACCCATTTTCGTGCAACAGTGTTTTGGTTCTTGATACGAAAATTGGTGAAATATTTGGTTTAGAAACATAAGGTTTTTACCACTGAGCCAATATTAAACAGAGAACTATCAGGTTTATGCTCTTGACTAGTACCAAACAGAGGAACATCTCTCCAAACCATCTGCTGTGTACCCGTTCAGCTTTCAGCATATATGTAGAGTAGGGTTTAACGTCCCACCAAACACATTATAGGTCTAATTGGGGACGATTTTTACGGGCCAGATGACCCAACCAACAGTATCAAGAACTGAAGGACAATACATGTAGTTGGTCAGTCCACCAGGTAATAAGGCCAATCGCACCAGACTAAGCACTTTACAAGGTAAAGTGAAGTAAGTATAATTTTTTTTAAACTTGCATAGCACTAAAGTCCAAAGGTACAGAGGTACTTGGAAGACTGAGAGCTAGGCTCAATGAGATCAAGCCCGATCCAGTAGACCAACCTGAAAGAACTGCTCATTATGGCTGTGCATTGCTGAAATGCTACACAATACTAGGCTATAGCACAGATAATATTCTGTTAATATTCCCCTTCCTCCAGACCAACATCACTGTTCAGATGAGGCCAAGTGGAGGATAGGGGGATCAACTTTCAGCAAGTCGCTAATGGTGTCAGTTGCGATGAGTGGTGAAAATATATGCGAGCTTGTACACTGTGTTAAGAAAAAAAAACACCCACTTATGTTAATGGCTTGATGACGTCATAGCTGCGTCACATTGAACGTCACAAAAGTTTACTTCATAGAGTTAAAGACGAACATTGGACGACTTCGCTGCTTTCAGGAAAAACACCCACTTTTGTTTTATTTATAACTTGGTGTTTCTTGGTAGATTTTTATAATTTTTGTACCAGTGGAAACAGGAATTAATACACTACAGTAAAGTTAACACAATTTACAATATCATCCTAGCTGTGTCTCCACACTCTCTAATAAAAACTGCACATTTTGAGAACTGTAGCCGACCGCTTCCTGCAGTGCGTTCGATCGACCCGGTTATTCGCAACTTTCACAGAAAGTTGTCTAATGTTCATCTTTTTTAATTTCTTGAAAAACAATTTTGGAAGAAATTTTATGTGTCTTCTGGCAAATTTTTTTTTCACATTTTCATAGGTTTTGATCATGATTTTATCTTCAAAACTCAATATATTTAATGTTAAGAAGTAACTCTATGAAGTACACTTTTGTGACGTGCGTTTTGACGCATTTATGATGTCATGATGTCATTAAGAAGTTGTAGAGTATTTATTCCTGTTTCGACTGGTACAAAAAGTATTAAAATCGACTAAGAAACACCAGAGTTATAATCGAAAACATAAGTGGGTGTTTTTTCTGAACACAGTGTATTTGTGCACAGGGGCGAAAGTTTGAAATTTATTTTAGACTGTGCACTGTCTGAGGAAGTCCCATATTTTCTGTGGACTAAATGTGCAGATTTGACGTTTGATTGGCCAAATGAGACAGTAGAATCACAAGAAAATTAATAAAGTTTGACCTTTTGTTTTAAATTGTTCTCCAGGTAGTGCAGAAACACCAGTTAGGTGAGGTGAGAAATAAAATCGCTCCATCAAGCTGCATTTTCTCTGGAATATTTCTATCAAAAATTACTAACATTGAACAGTGTTTGACTAAGCTACGGCTGATGAAAGATGGGGATGTTTTATTTTGACTCACAGTATCTTTGATGAACATCTCACTTTCTCTGACCATGTATGCTCTGTCAAAATCCTGCTACTTCCATATTTGTGCACTTCACTGTATCCACTCATACCATGACCTCAAAACAGCTAGTAGGCCTACCAAAAATTGCCATCTGTAGGTAACATAATTAATAAGAAATGTATTGTTATGTAGATACAACTACATGCAACGTGTATATAAAACACTGCAGCTGTTTTCATATGTGCAATCTACAAATGATGAACTGTTACTTTAGAAAAGTTCAGTAAATAGTAAATTACACAAAATAAATACTTTTACATATAACACAATATATACTGTTATGCAAAGTACAAAGTAATGCAACTGGAATAGCAAAATCATGAACTCTAAGCCCATTCTTTATGTACCACATGGAATTAATCGTTAAAACACTGAAAGAAATGGCCAGCCAAGTTCACAACAACTACTGATAAAACTGTAATAAAGGTACGAGGTGAAAGTAAAATGGCATTGTTCAGATGTCAGTGAACTGCACTACAATCTGCAGATCATATCAGCTGTAAATGAGATTTCTGAGAATTCACAGCTTAATTTTTTAAGGAAATGACCTCGTGGGACTAGAAAAACTCCGACAGAATTGCACTTTAGATGCAGACACCGACATTAAACATCATTCTGTCTTTGACATAAAACGCATCAACGGCTATTTGCCTATTCATCCCAGGGTGACAGTTGATGTAGTGCCCGGATTGTAGCGGCTAATGTAATGTCGCTGCTTGAACAGCAGTTTGTTTTCAGCAGCAGCCTGCTTGCTCAGCTGATCGAGGTCGTTCACTGAATACACAGCTTTCAGTTTCTCACGCATTCGCTGTGAAGCCTCCGCCAAAGCTCGAGACTGCAAACACACAGAAATATTTATATTAATTTATGCTGGTTATTTTCTATTAATTCTAGTGCCCTTAGTGCGATGACACTGTTGATTTGGTGTCAGGTATGGTATTTTGCTTGTAAAAAGTCCACTACAACCCTTCCACTGGCTGGAAATAGCCGTTAAAATATGGTTGTGAGTGTATTGCAATATATTACGAGTAGTAATACTAATAATAATAACCTTTATTCACCATCGATGATGGTTTATTACACAAATTCATAACATAGTAACAACAATACGGTAGTGCTAAACAAGAATGCATTACTCAACCATAATAAGGTATTCAGCCACTAGTCAATTGCAAAAATCACATAATATGAATGACAGACACAGTATGTTCACAATAATCATAGTAACTCACTTTATTACTTATAATCCAAGTTATCTACTAACTTCTGCAATCATCTTTTCTCTTTCATAACGAACTGCTCTGATTCGTTGTTCCTTCCTTGCGAGAGCCTGCTTCGTTTTCAATTCCCACTGTTTTTCTTTCTCAGCAATCCTATACTCGTACACAAATATACTTAAAGGTACAGAAATAAGTTTTGAAATGTTAAGTTCATAATACAGTGCCGACCATAGTGGGCGTGAATGTTGTCATCACGTTTATTTCCAGACAGCTTCTGTTTCTTTTCAATTAATTACTTCAAACTGTATAATAGTTAGACTTGGGAGCAACTATGTATGGATCTGAAACATGGACAATGCTAAAGTCAGATGTCACAAAGCTTCAAGCATTTCATATGCAAAATCAAAGGCGTATTCTTGGCATCCACTGGTTCGACTTCATCAAAAATGAAGAAGTATCCAGGATTTCGGGACTTCCACCAATAGATGTAGTCATCAGCCAAGGACGGCACTCTGTTTGGTCATGTGAGGAGAATTGGATTCACGTGCGCCTGCTCACCAAGCCATACACCTTGCTGTCAGCACACAGTGTGGCTCGAGGCCAGACAACAGCTGGAGAAGGCCACGAGGACATCCGCGCAATTCCTGGGTCAAGCAGATCATCACCAACAACATCACCTTACCTGATGCCTGGACTGTTGCAACGGATCGGTCGACATGGAGGGCGCTATGACCCAACGATGGTCAAGCATAGCAGAGAGAGACAGACAGAGAGAGGAGCAACTTCATTCCAAATCTCGCTTGTTCTCGCTTCCATAAATTGTCACTCGCTAAATCTCGCTTTTGCTGCCAGGTCAAACAACAGAGTAGTGTTTAGCCTGTCAACAGAAACTACACTGGGATTTGTCTGACATGGTAAGACACACTGCTATAGCGTCTGGCACTACAACTGGAGATTAATGTGGTACATGTCACTAAAACGTGAATGCAACACTGTAAACAGGGCCCTGGTTAATTTGGAACCAAAGCATTTTCACCCCCGGTAGCATGGAAGTCAGCTTAGTAGATGTAAGTGTGACATCATGTAAAACTGTTATATTCGAGGACTTTCCAGGATGAATGGTAGCCTTGCTGCAATCAAAAACACAAACTCACAAGTTGTCAGACCATGACATGATCAACAAATGCATAAATCATTCAAAACACTGCACAAAATTTGAACAATACTGCATACTTTCTGATATTTTTCTGCTGCTGTTTTTGGTTCTGAGACCGCAGTGAGTAAGCAGCCTTGCTCTTCTGAGCGACTGCTTCCTTTGCCACATGCTCGCTAAGAGCAGCTTGCTACACAGCATATACACATTTCACAAACCTGCATCAACTCAGACTAATCAAAAATAACTAAGTGAAACATCTAGACTGCCCCCAAAAAGAGACAAAAGTTTACACATGTACACACAGCCTTTGTACATTTCCTACTTAAACTTTTACATTTTCCCCATTTTTTTAACTCGAATGACTGTCACTGACCTCGACCAAAGTCACAAAGACTCAACATGAATTTCAATTTTGTAGATACGTGTAGTTTTACAAATGCCATACATGCTATAATTTCAGAAATACAGAACTTAAAAAGGAGTTATAATGGTGAATGGTCATCCACAATGGTGCCATTTATACAGGGTATACTGTATACAACTTTCTATTAGAATAATTAGGCTAGCAGGAAATGAAAAAATTTAAAGATATAATCAATGTTTGACAAAGACAAGGCTCACAAGTGTAACGGAAAAATTCAACAATACACATCAGTCTGAAACTTTGCACAGTAATGTAACTTTGTTTAGACTATTGTAGTATAGCAAAAGTTTTGCTAATTTCTGCTGGTTTTGGCTGTGGATGGGGTGCAATCATTATTGAACACCCGGTACATTCACAGCATCTTGTAACAATATTTTATGATGTTTATTAAAACCAACAGTTACTAACTATTTTATGATAATTCATCAGCTTATCATGCCAAACTGCCATTGCTTGCTCCATTTCCTGCTGTTTGAGGCGTGATCGTTCAATCTTCTTGTCCAAATCACTCCTGTCAAAACAACAGTGGACAGAGTGAACCAAAAAGTTTACACTGCCTTAAGTTATTCATAGTGTGCAATTCATTAATTTTAACACATGTGCTTAATTATGACTAAGGCCCACGTTTTTCTGCGAACCGCGGAATTTCGCGCCATGCCACAGAATTCCAATAAATGCCACGGAATTCCGCAGCACCATGGAATGGGCACTGTGCCGTGGAATCAGTGCTTAAAGTGGTCTAAAAAAGCAGGGTCTCTCCCACAATCTGAGGTTGAGCGCCATAGGTGCAGAGGTGGTGGGGAGGAGTGTCAAATCAAAGAGTGCTGGCCGCTGTGTCTCCAACTCAGTGCGACCCGGCCCCACTTAAGCCCTGTGCAGAATACAACCACTGCAGCCTATACGTGGCTGTAATGTGACTAATGTCAAGCTTAGGCCTACATTATACGCTGCTGCATTTAGTGCTGACCACTGCATATCAAGTTGCAACAGACGTAGGTCAGTATAATGATTCATGAATCAAGATGTCTATGTTAGTGACATCTCATCGCAGTCACTGCTGTAGCTACATACTGGATGCTGGGCTAAGCTGCCTCTATGCTGGCTATGCTTTACCCTCCCTCCGCCGCTAAGCTAGTAACAGTAGCACTAGTGTGTGGTGCTCTGCACAGTATAAAGTGACATAACTTCTGAGATTGGTTGTTGAATTATGTCTTACTATTTTTATTAAATTAACAAATCATTAATAATACATCTTCTAAATCGATTTTAAAAGTGAAAGATGGCTAATTGCCAATTACATTGCTTACATGATGTTTATTGTTTGTTTTGTTTAAGATTTGGACTAAATAAAGGTTCATTTTACCACCTTCAATATACACTTCGGGAAATGCGAAAGTTTGCTGCGGAAAATTGCATTTTTTGCCACGGAAAATAGTGGGCCTTAATTATGATAATCTAATCATAGCTGGTGAGCAAATAAGGAATGCTGCCCAAGCCAATTTAAACACAGTGTGACATTGTTATGTTTTGTAACAAAACAGTTACAATATCACTGCATCATAAAGTCAAGAGTACAACTAAAGTGCTTCATAATGAAAAATGAATTTCAGTGGTAAAAAATGACCAGCTGTTTTATTAATGTCACTAGTCCTGTGTTGATGCTGCAAGCATTTCATAAATTTATGTAGCTTTCACAATGTTCTTTGAGCAAACAAGTAGTTATAATTTAAAAATTTACTACTGGTGAATGGCTAATTTTTATAGCAAGTGCTGTACAGAACAGAATGTTCTTTAAACATGCTTAGTTACTACTATTGTTAATTTATAATTTGGAAGTAACTTTAGTTATTAACTTATGGCTTATCATTATACAGAAATTACAATGCTATTTAAATTATAATATAAATTCTTTCTTTCACTCATCTACATATCAAATCTCTATCATTTTGCTACATATTTGTTTGCAATATAATGTAAAAATAATTACTCTGTAATTATTTGTAATTTTATGCAGTCCAATTTGCTGACATTGCAACTCAATTTGATATACTATTATAAAGAAACAGAATTTCCACTATTACACACACACACACACTATACACTGGCAAACTATACACTAAATGCATGGAATGAACGTGACCGCAATGTACATCATTTGGAGACGAGTCTTTCCAGGCAATTGCACTGGTACTGACAATGAAAGAAGCACAAACCACAGGATGAGCACTCAATAGAGTGCATAACTCATGCCGGCCATTCGATCGCCTTCGATATGTTTTTGCACTTTGTGACCCTGTGACCTTGAGTACTTGACATCTGACCTAATATTAATTGGTTGGTGAGGACTCGTGATGGACTATCCCTGTGGCAAGTTTGGTGATTGTGGTTTCAGCCGTTTGGTTTTTATAGAGTGGAAAGGCAGACAGATACACAGACATGGCTAAATGCCTTACTCCTGCAACTGTCATCGGCATGAGTAACTATCACCATACAGAAGTATCATACAGACTTGGTTACATAGTGCTTTAACCAACTTTGAATTTTGAAAATGCAAACATTCGCGACGAAGACAAATTATAAAAATGCATATACCATATTAAAACAAAATATGACAGCATACTGGCGTTTTTGTATAGCAAGATGTCGCCGGTGTCTCTGTAACTCGGACATTTGCTCTGTCTGCTTGAGCTTTGATTCAACAGACTCGTGAAGATTGATCTGGTAATCTCTACATCCAACAAACTACCACAGTGCACCAGTTTTCTAACAATTTACACAAAATGTACACGTTATCATGAACACGTTATCATTCTGCTAAAAACAGGTCTACATAAAAATAATTATGCAGAAACTGATGAGAGCTCACGTCCACTGGCGCTTCATTGCATCGTACTTCAGCTCGTGTTTCTGTCGTGACAATTTGTTCTTGCGATGCATTTTCTGTTAAAAAACACCAACACTGCTAGTTGTCACCGGTGTGATACACAAAGTCAAGACACAAGCAGTTACTGTGTGAAAAAAATTATTCAAATCATTAATCAGGTCTATTAGAATATGAAACAGATAATTTCTGACCGTCACTCGTTGATGCTCTGCAGCTGTCCTTTTGTCTAACGCTAGCTTCATCTTCTGCTGTTGCCAGTTGTCAAGGTCCTTCCTGTATTCTGCTTCATCTGTGCTGTGCAGCTGCAGTCGACTTCTGACAGTCTGTAGCTTCTCTATCTCTTCCTTCTGAATCTGGTCTTGTTTTTGAAGCTACAATGTCAAAATATACTGCTAAAAACTTTCCTCAGTAACGTAAATGACAAGTAGTGATGTCACAAAAACTTGAAACTTTCACATTAATGTTTCATCTATCAGCTATGGCATCTTTTGTTCTAAAGAAATTGATGTGTGGATGGCAGGCGAAAGTGTAAGGCCCTTCATAACATGCACCATAACTGAGCCTATCTAAAATATCATTGTGATAATCAAAAAAACACAGTAACAAATGCACAGTTACTTTTACAACTTCCTCTGCATACAATTAACAGCAACAAAGTCATCCACTACTCCAACTGTGCTGCAATTTATTCAAAAATTTAACAAATATGTAAATGCTAAATGACTAAACAAATACATTAGCTATCATTGCTTTATGCTGAGAGATTAATTTGTACTACTTAAAGAACAGTGAATTTTCCAAGTACATATACTATTACGCTTTCAGGCACGATGGCAACATCTTATATTATCCATGAACATAGTGACTATGTTTGTTTGCGCATTACAAATACTCTAACTTACTTACTGTTGATAACTTATAAATGTGAACCAAGGTTCAATTGCCACTGTCATGCATATGACTCATTGACATCAGGAAGGCATCCAGCTGAAATGCTCCCTTGCTCCATTTTACATGTGGAAACATCTGAGCCCTCAAACTGGGGGTGCATGAGGTTAAAAGGAGTCATCGACAGCATATAACTTCTACCAACAAGAGAAACATTTAGTAAAGACAAATGCATAACAGAGCAATGGCAATTGGCAGTACAGCAGTATACTGCTAGTACATACTCTGGCCAAATGCTGTTTTTCTGCTGCCAATGCAGATAACTGCATTGTCCTGTCGACCTGCTGTTGTCGGCTGCACTTCATTTCTTCTTCCATATGTTCACGCTTTGCCAACAGCTCAAGCTGTATGCAACAAACTCAGTCAATAACCAGTACTGTTATATGCCATAATGTAAATAAGTTACAAATTCACAGCATCTTTAAACCTAGAGGTAAAAAATACAAAAAAAACCTTTATGACTTATGTAACTCACAACCAACACAACTGTCAAAAAGGTCAACTAGAATGTATTACATTATCAACATAACATTCCATCCAACGTTCAAAACATCAGCATAAAATCAACGGTGGGAATATCATGAGAGAATGGCAACCCACCTTACGCTGTTCCTGTTTCAGTCGTTGCTGTGCAAGACTCTGCTGATGGTGTAGATCATGCTGATGAGCCGTCCTGATCTGTTGATTCTTTTCAGCTTCCCACTGTTTATGAGCTTCCTCGGCTTTCTTATCTTGGATCACCTGGTCGGCTCGCTTTGCTGCCATGATTGACAAAATCTTCTGGTCCTTCACAATTAAACTGACTATATGGATGGTTCAAAGATTTTGCCAGAAATATAGCAGATAAAC
>Ga0209783_1000257_pt1 | contig 11103 bp, 4 predicted proteins | sample WorMetfiPIANOSA1_FD_187395 | JGI IMG/M metagenome (GOLD analysis project Ga0209783, IMG submission 187395) | Marine gutless worms symbiont microbial communities from Max Planck institute for Marine Microbiology, Germany - Olavius filocauda... | ecosystem: Host-associated > Annelida > Digestive... | reverse complement strand
TGCCGCAAGGCCAACTAATAGTGCCAACCAGATAGGGCGCTATTCTATTACAATAGAATGTTCTATCTAGCCAGCCACTATTGTTAGTAGGCTAATGAAATATAGGTGAGCACACTACATCTTTACACTGAATGTCTGTGTGATTAATGTGCCGTGTAACATGACTTGTGCATAGACGGTCAGAAACAGCTGCATGTTTGTAACCCTCAGCTTCATTTGCCTATGCACAGTAGAACTTATATGGTGCAAATTTGAGCAAATAGGGAGCATTCCCATTGTTATGCATATTTGGTAGAAAATTTTTCATGTACGGTTTGTACATGTGTGTACTGTAGGCTATCGCTATTTCAAGGCAACGATGTTTCTTAGTGGTTTTCTCTTTGGAGCTCTTGTCACGTATATCATCTGTCTGGAGGAGAATCTTCTGCCATTTGAAGGAAAGATTGGTGTTGCAGCTGGCGCTGGCATCCTGTGTGGCTTAATTACAATGCTCGTTCAGTATGTCGGCGTCTTTCTAACCGGATTCAATCTCGGCTTTGTCGGTGCTGTTGCTGGTCTCTCCATAGCAGAGTTGTTTGTCGAGACCTCGTCTAAATGGACACCAATCAGTTCTGTATTCGGAGCTGGACTTGTGTGCGCTTTGCTTGCACTGCGGTTTCAGAGAGTGGCCACCGTGTTTGCCTCCGCAGTGATTGGCTCTACAATGGTGACAGCTGCTGTTGACCACTTCGTAGAGGCATCACAGCTGCTTATGTATGCTGTCGACCGACTGAAGGCAATCCGATCCGAAGATCCACTGTGCTGGTATGGTTGGGCCATCGTGGCACTAGGACCGTCAACTTTCTTGGTTGGCATCATCGTTCAGTTTTGCATCACTGGTAAAGGACGTGAGCATTACAGAGGTACTGTATTTTAATTTTATATTGTAAGGTTTACTTTTATTATAGAATTGATTTAACAGTAAAATTCAATTTAACACATTTCTATTGTTAAATACTCACACTCTGTTGATGCTCTTCCTGTTGCCAACCAGTACTATAAAGTCATCTACTGCCACTATCACACGTTATCACACGTTACTGCCACTATCACACGTTTATCACACGTTAATAAAAACATCATTCATTCATTCACTACTGGAGGTTGAAGAGGGATGAGTTCCAATTAATGGAACTGAAGTTGACAGTAATATTGTTGTAATTCTATATACAAAGCATCAAAAATTGTAAGACCAGTTAAAAGTTAGTTTAGTACACTTGTAATAATACGATAAAAACGTATATTTACCATTACAGAGATTTGAGGCTTATTGTATGTTTCTGGGAAGAAGGCCTCAAAGTGGAAGAAAAAGTGGAAGATAATGCAGTAAGTCAAAGACAAGTCAAGCATGTGTCCAGTTTGTAGAATGTGTCTTCGACTTTTCTTCAGCTAATCGAGTATGTTCTTGATAGTTGGAAACTTTTCTAAGTTACCGTAAATCCTTGAATACAAGCCAGGCCTTGAATAGAGGCTGGGCCTCAAATACAAGCCGGGGGTCTGACTTGATTGTACTAATAGAAGCCGGGCCTCGAATAGAAGCTGGGCCTTAAATACAAGCCGGGTTTCAAAAGTTGGCACAGCTTGTGAGTCTACTTTCTGAACATTTGTGTAGGCCTACTGTTTATTGAGTGAAACAGCGATTACACATTGCCTGCCATCAGTTTGCTGTAACGAGGATGTACTAATAGAAGCCGGGCCTTGAATAGAAGCCGGGTCTTGATTACAAGCCAGGGGTCTGACTTAATTGTACTAATAGAAGCCGGGAGCTTCTATTCAAGGATTTACGGTAATCTGTTGGAAAGCAGAGGTGTGACTAGAGATGAGCAGAACAGTAATTTTATTTTGATTCGGTTTTTGTTCGGTTTTGAAAAACTCGGATTCGGTTTGGAATGAGTTTGGTTCGGTTCGGTTTGAAAAAAACTCAGTCCGGTTTGGATATTGTTGTAGTTATTTACTACTTATGTAATACTTGAGTAGTTACCGTAATTTGCAGCAAATATTACAGCGTTACTGTGCTGTGTTGAATGAACTGTGCATAACATATGCTAAACTCGGTTTTGGTCATGTTTTAAAACATTCTTTATCTGCATATTGGAAATGAAGTTATTTTTGTAACTTTTAACTGCTTAACCGCCAAGTGCCAGATATATCCGGCGATATATGCCTAGACTATATTGGTACCTGGCGACAGGAATATTTTGTCTCTGGCGTATACAATTTTTAAAAAGTTTGATTTTGACCAGAAAACCCCTGGTGTAGGGACTATTTTTTCATGGTGGTTAATGGGTTAATTTGAACTGCAGATTGCATGCAGTTTCTGTTAGAAAACTGTCTGCATGGATGTCAAATTTTTGGATGGTTAGGATTTTTTTATTTCCGAATTTGAACCGAATGTCAGTTTTCTGCACACACATAGGTGCGACAACTCATTAACCACAGCATTTGTTGTAATGTTGTAATGAAATGTATGCTGCAGGTCACAGCAAGCGTCAGCGTAGAGTGACGTTGCACCACAGTTCACGAGAGCCAGACAGTCAACCTGCTCGTCCTGCAAGCTATCGGCATCTTTACCAGATCCGAAGGTTTAATGGAGATATTATTGCGCAGGTAACTTCAGCGATGTTTTACTTCCGTTATTGTTGTTATGGCTATTGATGTCGCAGAGCCAGTGTAAAATGTTGAAATAAAGAGATAACAGATGAGTATACCAGTTCTTGGTAACAGCGAGCATGGTTTAAACTTTGAACAGTGTTCACAAACTAAAGTTTTATCCTGCTACAAAACTACATCAAGTGTCAATGTCAAAAACATGAACATGCTTTCAGCTCTCCATCAAAGCAGATATAAACTTCAGTGCGTCTATCGTATTGTACTTTAAGTAAGTAAACAGTTCAGCAAGAGTGTTCATACCAACACTCCTCACTCGGTTCAGGTCTGTCACACCTCAGATAAGTCACAAAGTTTCTGGAACTGTTTGTGTGGTAGTCCATTGGTAGGAATGTCGGCAATCATGTGCTTCGAACAACATTACTCTAGCTGGATGGTCTCATTTCCAGTCAGGTTACGAATGAAATGACATTTAATGTCTTCAATGGTATAGCAGTTCTTCACCATAGAGGTTGCAGATTGGTTGTCTTCAGATATCACTGTTACTTCAGTTGGACCACTTCTCATAGCAGCTACTATGGCTGCCTCAACCAGGCTGTTTTCTATACCAGTGCTATATGTTCAGCTTCCGCAGTTGAAAGTGCTACACGTGTCTGCTTTTACTTCTCCAACTGACTGCGGATCCATACATCATATCACTTTCTGGATAAATTTCTTACACAGTGTTTGATGTTATGTATGAGCTATGCTGTATGGCTTGCCGCATGCAGATATCCATCTATTGTGAGACACTCGGTGATGAAAATTAAATGATGCAGAAATTTGTTGACTGTGTAAAATGTTGAAGGCATAACGGAGCTAGTAATCTGACAGATGAATGTGTACAGGACTGTCTCTGTGAAGTTCGTGAGAGTCGATCACGGCTGCAAGTTCACTAGTCTTACTGTTGATGTCACAGACTCTGCTTTGTGAGTGTAATGCTTCAATATGCTTTTTTCAGCATTTGTCTGCTTTTTGTGCCATCCCAAGCAGTCTTTGAGATTGTTACCTCACCGCAGGTCCAAATTTGTTTATTTGCTGACCAATCTTTTGTTGGTACACATTTGCTAATTTCTGATATTGTCCTTTATCAGTCGCATTGTACTTATTATATACTTTTTCAAACATGATTTAACATAGTCAGAGGCCTTTTATCTTCTTAGAACATCTGTGCCCATTTCATAGAATAAATGTTTTGGTTTTTAACACAGTATGTGACAGAAACATAGGCATAGTTCCGACTGCATGATAGCAGAACTGGAATTTATTTATACTTGTTGATACTTTGGTATTTACTCGTATTGTACTTGCATTTGGAGTACCAGGAAAACTCTAGTCAGTCATATTGTATGTAATATGGTTTCTTTAGTTGATACATAATAAAGTAAAAACTGGCTTAATGATGTGTTGTTTTGTGTTGTTTCTTATAGGTTCATGCTGTCGTCAGCTGTACTGCTATTGACATTTGCTGTCATGGTTTTCGTGTCAAAGTACACGTAACACTACTAATGTATACTGTTGCCAGTAACTTACTGCTGATAAGCTGCTGTTGTGCTTCTTCTTGTTTTATGTCCTGATGATAACAATGCACAACAGACCTCCGAGTACTTTTATTGTTGGTAAATCTTTTGGCATCCGGCAGAGACAAGCCAGGACTACACAGTTGTCATGAATGTTGTTCATCTGTCTCGATTACATTGACGTACACGTGCAGAACAACGTGCAGATGCTGTTCATTGCTCATACGAGTGACATTTCTAAAGCACTTACTAGTAGTACTGTGTATAACTTCAACAGTGTGATTGTGTAATGTGTGCAGTATCTTCCTGATGTCAACATTACAGTGTTTTTTTGGTAAGATCAGTATTTGCTGTTGTTCTAGTTGTATGTAAATATGTAAATGTGTGTGTTTTGAGTGTGCAACAAGAAGGTGCAAGTCCCAGATGCTGACAATGCAGCCTCCCAACAGTTAGGATCCCTTGACTTTGACCTTTGACCGTTTGACTTCCGAAGCTCATCATCATGCTACGATGGCCGAACATTCGTCTGTTATAATGCATCTTGTGCCTGAGCTTTGTGTGACGTTGACACCTTGACCTTTGACTGTTTGATCGCAAAATTGACTTGCTTGTTACACATGGCACGGGAATATTTCCACCAAATTTGAACTATCTGTGACTTCATTTGTGAGTTACAAGCCCATGTGAGACGGATAGACGTAGTGCAATGCATGCTGTGGCTTCCTGTGAGCCACAAATAAACGTGAAAGATAAATACTCACAGTAATATCATTGTTGTATGTATATTTTTTGTGAACTTGTGAATCTTTACTTGCACCTGTAAATGCAGGTGAGACTGACAGTTGTGTTGTGCCCGTGGATTCGTATTAGTTGCTCAGTGAGTCCAATGACTGCATTGCTTTGTTGTTTATGTATTCATGTTTGTTAGCACGCTTTTGAGGTCGCCCATATATATGCGGCAGAATTTTTCCGTTGTGTCGCTACATACGTTGAAGTGCAATATTTGGATTTTGGCACAAATAGAGGCCACTGACGGCACTCAGAAGCAGGAAATGCGTTGGCGGTCCCTATTGGGTTGCTTACAACATAGCCTGAGGTCCAGTGGCTGATTAGAGAGGTTCGCTGTCAATCTCCTCCCTCGCCCATTGTATGATCCTGCCTTAAGAGGTTCAGTTATGCCTCATACTCCCAATAATCAGCTCTTTGTAGTGTAGAAGGTCGGTGAGATCTACGTGGTCTTGAAGTTGGTAAAGGGCCTAACGATGTTACTTTATATTTTATTTACAAATTGCATAAATACTAACACATGTTGTGAAACTATTTATATTTGTTAATTATAGTTGTTGAGTATTTGTTAACTAAAAACTACAAAAAGGTGACATATAAACCCTGTGACATTTAAACCGAAGTACATACACTGTGGTTCAAAAACCCCAGACCCTTCTTACATTTTCAAGTAATTTCAACAAATCTGATTCTTTGTCAATAATTTTTGATTTAAATGATATAACCATTTAATCTATTTAATTGCACTTACTCCTTCACAAATGTGAAAAAAATGGGGAAACAGTAATTGAGAGGATGCATATGAGAGTAGCAGATTACACTTTAATTTAATTTTTATTGCTTTTTAAAGTCAAATTTTCTGTGACTTATTAAGTTATTGTATATCATTTTCTGTTAATGTCTTCTGAAGTGAAATGGCCAAACATGTTGTAACTGAAGCTGCGTTGTTTTTCTGCTAGGCTTAGAACTGCTCATCAGTTCACTACTGTATGCTCTGAATGCCAAGATTCTAAAACCAGAGCTACTTCTGTAAAGTTCTGTTTTAACTATCTTGGCAAAAAGCAAGTGTTAGTAAGTGGAGATTAAATGGCGATTCTCTCTGATATCGGGCTAGATTTGTTGTAATCTGCTACTATCATATACATCCTCTCAATAACAGTGTGCTAGTACCGTGCTGCCCCGTGCGGGCTCCGGGAGCTGTGGTTTTTTGTTAGAATAGGCCCGATCCGTTTCCTGGCTGGATGTCGTAAGAGGCGACTAAATCAGGGTTAGTTTGGTTTTGTTAGGTTTAGTTTTTGGGGTTTCTTGTGTATATCTTTGGGTTTCTTGTATTTATCTTGGTGTTGTAAGTTTGTTTTGTCAGTACCGTAGCCAAGTGATTGGCTGGAAAGACTCGTCTCCAAAATGACCTGTTATGTGTCGAGTGGGACGTTAAACTCTACTAACTCAACTCAACTCAGTACCGTGCTGTGGCTGCCATTCTCATAACCCATAATTACAAAACTTTTGTTAGGTTTTTGATACGCTGTTGCCAAGATTGTATAGTTCTTTGTTGCATCCCCATATTGAAATTACTTACGAAGAGAAGACTTAAAACAGTATCGGATTGATGACAGCTGAGGAAAGGCAGTAACATTCCGGCATTCAATGCTTCAGTGTTGTAACTACATGGACAACTGTACTTTCATGCTTTCAGTGTTAATAGGCTCTTCATCTTGTTTAGAATCAGTCAGTTTTTGCGTTTTAGTGTCGGAAGTTGAAGAAGGTTAAGTACTTGGCTGTTTTAGATTGTGTTTATAACCGGTGATTAATGGCTGTTGTATTGACTGAATGTTGTAAGATGCACTCAGTGGTTGTGTGTGATGACAGAACTGAAATGTACAGTAATTGCTATGTAACATGGCTTTCTCCTGATGTGTCAGCTGTTGTAAATTCTTCTTTAGTTTATTTGCATATATGACGAGTGTTTTAAGCATAGTTGTTCCATACGTAAAATACATACTGTACGTTTGGGGAAAATTCGCGAATTTTGACGAATTTTATAATGGATATGAACGTAGGGAACAACTGTGGCTTAAAGTCGTATTAGTCATATAGTAACGGAAACAGTTTAACTGTTCTCAGCGATGTTGAATGGTCAGTATTTTTGCCATTACTGAAAAGTGCACGCCTGGTGTCAGTGACACCACGTAGGCTAAGTAAATCAAAATATTTCTCATAATGTCTACATTGGACTTGGACAACATGCTTTACATGAGAAGTGACTGACATTATTGATAATTGTTATAAAATGTGTGTTTTAACTTTTTAATCTTGTTTACGTAGCAAGTTCCTAGTCACTGTGTCTAGCTTTTGGCTCTGAACATGCACACTGAATCAGCATTATATGAACCAGCATGTATCAGTAGCACAATAAAATTCACGCATTTTTATTCTACTGTAGGGTTTGTCTTTATCATGTATGCACAATACATACGGATTAATACACTAAATAACTAATCACAAATACAAATCCCAATTACTAGTGCCATTAAATGTTCAACCATTCACCATAAAGCTTAATTAAATAAACAAGATATGCTACAGTAACTAAATTGTATCCAGTGAACCATGCACAGTCGACAACAGCCGCTTGTAGCAATGCATAATATGAACAGAACCGTTATAACTTACAGCACATACACCGTGAAACATAAAAACGTGCCACTTTGTTTTCGATTATAACTCTGGCGTTTCTTGCTCGATATTTATATTTTTTATACCAGTAGAAACAGGAAGGAATACTCTACAATTTACTTGTTTAATGGCTTGATGACGTCATAACACAGTCACAACGCACGTCATAAATTTTACTTCATACAGCTAGTTCTCAAAATTAAATACGTTGTGTTTGAAGATAGGCCTATTTTTTTATAAAAACCTGTGGGAATGTAAAAGTTTTTTCTGCCAGAAGACTGCTGCATCGTTTTTAGTTTTACCAGGTAGTGTGGAGACACGGTTAGGGTGAAGTGGTAAATTTTGTTAACTTGTTTGTAGAGTATTCCTTCCTGTTTACACTGGTACAAAAAGTATAAAAATCAACCAAGAAAAAGCCAGAGTTATAATCAAAAAAGTGGCACATTTTTTATGGTTCACGGTGTACATCATCATCGTCATTTCTGGCTTGCACCACTAACAGTGCGTAGCCATATTGACTGCTTCAGTCAGTGTAAGATTGTGAGACTCGAGGCCAATTTAGGACTGGATTCATCCATGTGATCCGAGGGTGTCCGGTTGGTCTATTCCAATCTTCTGGTGGGAATGCAGTCAGGATCTTCTTAGCAAGTTAGCATCAGCATTGTCATCTCGCACTGTGCCTAAATAGAGACGCCGTGCTTGGACAGTTAAGGTAAGGAGAGATTGACCACTTGTCCACCGCACTTCAGCATTGGAAACAAACTGGTACCATTTGATGCCTGACATCTGACAATCTCCGTAGGCACCAATGGTCTAAGGCATCGAGTCTGCGTCCATCCACTTTGGTGATTGCACAACATTCTGAACCTTACAGAAAGACTGGCAGTACACGTGTGTTGTACAATTTCAACTTCGCTGATGTTGAGATTCCTGACTTTCAGAAGTCTCTGTATACTCGCTTCTGAAAGTCACGAATCTCAACATCGTCTCCATGGTTATTCTGGATCAAGGAATGCATAAGAGCGCCAAGGTAAACAAAATCCTCAACCACCCTAACTTCCTTGCTAAGTACACTGATAGACAAAGGTTCAACACACACATACACACACCAATTAATTATAGATACATACATCAATACATCATTTTTCACTTTTTTGTACTTTACAAGAGCAGACTATCGCAATGGAAGTAACGAATGTCTTGTTGAGAGAGCTAGAACTTTGTAGCAACTCCAAGCAACTAGACCAGCCATTCCAGCGCGTAAAAACCATCTTAAGTAGACACCTCCTCTCCAAGATTCTGGCACTCTACACATACATATTTTGTATCATTAACATTTAACACACACTGTCAAAAACATAACTATAAAGTGATAAATTAAAAACAAATGAAACAAAAATCGAATTACACATTCAAATTATTACAAATGAACATTACAAAAATAACTAAAATATATAGTATTTTTGTAATCATATACTATTTACTAGGGTGTGTGCCCCGCGATGACAGTCATTTGTAAGAATAGAATAAAAGCCAGAAGACACTCACAGAGTTCAAACCCATGCCATATTGCTGTTAAACCTAACCCTAACCTTTGACCTTTCAACCACAAAACCATACCACTTGTAGGATATCACAAGGTCACTCCCTATACCAAGTTTGAACATTTTGGGATCAATCGTTTTTTAGTTATGATGCGTACAAACAGACAAACAGTTAAACAGACAGAGATACAGAGGCGCTGGTGGCTGCACATGTAGACTAGGAGGAACTAAAGAGGTTGATTTTTAAATGTCGCTTAAAAGTAGAAAGGCTACGGCATAAATGAATGTTAGCAGGTAGAAAGTTCCAAATAGAGGGAGCCGCAACGGAGAATGCATGGCAAACCAGTTTGGTCTGTGTCCGAAGGCATCAATATGGTTTAATTAGGTCAGTTCAGCAGTAATAAAACACAATAAATTAACACAGCCAACAACAAAGCTAGCACCAGTTACTAGCAACTTACTGTAGAAGTTGTTGGATATCTGTCACCTTATTCCAGTTTGCAATGATACCTGGCATGTGACCAATGCCAACAACACCAACGGTCACGGACGGCACATAACCTAACAAATCACATGCATCTCCTTATACTACTAATATTTATATTTTTAACAAGGTCTATTTTTTGCGAGTTACCACAAGCAAGACTGAGTCATCTAGGAAACTGGTAAAGTAGAATTTATTATGTCAAATGTTCTTCTGACAGTGTCGCAGCACTGAATATAATCTGACAGTTATAATTTACTGCATCTCAACAAACGTCAGCAATAACTAATTTTTGGATATTTACAAATATATGTAATGCAATGGGGTTACTGTTAAGCATAACCTAGCTCCAAATCCCTTTATGAATAAGTATATCTTGGCCCTACAATTAGAGCTGAATAAGTCTAGATGGTACATATCGTAAGAATTCTGTGATACATTTCTGTGATAATCGCAGATTGTCTAGAGTGCCAGTATTTTGCTCATTACTGAGAAAAACTAGTAGAATGCCAGAATCTTATTAACACAATACTGGTAAATGGTTAGAAATTATATTATAAAATAGCACATAAATCAGTCAATACAATCAACCGTATTCAATCACTGATGCTACTACTTTGTACACAATCATATTCCCTTTTAAATAAGCGAGTGTCTGTTAAAACAGTAATAATAAAAGAGGTTTGACTTCTCTCAATGCCAGTTGAGCATCACCAACTGACACTGATAAAACGGGCATAAATTAGCAGTTGGATAACATCATCCAATGCCGAAATCCGGACTTTCCTATTCAGAGTGGTCGAATGGGCTGGCAACACATGAACAGATAAAAAAAGATGTGGGGCGCCAATCACGCAATCGGCGCCAAAATTTTCTTGTGAGTTCCCTTTTTGGCATAGAACTTTTCTTTCTGTCAAGTTTGGTTTGGATCATCCGTTCATTTTTACTGGAGATATGGTGGGAAAACCATTCCAGAGCATGCCAAGTGATTACCATAGCTCGGCTGGAAGTCAAGCTAATAAAGGTAAGATATGATGGTAAGTAAATATAATAAAATGGACAGAAATTAAGTAACTGTACAATTGTTCATGAAGTTATCAAACCTGAGCTTGAACGTGAGTCTCTGACTGGCCGTGCAGCTAGACGTAGTGAGTTGGCGAGGAAAATGTCTCGCTCGGACACAAACACTCTGCTGAGAGCTGGGAATTCTCCAGTCATCTCATGTAGCATCTCTTCGAGAAGATCTTTCTGCTTACACCGTTCAACCTCCTCCTTGCTACGCATGCCATACGTACCACACAAAACTAACTGACAGAGACCGGTAAAGCATTCGACCAAAAATAGCAAAGTTATGTTAGTGATAAAAACTTAGTGATAAAATCTAGCAGCACTATCACACCACCAGACA
>Ga0209783_1000256_pt1 | contig 11125 bp, 11 predicted proteins | sample WorMetfiPIANOSA1_FD_187395 | JGI IMG/M metagenome (GOLD analysis project Ga0209783, IMG submission 187395) | Marine gutless worms symbiont microbial communities from Max Planck institute for Marine Microbiology, Germany - Olavius filocauda... | ecosystem: Host-associated > Annelida > Digestive... | reverse complement strand
CAGGCTGATAGCATCATCCTTGAACCCTTGGGTGAAACTCCGTCTGGTTTTTTGAGTACTCATTGGACACCTCGCTTTCTGATATTTCGTTCTTAGCAAAGTGTCCGTTTCTTTTAAACCACATCACCCTGATAGTTTCATCTCTGCTTGCTTCCAACTCCGCTGCGTCAAGCTTGCTTATCTTTTCAATTCCTTTATCAACGCCTCCAATGCCTTGCGCGTCTCTAAACTCTCTTTCACAAAGTCATCATAATCTGCCTTGACCTGTTTATAATACCCTTTTATGAACCTCAGGTCATTTCTTTCCATTTGTGTGCTTGTAAAAGCTGCCGTAGCTTCTTCATCTCGCCATCTTTGGCGATGATCTTTTGCGTATCTTATCATCTGTTCATTGTACCGCCTATGCACCTCTGCTATTGTCTGAGCCAACGCATCACTCTTTTCCTTGGTCTCTTTCAATTGATAAAGATACTCTTTGAATTTTGCCTCTACTTTGCGTTTATTTTCTGCCACGGCGCTGTTCGGTCCAGCTAGCGATATCATCATAATCAGTGTGAACAAAAAGCCTAACGCCGTTAATGTCCTTTTCTTTGGCTCTCTTTTCATTGTGCAGCCTCCTTCACAGGTTGATAGTTTAATTCAATCACGGGAAGAAAAAGTAACCTGCGGAACAAAACCGCAAATCAACAGAACGACCAGGCTTGGTCTGTTTGGTCCCACAAATTGTTCAATATGAAAGAAGTTTGGCTTGATTTTTCAGGTTATCTGCCAGCCGGAATTGTGTCAAACACTATTGGTGCTTTTGGATTCTGAATCCACCTTGAATTTAGCCCGGGTCCAAACGAAAAAAGAGGCTGCGCAGAAAGGCAAGAAGTCCGTAGACTGAAGGCGGACTTAGCTGTAAGGTTCAAGGTGCAGGGTAGTAGAAAAACCCCGGAGTCGGGTGTTTGGTGTCCGGAGTCTGTTACAGCGCCCCTCCCTTGACGAGAGGAGCTGGGGGAGGGTGAACCGTCCGGATTAGGCATACGTTTAAAGTAAAAAACCAGTTTGTCCCTGAGAAACAAGGACGAACTGGTTTTGTTTTTCCGATCTCTGACCTCTGACTTCTGACGTCGTGCAGTTAATTGGTGGGCGATACTGGGTTTGAACCAGTGACTTCTACCGTGTGAAGGTAGCACTCTCCCGCTGAGTTAATCGCCCATTTTCCGGCTGGATGATTCTTCACCTCTATCTCAATTAATAACTTGATGTCAATAGATGTGAGGTAGAGGGCTGAAGGATACACCAGGGAGTCGGGAGTCTGGTTTTCCGACCTCAGGACCCTCCCCCCATCAACCTCCGATTATGCTCGCGGCGCACAGCCAGACAGCGTTCGATCGCCGCTCGCACCTCGGGACTGTAGGGCACCACTTCCGCCTCGAGGAAAGCATTTTCTATGGCGGCATGCAAGGCAATGATATCATCGATACTTGACGGTGGGGCCCCGCCCGGACTGCGCATGGGCACGTTGATGCAATCAATCCGGCTGCGATCCAGCCACCATTGAGCGCACCCCAGGGCCTCGTGCTGCGACTGATAGATGGCGGTCCCGGGATAGGGCAGCAGGATCCCGCCGGTGGGAAAGCCCTTCACAAGCGGGGCGAGACGATCCATGAGGGCACAGGTGGCCTCCAATTCTTCAATTGTCTCGTCGTGAAAGCCCACCATGAGGTGGACATAGGCACCCATCCCGGCCGCATGAACAATCTTGACCGATTTTTCGATGTCGGCGGCGGCGAGCCCTTTACCGATCCTTGCCAGGACAGCATCGCTGCCGCTCTCGGCCCCAAAGAACACCGTAGTGCAGCCCGCGGCGGCCATGGCTTCGGCCAGCTCCCGGTCGATCTGGTCACAGCGTGATTTGCAGACCCAGGAGATCGGAGGGGCCAGCTTTTCAAGCTGCCGGCAGAGTTCGAGCGTTCGTTTCCGGTGGGCCGTGAAAGCCGTATCCTGGAAAAACAGAGAAGCCGCGCCCCCATGCGCCTGCCAGCCGCGAACCTCCTCGATGACACGTTCAGCGGAGTGGAAGCGGTAACGATTCCCGCTGACGTCGTTCGAACAGAAAGTGCACCGGCCCGGGCATCCGCGGCTGGTAATGACCGGCGGCAAGAGCGCCATCCCCGGCTGGACATAGCGGTCTTGCTCGATCAGGTCGAGGACATCCAGGGGGCCGGGCAGGATGTCCAGGTCTTTGGGCAGGACGCGTGGCGGACTGGTTTGCAGGGACCCGGCATCATCTGACCAGGCCAGCCCGGCCACAGTAGACAGATCGCCGCCGGATCGCAGTACTCTAACCAGTTCGACCAGGGTCTGTTCGCCTTCCCCTGCAACAACAACGTCAAAACCGTGTTCGAGCACCTCGGCCGGCTCGGCAGTGGCGTGCGGTCTGCCGGCCACGACACAAAGGCCTTCTCTGTCTTCAAGCGCACCGATCAGGTCATAGCCGTATAGCACTGTCTCGGTATACAATGTGAAACCGAGAATTTCGGGTTTTTGCGCGTCGATGGCCGCGACCAGTGTAGCAACATCGCTGGGGCCATAGAGGCTTGCCAGGTCCAACAGGCGTACATCTATCCCGGCCCTGCGGAGGGCGGCGGCCAGGTACAACTGACCCAGGTTGGGATTGAAATTACGCACTTCCGAGGGCACCGTTGCCAGGAGCACCCCGCTCATATGAAATCGCCCTTGCTCGAAGATGTCATTTTTCGTCCTCTTTTGTCACCAAGAGCACTTTTACGTTCTTTTTGACGCAATGTCAATTAGTTAGAGTGCCTCTGCCCCCATCCGGCCTATCCGTGATTAATTGATCTAGGTCATATCAAGCCCACCCCAAATGCGGTAATCTTCATTTAAAATACGCTGACTTTCAACGAAACTACGAGTCAGGACTATAAAATCAGAGGAGAATGATCATGACGGGTTGCGGATGCAATAGCGGGTCTGGTGGAACAGACGGGCCTTTTTCCAAGGGTAAAGAGTTGGTTGAATTTGTCTACAATGCCCATGGCGGCGCAGTGCGTGATCAACCCATTGCCCAGGGCGCGTTAGATATCGAGTGTCAAGGCTGCCAGGCGGCCTTTACCCTGGAAACCTATGTGGGCAAATGCCCGGAGTGCGGCGGTGTTCATGCGGTTGCTCCAATGAATCCGGTGGCCGAAAATGTCCAGTTTGCAGGCGCCGATTTTACACTCTCGTAATACCTTCGGCCTTTGCCTTCTATCCTCAGATCTCAGACTTCTAAGGTTCGAGCCACCCGTTCGCTTTGCTCACTCGACCCGCGCAGACAAAGCCCAGACGACCTGTCTGGGCTTGGATAGCCATCGCTTCGCGAGAAAGACTTAAAAAAAATATTTTTGACAGGATAAACAGGATTTACCGGATGAAAACCAGTGAACTCGTTCCGGATGAACGCGCCCAAGGGGTCCATTGCCTGCGGCAAGTAGGTCGCGTTAATTAACCATACAGTACTGAAGAATATCCGGTTAAAACTTTGTAACATTGAGTCGCACCTCCGCGTAGCGGATGCCACCATTTTCAAGCCCATCCGGGGATTGAAAATAGTATTTAAATCATGTTGATCCTGTATATCCTGTCTGAAATAGGTTTGTAGCCCTTTCTGGCGTCAGCCAGCCCAATTTTGATCTTGTCTGTGTGCGTCTGTGGCTAATTTAAGGTTTTCGGATTTGGCCCACAATCGCAATGAACGGGGCAAATTATATTTGCAGAAATCGCTGATTTTGGTTTTAATGAACATGTGGGTTTTCGTCTAATGTCTGTCAGGTCACAGTGCAAATCTGTGTCATTTTATCGGTCCTTATTAAGGAGGTAATCATGACAGCAGACGAAGTGATTGCCCTATGTGTAACCCTTTTTGTTATGGGGACGATCGGACTGCTCACTTTTCTGGGACTATCCGGGTTCTTTACAGCGTGGTGAAAGACGAGGGCAAAGCGAATTAAAGCAAGCATAGAAAGACTATCGTGCTGCCGTTTACCCGCCTGTTCCGCCCTGGTAACAGGTTGATAGTCGCAGCATTGATGGCACCGGATAATTGCGGCCATAAAACCTTCCGACTCCCGACACCTGATCCCAAACGCCAAGTTTCCCTTGTACCTACAAATTATAAGCTACCCGTGCAGTTCACCCTCCCCCAACCCCTCCCGTCAAGGGTAGGGAGTTTTTCCTGCCTGCCGTGCGAAGTCTGGACGCCTTGGTAATCCGACCTCAGACCCCAGACGTCCGACCTCATGGTTTTCCCCTTCCGACTCCCGACGCCTGATTCCTGACTCCTCGTGTTTTCCCTTCTCCCTTTGTCTGACTTCGGTCTTCAGTCTTCAGACTTCTAGCTATTTATTGCCTTCAGTTTAAAAACCTTACCCGCCCTACACCGGGCACCCCCCCGGCTGATCAGACGCTATCCGCTTGACATATGGCATAAAATACCCAAAATCATATGTAGCGAAAAGATGCAGCCTAAACACCATCAGCTGGCTATTATTAATTTCATTTCTAATCTATTCATTGGCGCCACACCGGGAACCACGCTAACACTGGATCCATAGGCCGGGATGATGTTTCGTTGGCCGCCTGGAACCACCGTGTCTGCATAGATACCGAAACCAGGGTGCACCCCTGGAATTTGCGCCGGCAAGGGAGAACCAAACATGCTCAAACGAATTCTAGTCGGATTAGGCGGAACACCGTTTACCACCGTGGCCACTAAAACTGCAACGGAACTGGGAGATCTGCACCAGTCCCAACTCACGGGCGTTACAGTGGTGGACACCAGCAAACTGGACAAGGTGGGACCCGTTCCTGCGGGTGGGGAAGCCTATGCCCAGCGCATGCGTGATAGAAAAGCCCAGATTACCCGGGAGGGAATCGAACAAGCCATTGCCGCCTTCAAAGCCCACTGCGGCGAGCAGCAAGTGGTTTGCCGCCGCATAGAGTATGAACAAAAGGACCCTTTTGCCGCAATGATATCGGAAGCCCGTTACAACGACCTGACTATTTTCGGGCTTCGCAGCATCTTCGACTATGGCTTTACCACCGACCCGGACAAGGCCATTATCAAATTGCTGACCCAGGGTGTGCGGCCGATCCTGGCCGTTGCAGAGAACTATCGTCCTATTAAAAAGGCGCTTATCGCCTATAGCGGATCCATGGAGTCGGCCAAAGCCATCCGCCATTTTCTCCATTTGAATCCCTGGCCGGGGGCAACCCTTCAAATTGTGCATTTCCAGGAGGGCGCTGAAAAAGAACCGTTTCTGCTCAAAGATGCCGCTGAATTCTGTGAAGCCCACGGTTTCGAAGTGAAAACCGACACGCTGAAAGGCCGGGCAAAAACAGACCTGCTGCCCTTTGCCCGGGAAAACGATGCCGACCTCATCGTCATGGGCAACAGCGTGAACAAGGCTCTGATTCGGCGTTTGCTGGGAGATACGGTACTGGCAACCATCAAGTCGGCCGACCGGCCGCTCTTCCTGTCGCAGTAGAATAGCCCGGCGGTACCGAAAACTGGGGTCCAGATGGCTTTGGGTCAGGATTCTCCGGTGGGGTTGAAACGGCCCAGCTTATTACGCAGACCCTCCGAGGGGCGGCCATTTCCGCCGACGATCCGCTCAACCTCGCTGGTAAGGCGTACCCGGGCGACGGCTGTTTCCAGAGCCGCAATTCCCTTCGCAAGCCGGTTCCGGGTGGACGTCATCTCCAGGAACGCCTGTTTTTCCAGGGGACCGAACCCATCGAAACCGGCAATGGTGAAGGAAAGGCGTTGAGGATCAGACAGATCCAAGCCCTCCACTGCGTCACCATTGGCAAGCAGCCCGACCAGTTCCTTAAACACCGTAACGCCCCTGTCGGTCAGGCGCGCCAATTCTGCTGATACCGCTTCGGGCACGTCGTCAAAAAACGATACCCGGGCCTCCAGGTAAGCCTGCTCCTCGATAATTTCAAAAATCTGAAACCGCTGCCGGCCCCGGGTCAGGATGTCCATGCGGCCATCATCGTACTGTTTGGTCACCTCCAGGATTTGGACCGTGCAGCCGGCGTTACTCATCGCTTCGCCGTTGAATTGGACAATGCCGAAATCGAGATGCTCTGCGAGACACCGGGCAATCATCTCCTTGTAGCGCTCCTCAAAAATGTGCAGCGGTGTCGCAACCCCCGGCAGGGCCACAATGCCCAGGGGAAACAGCGGTATCACGCGGGTAGCGGCCATACGTGACCTCCTGAATCATTCATGCTCGAATCATCAGATTATAGTTTAAAAAGGACTTTAAGCAATGTCTGCAACAAATGTATCTGGAAGGACGGGTGTCCACCCTCGCATAAAGACCTCCATTCCTATGGTCTCTGACTTCCGTCCTCGGATATCTGGTCTCAAGGATTTTTCCGACATCTGTTCTCTGATATCCGACTTCATGCTTTTCCGATTCCGGACTCCGGACTCCTTGGTCTTCCTTCCACCTTTTACCTACTTCAGCCTTCTACCTGCTTTTCTTCCCGGTTTTCTTCGCTGCGCAGTACGTCAAGAAGCGCTTCCGGCTCAGGGTGGTCTTCCGGCGAAGCGGCATAGTGGCTGAAGCGAATACGGCTATCGGTATCGATAATAAAAACGCCGGGCAACTGCCGAACATCTCCCTGGGGCCTGCCGATTGAATGCCCCCTGGCCATAGCGCCCACCCCGCGGACAAGCATTTTCGCAGAAAGCAGTGACCCCACCCCAGCCTGTTTGAGATGAAAAGCCTTGAAAAGACGCTTTTTCGGATCGGCCACCATGGTGAAAGGCAGGTCGAAGCGCTGCTTGAAAGCCGCCGTCTCTGCGACGCTGCCCAATCCTACGAGCACCACCCTGGCGCCCAGCTGTTCGAAGGTCACTTTTTCGCGGCGCAACTGCGCCGCCTGCTCGCGGCAAAACGGTCAACCATAGTGCCGCAGGAAAACCAGCACCAGCGGTCCCTGCTCCCAGAACCGGCGCAGCCGGGAATACGAATGATCCCAGAGCTGCACCTTCTGATTGCCGATCTCATTCATGTTCAGGTCCATGGTTGTTTCCTTTCGGTGCTAATTGGCCGCGGCGGCCTGAATTAGCATTATCGCAGATAGGTTGTCAGTTGTCACCAGCCCGACGAGCTTTCCGTCCTGGGTAACTGGCAAGGAATTGCATTCGCAATCGACAAATTTGGCGGCCACCGAATCCAGGGGGTCGGCAGCATCCACGGTAATGAGTCTACCGCGTTCCACTGAAGCCACCCTGCTGGCCAGGGCATCCCGCTCAGACAGAGCCTTGTAAAGGTCGGTTTGCCGGAGGATCCCCTCCAGGACTCCACCGCTGACGACCGGGAAGTCTTTATGGTAGCCGCCCAGGGTAAACTCAACGGCCCGCCGCAGACTGTCATCGCTGGAAAGCACCTTGAAATCTCTGACCATGGCCTGGTGAGCCGGGATATCCCCGATGGAGGCTTTCATCTGGGCCATAGCCGCTTCCTGTCCCGCACCGATCCACACGAAAAAGGCAATGACAATCAGCAATGGGGAATAGAGAAATCCAATGGCACCGAACAATATGGCCATTCCCCGACCGAAGGAAGCAGCGATGTGCGTTGCGCGGCCATATTCCATGCGCAGCGCCAACAGGGCGCGCAGGATACGCCCACCGTCCATGGGAAAGGCGGGCAGCATGTTGAAAGCAATCATGAAAATATTCACGAACATGAGGCGCTCGAGAAAAGGACCGGTCGAGACAGTCAAACTCTGGACTGGTTCCCAGGACGCGGTCAGGTTCAGCCACAGGTACAGACCCATTGCGATAGCGACGTTCACGGCCGGCCCTGCAAGGGCTACCCACAATTCCTGGATGGGTTGCGTGGGCATCTTTTCCAGGCGTGCCACGCCGCCAACCGGAAGCAATATAATGTCGCGTGTCGGGATACCGTAGCGTCGAGCCATCAAAGCATGGCCATATTCATGCAATACCACACAAACGAAAATCGCGAGAATCAGTATAACCCCGCTCAAGGTTGCGGGCACACTCTGTCCTTCCTGCCAGTGCATCAGGGCGACCCATCCAACCAGCAGAAAGAAGGTAACGTGTACAAAAACATCAATCCCGGCAAATCTTCCAATTTTCAAGGACCATTTCATGGTGCACCTCCCAGCTTGAAACCGATTCCCGGCAATAACTCAATTTCAGAATAATCTTTCTACAACTAAGATAATTCGGAAAAGATCAGATACAACATGAGATACTTGGCTGGTTGCCGGTAGGCAAATCCTACCCATACCCGTATGGCTTGCGGTCCATGGTAAGGGCTGCGATTCATAAAAAAGCCAGAGCCACCTCAAACCACCTGTAATTACTATGAATATCCCGACTGAAACTCATCGCCTTCCAGCCCTTGACCCTCTGCCTACGCGGGGTGCAGCCCCAGACTCCTGCCTGTCAGCCGGCCTGTCCGGCGTAGCTCTGAGAGCGAAGTGGGTAGCCTTGGCGACGTGTCCGGCGTCTTGCCTGTTAGGCGTAGTTTAACGAAGACTGATGCGGCGTAGCTTTAAGCGAAGACGGAAGCCTGGACATCTGACTTCCGTCGTCTGATCTCCGACCTCAGGCTTTTTCCCTTCCGACTCCTGACACCTGATTCCCGACTCCCTGATTGTTTCCTTACACCTTACCCTGCCCTCCGATCTCCATCCGCGTTATCCTCCAAATCGCAGCTATATAGTGGATATCGCCTGCTATTCTTAATACCAGGTCTCAATTATCAGAAGGTTGACACAGTCCGATCCTCGGGCTAATCTAATCCGGTTTTTAAGTGTTTTAGAATTTTAAAAGGAGTCGTACCGATGAGCTATGCCGCTATTACCGGCTGGGGAAAATGTCTGCCGCCGGCTGTTTTGACCAACCAGGACCTGTCTACGTTTCTGGAAACCAACGATGAGTGGATCACCAGCCGCACAGGTATTTCCGAGCGCCGGGTGACCCATGTCCTGCCGAGTGAATTGGCCTATGTGGCCGGCGCCCGGGCGCTGGCCGGTGCCGGCCTTTCCGCAGCCGACCTGGATTTGATTATTTACGGCAGTTGCACCAACGATGAGCAGGTGCCCAACTCAGCCTCCGGTGTCCAATTGCGGCTGGGAGCCGACCGAGCCGCCTCCATGGATGTGGATACCGCCTGCACGAGTTTTCTATATTCCCTTTCCACAGCCACCGCCATGATCCGCACCGGTGTGGTTTCCAATGCCCTGGTCATTGGCGTCGAGGCGATTTCGCCCTATATGGACTGGGAAAACCGCAACGTCGCCGTTCTGTTCGGCGATGGGGCTGCCGCAGTGGTCCTGCAGCAAAGCCAGGCGGAAGAGGGTCTGATCGGAGAGTCCCTGGGTTGTATTGCCGAGGCGCGCCACACATTGCGGGTGCGCGGCATCGGCGGGGCTTACGTGAATGCCGGCGTGATGCTGGGAGATACGCTATGGGATTTTGACGGCCAGGAAATATTCAAACGGGCCGTGAAGGGCATGGCCGCCGCTTCCAAAGCGGTCATGACCAAGTCCGGAATTGACCCGGACGATATCGACCTGGTGGTGCCCCACCAGGCCAACCTGCGCATCATCAAGGCCCTTGCCCAGCGAATCGGGGTAACGGAAGAAAAGCTGATGCTGACTGTCCAACGCTACGGCAATATGTCGGCCGCCACCGTTCCCGTGGCGCTTGTAGAGGCCCTTGAAGAGGGCCGGGTCAAACCCGGGGCGCTGCTCCTCATGCCGGCCTTTGGCGGAGGGTTGTCCGTGTGTTCCCACCTGGTACGCTGGGGACAGCGCACCACGCCGCTGGGCACCACGGACATAGATCTTGAACCCTGCAAAGATTCCGGCTTGGAACTGGTCAACGCCATCCGCACAGCCAAAGCTCCGGCAGGCCGCTCCAGCGATGCCCTCCAGAACACGGAGTTTCCCGAAACGTCGTATAAGACCTACACCAACTAGCAACACCTGATTCAGGTAGTAATTGGGCAGGTATTGTGAGCCCATGTGGGCGGAGTAGAGCAATTGGCTAATGCCTCACAGCGAACACCGACACCTCTGATGCCTTGGGCAACCCGACCTGTGTCCTCTGGTCTCAAATTCTAAAGTTATAGCCGCCCGTTCGCGTTGCTCACTCAACACACGCAGACAAGCCTGACCGACGTGGTCAGGCTTTGGTAGCCATCGCTTCGCGAAAAAGACCTGAAGACAGAAGTCGGATATCAGACATCTGGTCTTTGGGGACTACGCTTTTTCCGACATCGGACCTCAGATCTCCGATCTCTTAAGGTTCTGGCTCCACCTGAGGGCATGGCAAGCTTCAGCCGGGCAGGTCGCCCGGATGATTTCCGCGTTCGTCTGCGGCTAATTTATGGTTTTCGGGCTATTTCCTTCAGTCTTCGAACTTATAGCGAACACCGACTTCCGACGTCTGTCCTCTGACTTCTTTGTTGTCCTGTCTTCAGCCTGATCAAACACATTATTTCGGCAGGTACTTCCACGCATCCTTGAACAACGCAACTTTCTGCATACGATCAATCAAACTGGCCGCTTCGCGCTTTGAGCTAACCCCTTTAATGACCAGGCGGTGCCAGGTTTCGCCCTCCAGGTTGACTGTTTCGATTTCCGCCGGGTAACCGTCCTTATTAAGTGTATGCAATAGATCGGCAATGGCCGACCGGTTGCGGACCGATGCCAGACTCACCACCCAACGGCCATCTGATCGCAAGATCCCTTGTCCGGGGGTCAACTCCGTCTCGGCCGCCCACTTTTTCAGTTGGGCCGGATCAACTTTAGCCACCGGCAGCGCGGGTTTTTTTTTGAGGGCTTCATAGAACGTCAACGGTTCGTCCAGGATGACCGGCTCATCCTGGCCCCGGGTGACGGTCACCTGGCCCTCTATCAAGAGCACAATGTCCCTTTCCGGTGAGGCTTTACCCCAAATATCCGTCCCCCTGATGTGGTTTAAAAGAAACGGACACTTTGCTAAGAACGAAATATCAGAAAGCGAGGTGTCCAATGAGTACTCAAAAAACCAGACGGAGTTTCACCCAGGGGTTCAAGG